>Ga0209343_10005408_pt1 | contig 15514 bp, 16 predicted proteins | sample RifCSPlowO2_02_FD_184026 | JGI IMG/M metagenome (GOLD analysis project Ga0209343, IMG submission 184026) | Groundwater microbial communities from Rifle, Colorado - Rifle CSP2_plank lowO2_0.2 (SPAdes) (version 2) | ecosystem: Environmental > Aquatic > Deep subsurface > Groundwater | place... | reverse complement strand
GAACCCTGGGAATGCTCCTCGCATTGGGACTGGGAGGGGTCGTAGCGCTTTTTCTCGCCTGGCTGGGATGGGCGACGTTCCGCCAGGGAGGAGAGCTGGTCCTTGCCGAGGACGGATCTCAGCCCAGCCTGGGTGCGGGTTTGGGATCAGGTCCCCTGGGGGAGGTTGGGGCCAAGCTGGGTGAGTGGTTGTTGGCGCTCGGGCCGCGACCTCCGGGACGGGGCTGAGGTGGGCGGTCCGACCGTTCTGGCCCTCCACTGTCCGCGCTGCGGGGGACCGCTGTCCGGCCTTCAGCAGGATGTGGTTTTCTTGTGTGGCGGGTGCCAGGTCCCGTACGAGGTGGCGGGGGGAACGTTCGTGGAGCGGCGGGGATTCATCGCGCGCGCTTTGGCCCAGGCGGATCGGCCCATCCTCCATCTTCCCGTGTGGACCTTCCGCGTGAACTACGCCTCCCACTGGGAGGACCCGGAGCGAGAGGCATTGGCCCGCCAGGTGCCGCGGGTCGAATGGGTATACGTCACGGGGTTCGAGTTGCACAATGCCTCGTACTTCGGTGACCCCGGCCAGATCTTTACTCAGAGGATCGTGCGCCTGGAAGCCGGAGCCCCCGCGCCTCTGGTGGGATGCACGCGCACCCTGGAAGAGGCCAAGGCCTACGTGGAACCGCATCTGCTGATGATCATTGATCGGCGGGTGGACGTGACGGGTTTGGAGTTGAGCTGCGCCATCGGAGAGGCCCTGTTGTGGGGCGTGCCCTTCTTCGACGAAGGGGACACCCTGCGGGACGCGATTCTCGGGTTGAAGATTCCGGCCGCCGCGGTGGATGAGCTGGGCGCGATCCGGGCGCACGGCAGGACTGGACGATGAACGAGAACGTGGTAGACCTTGTCGGCCTCCTGCGGTCCGAGGTGGAGGCCCTCATGGGGGAGCTGGGCGAGCCCGCGTACCGGGGGCGGCAGCTCTTCCACTGGGTGCAGGCCCGCCGCACCAGGGACGTGAACGCCATGAGCAGCCTACCCCGGGGGGTGCGCGCCGTCCTTGTGGAGCATGTGGGTGTGAGCCGGCCGGAGGTTTCGCGCGTCCAGCGCTCTCTCGACGGGACCCGGAAATACCTCTTCCGGTTGGAAGACGGGGAGGAGATTGAGAGCGTCCTGATCCCGGATGACGGGCGGCTGACCACCTGCATCTCCACGCAGGCAGGGTGCCCACTGGCCTGCCGGTTCTGCCTGACGGGTCTCATGGGCCTGCGACGGAACCTGCGCGCGGCGGAAATCGTGGGGCAGATCCTGGCCTTGCAGGAGCGGCTGGAACAGGGCGAGCGGATCACCAACATCGTGCTCATGGGGATGGGGGAGCCCCTCCTGAATTTCACTCAGGTGGAGCGGGCCCTCCGGATTCTCTCCGACGAGCAGGGTGCGCACTTCTCCCCGCGGCGGATCACGCTGTCCACAGTGGGCCACATTCCGGGCATCCAGAAGCTGGCGGCCTCGGACCTGGGCATTAACCTGGCGGTCTCCCTCAACGCCACGACGGACGCGGTGCGGGACGAAATCATGCCCATCAACCGGCGCTGGCCCATCGCGGAGCTGCTCGGGGCCTGCCGCGCCTACCCCTTGCCCAACCGGCGGTGGCTGACCTTTGAGTACGTGATGCTGGATGGGGTGAACGACTCGCGCGAGGACGCGAAGCGCCTGGTCGGCCTCCTGCATGGGATCCGGTGCAAGATCAACCTCATCCCATTCAATACTGCCCCCGACTTGCCGGATCGCGCCTCGCCGCGGGAGCGGGTGGAGGTCTTCCAGCGTGTCCTCCACGATGCCGGCCTGACCGCCACGATCCGGGAGAGCCGCGGCTGGGACATCTCCGCGGCGTGCGGGATGTTGCGCGCCGAGAAGGAGAACGCTTGAACCGCCAAGGCTGAGTGGGGACTCTTGGCGCCTTGGCGGTTCGATTGTGTTTCTGAATGGAAAAAGGCCTTGACACTGCGGTGCTGCATTCGTAATATGCGCCCGCGGGGTGGAGCAGTCCGGTAGCTCGTTGGGCTCATAACCCAAAGGTCGCTGGTTCAAATCCAGCCCCCGCAACCAATTGTAGGCAAACAGCCTCCTGGCCCATCAGGAGGCTGTTCTGTTTTATCCGCCCGCTGATCTCCGCCCGTCGTTCCCCTGCTGGCGAGGGAAGGGGCGAAATAGTCAGGTCGCCGTCAAGATGCTTGGCGATCTCGGCCTTTCCTTGAGCAGGATCCTGCCGTAGTAGCTCATCGAGGCGTTCGAGTTTGGCCCACACCCACGCCGGATGAACCTTGGGCGACCGGAGAGGAGGGGATTGCTCGAGGTCTATGAGTCGCGCGCGAAGTGGCTCAAGGACCTCTTCAATTCTCCGGAGCTCAGCCCGAACTGTCGGCGAATCCCTTCCTTCGGCCAGGAAGCGCACGAGATTATCCGCCTCGCCGTTCACCTGCCCTCGCCATCGGTAGCCGTGGGATTCAGGCAGCGGCTCCATCCCGAACGGACTGGCGACCATCATTCCATCATTCTCTTCCTCTTCACCGATCCGAACAGCCGCCCCCAATCCATGCAACACGCCAATCGCTGACCTTCTCACGTCCTGTACCAGCCTGAAACCGGCTCAGGGGCGGGGGTCCGGAAGAACGTCTCCAGCGGCATGCCATCACCGCCGACGAGCAGGGTCCGCTCCAGGCAGAAGGCCCGCGTGAAGGCTTCCATGCCGGGCAGCGTGCCCTTGGCGGTGCCGCTCTTGACCTCGATGGCCGCCACCCGCGCCCCCACACGCACCACGAAGTCCAGTTCCCGACCCCGCTCCCGCCAGTAGAAGAGCTCCACGTTTGTCCCGGCGCTGCTGTTCAGCATGTGGGCGCCAACCGCCGACTCCACCAGGCGGCCACAGAAGTCCAGGGACTGCCGCTCCCTGAGCCGTTGGCGTCAGATAATTTCCAATTAAGTACTTGTTTTTGAATAGTTACAAATATCATGAGGATCTGGTAAGAATTTGTTTGACAAGATTGTATAAAATAGAATATTAAATTCTCTCACTACACTCCCAGCCCTCAAAAAACCCCCACAGAGCTACCATGCCAAAAAAACACTCTGACTTAGCCGATAAAGCCTACGAACAGATCCGCGGCTTGATTCTTCGATACGAGCTGAGGCCGGGGCAGCACATTGACCTAATCCGAACATCCCAGCGGCTCGGCGTCAGCTTTACACCTGTACGGGAGGCGCTGCGGCGGTTGGCCCAGGAGGAATTGGTCTCCCACATTCCCAATAAAGGCTTCTCGGTGAGGGAGATCTCCGTCGAGGAGGCGGAATGCCTGTACGGCGTGCGTGAGGCGCTGGAGGCCTACGGCATTGAAGCCGCCGCGACTCGCATGAGCCCGGACTCCCTGGGCGAGATAGCCCGCCTGAGCGAGATGTATCACCAGTCGGTCCTCGAGAAAATCGATCGCAAGCGTTTCCTGCTGGACAAGCTGTTCCACATCCGGATCGCCGAGGTTTCCGGGAACTTCGTTCTGGTCCGCATGTTGGAACAAATCCTGGACAAGATCATCATGAAGATCAGGTTGGAGGGGATGCCCAGAGACCGGGGACCCATCGCTTACCAGGAGCACCTGGAAATCCTGGACGCCTTGAAGTCCCAGGATCCGAGGCGGGCCGTTGCCGTCCTCCGGAAGCACCTCTCCAACGCCAGAGAGGGGATGGTGAGTTTTCTGCGCAGCCGCCTGATCTCCCCGGAACTGTCTGTGGAAGAGGAGATCGCCTGACCCCTGGAGCATTCTCGCCTCCGAAATGCATCCGGCATTCCCCGCATTTGAGGGAGGACACCCGTGGGAACATCGAAGGCTCTACCTTTTTCCGTCGAGGAGTTCCAGACCCGCTTGGCCAACGTGCGTTCCGAGATGAAGCGGCGGGACCTTGACGCGTTGCTCCTGTTCAACCCGGAGAACATCTACTATCTTACCGGATACGCGTCTCTCAGCTACTTCGTCTACCAGAGCCTGCTGGTGACCCACGATGCGCCGCCGTTGATGATTGGCCGGCGCCTGGTCGAGCGGACGTACCGGGAAATCACCTGGTCTGAGGTCATTCGACCTTACACGGACACCGACGATCCCATCCAGGTGACGGCGGCAGCGGTCACGGACGCCAAGGTAGGCGGGGGCCGGATCGGCATCGAGGAGTCCTCCGGCTATCTAAATGTCCAGCAACACCGGAAACTGGTCGGCCTCCTGCCGCAGGCCAAGCTGGGTGACGGATCCGGCGTCGTGGAGGGCCCCAGGCTGGTGAAGTCGCCGGCGGAGATCGCCTACATCCGGGAGGCGGCCCGCCTGTCCGACCTCGGCATCGAGGCCGCCGTGAACGCCATCAAGGAGGGGGTGAGCGAGGACCAGGTCGCCGCCGTCCTCTACCACGAGATGATCAGGCATGGCTGCGAGTATTTCTCCCTGCCCCTTCTCGTCGGCTCCGGCCCCCGGTCGTGGGGATCCTTTTCCACCTGGGCGGGCCGGCGTATCCAGCGGGGGGACGCCATCCTCCTGGAGACCTTCGGAACGGTGAAGCGCTACAGCGCGGCACTGGAGACCAGCGTGATCCTGGGGGAGGCGACCCGAGAGCAGGCCCGGGGGTTCGAGGCGGTGACCGCGGGAATCCAGGCGGCCATCGCCGCGGTGAAGCCTGCCGCCACCGCCCACGACGTGGACGCCGCCCTGCAGGGCAGCTTCACCCAGGCAGGCCTCAAGCAGTACCACCCGCACCGGTCCGGGTATTCGCTGGGCATCAATTTCCCCCCGGATCCCACGGAGAGGAGCCTGAGCCTGAAGCCGGGGGAACACACCAGCCTGGTCCCCGGGATGGTATTCCACATCCTGTCCAACCTGTTCATCGAGGGGGTCGGTGGACTGGCGGCGACCCATACGGTGCTAGTGACGCCGGACGGGCGCGAGGTGCTCACAAAGTACCGGCACCGGCTTACCTGCTGAAAGCCCGAGGGAGGATGCCTGGTGGAGACGACCCTGATGAGCACGCTGCAGAACTTCGCGGACCGAGTCCGGCCAGATCGAGTGCTGGAGCTGACGCGCCGCCTGGTCAGCATTCCCAGCGTGGTGGGGAACGAGACGGCGGCGATGGAGGCCGCGGCCGCCGTGCTCAAGCCGACCGGCGCCACCGTCTCCATCCTGGCGCGCACTCCGGAGCGGCCCAACGTGGTCGCCAGGCTGCAGAACGGCCCCGGGCCCTGCCTGGTCTTCAACGGCCACCTCGACACGGTGCCGCCTGGCAACCCTGAACTGTGGGAGTCGGATCCATTCCAGCCCGCTCAGCGGGGCGACCGCCTGTTCGGCCTCGGCGCCCTGGACATGAAGGGCTCCTGCGCCGCTATGCTCCATGCCGTCGAGCTCCTGGCGGCCCACCCGGAGGCGTGGCGGGGTGAGATCCAGCTCCAACTGGTTTGCGACGAGGAGGACAGCGGACACCACGGCACGCGCTACCTCATCGAGTTGGTGCAGGCCGGCGCGTTGCCGCGCCCGACCTGGGTCATCGGAGGCGAGTACAGCGACCTGCGCGTCATGAACGCGGAACGGGGGAGCTTCAAGTTCCAGATCCGGTTCGAGGGTCGTTCCACCCACACGGCGACGGCGCGGGTGGATGGGGTCAATGCCATCCGCCATGCGTCGATGGCAGTGCTCGCCCTGGAACGGGACCTGACCCGCTACCACCCAGAGGTGGGATTCCCCGTCATCAGCATCAATAAGATTGAGGGTGGCAAGCACCTGAGCCAGGTTCCCAGCGAGTGCGTCATTACCGTGGATCGCCGGCTGATCCTGGGGGAGGACAAAACGTCGGCCCTGGACGAGGTCCGGCGGACTCTGGACCGGCTGGCCCAGGAGATGCCGGGGTTCGCCTACGAGATCCTGGAGCTCCGAGATTCCTTCGGGCGGGAGCGGTACGGTCCGCCCAATGCCACCCCACGGGACAGCGCGGTCGTGAAGGCGGTGCGAGAGGCGCACCGCCTGGTGACCGGGGCGGCCCCGGAGTGGTTCGTGGACTGGTTTGGGGCGAGCGATGGCCGCCTGTTCCGGTACGAGGGAATCGAGATGGTCACCTATGGCCCGAGCGGGCGCGGGGCCCATGCGGCTAACGAGTACGTCGAGGTGCCGTCGCTGACGGTCCAGGCCAGGACCTGTGTCGCGGCCACCATCTTGTTGCTGCAGTCCCAGGAGCCAAGCAAGGACGGGGGGGCGTAATGGTGCGTACCCCTGCGCCATGCAGAGATTGGACACCCCCGATGCTGCAGGAAAGCTTGTGAGAAGGAGAAGCCTCATGCACAAGAGTAATCGAATCTACGGGTGGCTCGTGTTGACCGTGATGCTCGCCTTCGTCTCGTCCATGGCGTGGGCTGGCACCAAGAGTGAACTGGTGGTCGCCGCTTGGGGCGACCCCTACGAGGTCGAGTGGCGGAAGAGCATCGTCCCCGCGTTCGAGAAGAAATTCGGCGTCCGGATCCTTTGGGATGTCGGGTACTCCACCCAGACTCTGGCTAAGCTCCAGGCCCAGAGGGCCAACCCTCAGATCGATGTGGCCCTCTTTGACATCGGTCCGCAGGAGCTGGCGCGACGTCAGGGCCTCATTGCCAGGTTGGACCCGAAGATCGTCACGAACCTCGCCGACATGCACAAGTCGGCCCGGCTGCCCAACGACGAAGGCGTGGCGTTCGGCCTGGCGGGCACAGTGCTCTACTACAACAGCCGGGTCTTCAAGGACAAGGGGTGGAGTCCTCCCACCTCCTGGCTGGATGTCTGGGACCCCAGATACAAGGGGCACGTCCTCATCCACTCCATCACGAACGGCAACGGGCTGAACTTCGTCCTGGCCGTGAACAAGATCCTGGGGGGCTCGGAGCAGGACATCACCCCCGGGCTGAACAAGATCAAGACCCTGGTCGCCCACGTGATCACGTTCGACAAGGTCAACGACACCCCGGCCCTCGTTCAGCAGGGCGAGGCATGGATCGGCACCTGGGGGGTTGAGCGGATCGCCAACATGGCAGGCACCGGCGTTCCGGTGGCGATGGCGATGCCGAAGGAAGGGGCGGTCTCCCTGCACGCGACGGCCAACGTCGTCAAGGGCGCGCCCAACGAGCGCCTGGCCCAGGAATTCGTCAACATGATGATTGCCCAGGACCAGCAGGAGTTCAACGCCAAGTTCGTGGGATACGGTCCACTCAACGTGAAGGTCCGCCTGGATCCCGACACGGCGAAGAAGGTGATCTACGGTGAGGCGGTGGACCGCGTCATCCACCCCAACTGGAAGATAGTCAACGACTCCCGCGCCCAGTGGACTGAGCGCTGGAACAAGGAGGTCGAGTCGAAGTAGGTCTCGCGGCAAGGCTCCGGCGGCGCCGGCGCCGCCGGAGCCTTGACAGGGATGAGGCGGCGGTTACCCGCAGCGTCATACCATGGTCATCACCCGCGTCGAACCCCTGAGAACCTAAATGCAATCCCCCTTGCCAGGCGCTTCCGGAGGACGCGGCGCCCTCGTTCCGTGGCTTCTGGCCGCGCCGGTCATCCTGCTCTACATGGCCTGTCTGGTCCTGCCTCTGGCGGTCCTGCTGGTCACCAGCTTCACGACCTTCGATCCCCGCGGGGGCGGCCCGACCGAGTTCACTGTGGCCAACTACGCCAAGGCCCTGGGGGACAGCTTTTACCTCGGGGTCCTCTTCCGAACGATGTGGCTGGCCTGCCTGGTGACGCTCGTGACACTCGTGGTCGGATACCCGGTGGCCTACTACGTCCGCCTGTCCTCGGGCCGAGCCCAGGCCTACCTCTTGCTGCTCATCATCGCTCCCCTGATGGTGAGCCTGATCGTCCGGGCCTTTGGATGGGTGGTGGTCTTTGGAAGCCGGGGGGTGCTGAACTTCCTGTTGCTGCGAGCGGGTCTGATCGAGACGCCGCTGCGTCTCATGTATACTGAATTGGCCGTCATCATCGGGATGGCCCATGTCTACTTCCCATTCATGGTCCTGGCGCTCCTGTCCTCCCTCCAGAACATCGACCCCACCCTGCGCCTGGCGGCCAATAACCTGGGGGCGGGTCGGGTCCGGACCTTCTGGCGGATCACGCTCCCACTCAGCCTGCCGGGAGTTCTGGCCGGCTCCATGATCGTCTTCTGCCTCAGTGCGAGTGCGTTTGTGACGCCCACGGTCCTGGGTGGGCCGCGGGTGAAGGTGATGGCCTACATGGTTTGGGAGCAGTTCTTGCTGATTCTGAACTGGCCGCTGGGAGCGGCCATTGGGTTCGTGCTCCTGGTCATCACCACGGGGCTGATGCTCGTCTACAATCGGCTCCTGGAGAGGGGCCGGTTCGGCATCGTTTTCCAATAGCGTGAGGTTCCCGCATGCTCCGCGTCTTCACGTGGCTCGTCCTGGCGATGCTCCTCAGCCCCATCCTGTTGGTCTTCGCCAGCGCCTTCGGCAGCACGCAGTACATGGTCTTCCCCCCTGAGGGCTTCTCCTTGCATTGGTTCGGCGAGGCCTTGCGGAGCCGGGATTACGTCGAGTCGTTCTGGTACAGCCTGACGGTGGCCTCCGCCACGGCCGGGTTCAGCACGGTCTTGGGCGGCCTGGTGGCCCTGGCGTTGGTGCGCTACCGGTTCCCCGGGCGGGCGGCGCTCAATGCCCTCATCATGTCCCCACTGATTCTTCCTCCGCTCCTGATCGGGGTTGGGTTGCTCCAATGGCTGAGCATCCTGGGAATCGGTGTGGGCACGTCCAGCCTGATCGTGGGCCACGTGATCGTGGCAACTCCCTACGCGGTGCGGCTGATCGCCGCAAGCCTGGCCGGCTTCGACCGATCCCTGGAGCTGGCCGCCAGGAGCCTGGGTGCCCCGCCGCTCACGGCGTTCGTTCGCATCACCGTCCCCCTGATCTCCACGGGGCTTCTCGCGGCGGCGGTATTCAGCTTCATCGTCTCATTCGACAACGTCACGGTCTCCATCTTTCTGGCCACGCCGCGGCACATCACTCTGCCGGTCCGGATGTACTCGCGGGTGGAGCAGGGATTCGGCTCCACCCTGGCGGCCGTCTCGGCCATGCTGATTGGCCTGGCCGTGGTGTTGATCGTCCTCACCGAGCGGTTGACGTCGCTTCGCGCGCTGTTTCTGACGGAGCGAGGAAAGGAGACGGCATGAGCCAGTATCGCCCCCAGGGAATCTTCACCGCACTCGTGACGCCATTTACCACCAGTGGAGAGTTAGATCTTCCCACGATCAAGGGCTTAGTGGACTACCAGCTGTCGGCCGGCATTCATGGCCTGATGACGACCGGCGGCTCGGGCGAGTACGTAACCCTGACCGACACGGAGAGACGGCGAGTCTTGGACGCCGTCCTGGAGGCCGTGGGAGGGCAGGTGCCGGTGATGGCCGGCGTCCTGGCCCCGGATACGGCCTCAGCGGTCGCGACGACCCGGGCGGCGAAGCAGGCCGGCGCGATGGCCGCCCTGGTCCTCACGCCCTATTACGTTCATCCCTCCCTCGACGGACTCTATGCCCACTTCGCCCGCGTGGCGGAGGTCGGGCTTCCCATCCTTGCATACAACAACCCCGGCCGGACCGGGATCAATATCGGAGTGGACCTCTTGGTCCGACTGATCACATTGGAGCCCGTGGTTGGAATGAAGGAGTGCGACCGGGACATGGGCCGGGTCGCGGAAAAGCTGGCGGCCACAGCCGGCCGGCTCAGCATCCTGGCCGGGGATGATGACCTGCTCTACCCGGACGTGTTGCTCGGATCACCTGGCGCGATCATGGCGATTTCCAACCTGGCCCCGGCAATCTGCGTGGCCATTTATGACGCTCTTGCGCGAGGCGAAGTGACAAGGGCGCGAGAACATTTCTTCGACCTGCTGCCGCTGATCTTTGCCACTCGAGGGCCAAACCACCCTGGGCCGCTGAAGCAGGCCCATGCCCTCGTGGGGCGGCCCGTAGGGACCGGACGATTGCCCTTGGCCCCCCTCACGAATGAGGAACTGCAGGCCCGCTTCGAGAAGCCCCTCCATCACCTGGGCCTGCTCCGGACCGACACCGTAGCGGTCCGCTGAATGACTCGCCACGTGCGCAAAAGGAGACCGTATTATGGACGACCGAGCCTTCTATGCTGACTTTCCGCAGGCCGAGTACGCTCAGCGCTGGGAACGTGCTCGGCAGCTCATGCGGGCGCAGGGGATAGACGCACTCTTGGTGACAGAGGAGCGGAACTACATCTACTTCACGGGGCACCGGTCCCAGCAGAATCCCATTGATAAGATCCGCCCCTACCTGTTCATCCTTCCGCTCGCTGGGAGGCCGGTCGCCATCGTGATGCCCTTCGAGGAGGGCTTTGTGCGGCAGGCCACCTGGATCGAAGATGTCCGGACCTACAGCCTCTTTCAGCACAACGAGGTGTTGGCGGCTACCCTCACTGAGCTAGGTCTGGCCAACGCGCGCATCGGGGCGGAGCTGGGTCGGGAGCAGTACCTGGAATTAAGTTATAACGACTTCCTCGATCTCCAGCGTCGGCTCCCCCGCGCCAAGTTCGTGGATGCCGCTGAGTTGCTGTTGGCCCTTCGCGTGGTGAAATCCCCTGCGGAGGTCCCGCTCTGCCGGACGGCCTGTGAGATGACCGCCCGGGCCATGGAGCGGACCTTCCCCGCACTCAAGGAGGGAATGACAGAACGCGAGGTGGCCCGGATCCTCCGCACGAATCTCATGGACGAAGGGGCAGAAGCCATCACGTTCCTGGCCATCGCCTCCGGGACCGACTTCAGTCGAGGCAAGATCTCCTGTGCCACGGACCGGCGGCTCCAGAAGGGGGACACGCTCACGGTGGACACAGGGATCGAGGTAAAGGGCTACTGTTCTGACGTCACCCGCATGGCCATCGTGGGGTCTCCATCGCGGCAGCAACTGGACATGTACCGGACCATGCTGGAGGTCCAGCGGAAGTGTTTCGCAGCCCTGCGCCCGGGGAACCGGGCTGAGGATGCCATGAAGGTCTGCCTGGAAGAGCTGGGCCGCCGCAACATGCAGACCCAGAAGGTCGGCCGGATCGGACACGGCGTCGGGCTGGAGAGTACGGAGTATCCGTCCCTGGCCCTGGGCGAGTCCATTGTACTGGAGCCCGGGATGATCTTCGCCTGCAACCCGAACTACGTCACGAGCTTCGGGTTCTTCAATTCCGAGGAGAACCTGGTGATCACGCCCACCGGAAACGGCATCCTATCAAAGCCGGAGGCTCGGGACGAGGTCTTCGTCATCTGACGGGCCATACAGCAGGGGCGGCCAGGGGACGCGGGAGGCAAGGATGGGGGATCAGGAGATCGAGCGAGGTGCGGCCTTCATCATCCAGCACTGCATGCGGGTGCGCCCGGGCGAGGAAGTGCTGATTGTCTCCGACGATCGCCCGCCGCAGCTCCGGATCGCGGGCGCCATGCGCCAGGCAGCGGAGGCGCTGGGGGCCCGGGCGAGCATCGGGATGATGACCCCGCTCAAGATCGCCGGGGATGAGCCCCCCCGGGCCATTGCGGGGGCCATGAAGCATGCCGACGCCATCGCAGTGGTGGTGGAGCGTGTGTCCCTGGGGCACACGCGGGCTCGGGTGGAGGCGAACGCGGCCGGCGCCCGCGTTTTCACCATGCCGGAGGTGACGGAAGAGGACCTGACCCGACAGCTCCGCCCGGAGGATCTGGAGCAAATCCGAGCCTGTTCTGAAGAGTGGGCCGATCGGTTTACCCGTGCGAAGGCGGTCCGGGCGACCACGAAGGCCGGGACGGACCTCACCCTCTGCATCGAAGGGCGCAACGGGTTTCCCCTGCACCCGATCGGCCAGGCGCTGTCCACGGTTCCCGACTTCGGGGAGACCTTCGTCCCGCCCCTGGAAGGGACTGCTCGGGGGCGGCTGGTCATTGACGTGACCATGGTTGGCTGGAAGAAGGTCCTGCGGGAGCCGCTGGTCCTCCGGGTGCAGGAGGGCCGGGTCACCGAGATCACGGGGGATTCCGAGGACGCGGAGCGCCTGCGGAAGATCCTGGCCACCGACGCGGGGGCCAGCACCATTGCTGAGTTCGCCATCGGGACCAGCCACACCATTCCCCGTTGCCATCGGGGAACCCTGTGGGACGCAGGAATCCTGGGACATTTGCACATCGGCATTGGCCGGAACATCGAGATCGGCGGACGGAGCGACAGCCGCATTCATATTGACGGGGTGATGAAGGAGGGGACGATCTTCCTGGACGGGGTGTGTGTTCTGCGAGACGGCCTCGGAATCCAGGGGTGAGCACAGTCGACGGGGTGGTTTCGTCTGAGGGAAGGAGGCAGCCATGAGATATTCGGAGCGCAAGAGAAACCTGTTCCGGTTGGAAGTTTTGGGTCTGGCAATCGTTTTCCTGGTGGCCACGGTGGGATGGCTCGCCACCTCGGCAAGGGCGGCTACAGTCGAAGTGCCCGCCAAGGGGAAAAGCAAAACGATCGATAAAATTCGCGAACAGCGAGCACTGCGGGCCGGAACAGGGATCTCCCTGCCGTGGGTTGGTCAGGATCCCAAGACCAGTCAGTTCTTTGGTCCGACCATCGAAATCGGCGAGCGCATTGCGCAGCTCCTGGGCGTAGAGCTGAAATTGCTCGTGTCCGGTTGGGACGTCATGATTGCCGGACTGCAAGGCAATCAATACGAGCTGATCCTTGCCGCCTTCTTCGCGACGGAGAAAAGGCGACAGGTGGTCGATTTCGTGAATTATGCGGAGGCCGGCACCTGCTATGCGGTGCTGAAAGACAATGACAAGATCAAGACACTCGAAGACCTCAATCAGCCGTCAGTCACCATCGGGACTATGACCGGTCTTGGATCTGAGTACGGTATTGTCGCCAAGTACACCAAGGCAAAAATTGATAGCGTCCCGCAACTGGTCAGCGGGGCCAACCGTTTCGAGGATGTGCTAACCCGCCGAATCGACGCAACGTGGCTCGATTCGGACAGAGCGCTCCTCATTGCCCGCACGTACCCGCAGTTCAAGATCCTTCCCGGAGGACCAGAGTTTTGCATCGACCATCCCGACATCCCGGTTCCAATTGGAATGGCCATCAACTACGGTGATCCCGAGTTCAAGAAGTTCTTGGAAGCGGTGGTCGCCGACATGAAGCCTCAAATCAAGGCCTCGCTCATCAAACATCGCACCATCGCGTTAGAGTACATGCTCAAGCGTCAATAACCAGGAAGACATGGGCAGATAGAGAGGGTCTTGCTCCGCTACTGCATCGCGCGGAACAGGCCCTCTCGCCCAAGAGAGCTTTGGGAAGAAGAAAGGGCCGGGATCAGTTGGGAGGCGTTGGAGCGAGCGGTGGTATGGCACTTTGACGTCGTCACGCGATATTTTCCCTTTCTCATAACGGGCGTCACGATGACCGTGGCAGTCTGGATGGTCTCAATGGCCTTCGGGCTGGTAGTAGGGCTATTCGTTACCCTGATGCGCATGTCCGTGTTCCGTTTCCTGCAGTTCTTGTCGGGTCTCTATATCGACGTAATGCGCAGTACCCCTACGCTCGTGCTGTTGATTTGGGTGTTCTTCGCCATGCCGATCCTCATTGGCTTTTCCCTGGAGTCCTTCCTGGCTGCCGTATTGACCCTGGGTCTGCACTCCGCCGCTTACCTGGCAGAAATCTATCGGGCCGGTATTCTATCGATTCCCCAGGGGCAACGACATGCCGGCCTTTCCTTGGGGATGACCCCGGTACAGGTCCTCCGCCGGATCATCCTGCCGCAAGCGGTTGTCCGAGTGCTGCCGCCGATCGGGAGCCAGTTTATCAGTGTGTTTAAGGAATCGGCCTTAGTCTCGTTAATCAATGTCCGCGAGCTCATGTGGCAGGCACAATCGCTGGCCGCCTTCACCCTGAGGCCACTAGAAGTGCTGACGGCTGCAGCGGCGATTTACATGGTCCTGACTTTTCCACAGGCCCTGCTGGTCAACTACTTGCACAAGAAATATCTCGCGCATTAAGAGCCCATCCAGAAGGCGGTTCTTTGACTGGGAGCATGCCTAGGATGCGCGGGAACAAGGTGAAGGCGCGTGTATCGGGTGTGATCTCCACACCTGTGGGTGGAGTGTGAGTAGAAATATTGCAGAGTGATGGAATACGTTTGGCATTTTGACGTCGTCCGAGAAAATCTCGGCTTTCTCCTGCGGGGTCTCGGAACGACCCTCGCCCTGACAGTGCTCTGTATGTTAACCGGTTTGGTTCTCGGGCTCTTTTTGACTTTGATGCGATTAAGCCCTTGGCGCGCAGTCAACGTCTTGGCTTACGCTTTCACCGAGCTTTTCCGCACCACCCCGCTGCTGGTGCAGCTCATTTGGGTCTTCTATGTCTTACCGATGCTGACGGGCATTAAGTTTACACCCTTCAACTCTGGCCTCATTGCCTTGGGCCTTAACGTCGCGGCATTCATGTCGGAGATTTATCGGGCTGGGATCCTGTCGGTCAGCAGGGCCCAAAGTGAGGCCAGTCTGGCATTGGGGATGACCAAATTCCAGACGATGCGTCGCATTATCCTGCCTCAGGCGGTGATCCGCATGGTTCCCCCGATTGCCACGACGTGGGTGAGCCTGTTTAAGGATACGTCGATTCTCTCCGCGATTGGGGTGACAGAGTTGATGTTTAAGGCCCGCTACGTGACGATGCAGACTTATCGTCCGCTTGAGATCTTCACGGCCACTGCACTGATCTATTTCCTGCTCACCTATCCTCAATCCATTGGAGTAAATTATCTCTACAAGAAATTCCGAACCCAAGAATAAAGGTGCGTCAGCTAGTGGCCGATCTCATTATTCGTGTGGAGGACTTGCACAAGCGTTTCGGATCGCTTCACGTCCTCCGCGGGATAAATTTGGAGGTGAGCCGGGGGGAAGTGGTGGTCCTCATCGGCCCCAGTGGATCTGGGAAGAGCACCTTTCTGCGGTGTTTGAATCGCTTGGAAGAACCAAGCGCCGGAAAGATTTTCCTTGACGGGACTGAAATCACCGACCCGCGGGCGAACCTGCCCACCGTTCGACGAAACATCGGCATGGTGTTTCAGCACTTGAATCTTTTTCCGCACATGACTGCGTTAGAGAACGTTATGGAGGGGCCGCGGACGGTCCTGAGAACGCCGCGCCAAGAAGCTCTGGCCTTGGCCATGAGCCGGTTGGAAAAGGTTGGCCTGTTGGACAAGATCAACGTGAAACCGGCCCAACTGTCTGGAGGCCAACAGCAGCGGGTGGCAATTGCCAGAGCACTGGCCATGGATCCCAAAGTGATGTTGTTCGATGAGGTGACTTCAGCCCTCGATCCGGAGCTGGTGGGAGAGGTCCTCACGGTGATGAAACAACTGGCCGACGATGGAATGACCATGATCGTAGTCACCCACGAGATGCACTTCGGGGAGAAGGTGGCCGACCGCGTGCTCATGTTTGACGAAGGCATCGTGATCGAAGAAG
>Ga0209343_10005407_pt1 | contig 15516 bp, 15 predicted proteins | sample RifCSPlowO2_02_FD_184026 | JGI IMG/M metagenome (GOLD analysis project Ga0209343, IMG submission 184026) | Groundwater microbial communities from Rifle, Colorado - Rifle CSP2_plank lowO2_0.2 (SPAdes) (version 2) | ecosystem: Environmental > Aquatic > Deep subsurface > Groundwater | place... | reverse complement strand
GACGGTGTGCAATTGCGTGGCGGTGTCTGAGCGAATAGTGGACTCCGTCATGCCAAAGCCCGGTGCATCTTCACTTGCGAAGTGGCTGGCCGCCGCCAAGCGTTCGTCCAACACCCCAAGCAACTCCAGACGGGCTTTAAACAAGCGCTGACTCAGCGGCTCAGTCATGGCACCATCGCTGCCCTCCAGGTTTTGGCTGAAAAACTCCAGGTTCTGGCAAAAGTCAAAAATCAGGAATTCGCGCTTGTCCTGGCCCGGGGCAAACAGGTCTTTGCACAGGCGGGTGCCCCGCCCCAACATTTGCCAGAACTTGGCCTTGGAACGCACGATCTTGAAAAACACCAGGTTCACTGCCTCGGGCACGTCAATACCGGTGTCCAGCATGTCTACCGAAATGGCAATGTGCGGCGCCTTGTCCTTGACAGAGAAGTCGTCAATCAGGCTCTGCGCGTATTCGGTCTGGTAGGTGATGACGCGTGCAAACTGACCAGCAAAATGTGGGTAGTTGGCGTTGAAGCGCTTCGCAATGAAGTTGGCGTGCGCGTGGTTCTTGGCAAACACAATGGTCTTGCCCAACCGGTCTCCGCCCGCCACCTTGTGACCGCGTGTCATCAGCAGTTCCAACACCTTGTCCACGGTGTCGGTGTTGAACAACCATTTGTTCACCGCCTCCGCACCGACTTCGTCCGGCGTGTTGCCCTCTTCATCCCACTCCACTTCATCCCAGCGCTCTTTTTCCGACTCACTCAGCTCGGCATAGCGAATACCCTCGCGCTGAAACTTCAGCGCCACGGATACCGCGCGCGGCGGCACCAGGTAGCCTTCGGCAACGGCATCCTCCAGGCCATAGGCATCGGTGGGTACGCCGTCTTCCAAGCCAAAGAGGCTGTAGGTGTTGTGGTCCACCTCATCCTTGGGCGTGGCCGTCAGGCCCACCAGCAGCGCATCAAAGTACGAAAAAATGGCGCGGTACTTTTGGTAGATGGAGCGGTGTGCCTCATCCACAATGATCAAATCAAAATGCCCTATGCCAAAGCGGCGCATGCCATCGACAGACTCGTTGATCAGCCCCATCATCGTCGGATAGGTGCAAACATACACCCGCCCCTCGGTGGCCTTGTCGGTCACCAGATTCACCGCCGCCGCGTCGGGCAAATGCGCTTTGAAGGCGTTGGCAGCCTGGTTGACCAGCGCCACACGGTCGGCCAGAAACAGCACACGCTTGGCCCAGTTGGCACGCTGCAGCAAGTCCACCAACGCAATCACCGTGCGGGTTTTACCCGCGCCCGTCGCCATCACCACCAGGGCTTTACGCTGGTGGTCTTTCTCAAAGGTTTCGCCAATGCGGCGAATGCCGCGCAACTGGTAGTGACGCTCCACGATTTGCGCGTTGATGGACACAGCCGCAAGCGGCTTGGCAGTGCTGCGGCGCTGCACCAGCAATTGCAACTCGTCTTTTTTATGGAAACCCTGCACGAGGCGCGGAGGATAGTGGGCGTCGTCCCAAAACCAATGCTCGTAGCCATTGGTGTAGTAGATCAAGGGGCGCTGGTCACACTGCTTTTGCAAGCAGTCGGCATACAGTTTGGCCTGCTGCTGGCCCGCCTGGGGATCACGGCGCGTGCGCTTGGCCTCCACCACGGCCAGGGGCTTGCCGTCAATGCCCCACAGCACGTAGTCCACGTAGCCCTTACCCTCATTGTTGGGCATGCCCTGCACTTCAAATTCACGCGTCACATCGTTGCCCTGTGCATCGTCCAGCTTCCAACCGGCTTCCTTCAGCAGCAGGTCGATGTAGAGGTCGCGCGTTTGCGCTTCGTTGTAGTCGTGGGTGTCGGGCGTGGCGGTATTGGCGGCCTTGGCGGCGGCCACTTCGGCTCGCAGTTGGGCCAGTTCCTCATCCAACGCATCGGTCTTTTGCTTGGCTGCAGCCAAAGCAGCATCGCGTGTGGCCAGATCGGCCGCCAGCCTTTGCAATTCCGCTTGGGTGGCCTGCGCCGTGGCTGTGTGTACCTGCGCGGCATCTGTAGCGGCTGGTGGACGTGGCACATAGTCCAAGCGGAACTGCAGCGCCGGGTCAGGCCGAGCCGCCACGTTGCGACCGTAATTGCGTGCCAGCCAAAATGCCACCTGAAACAGCTCGCGCAGCACGGCAGTGGCATCTTGCGCAGAAACAGGCCGGGCGCTGTGCACCGCGCTGTTGCCTTGTTTGCGAATCACGTCCATCTTGGCATGCAGGCCCGTGCCTACCAGCACCTTGAAACTGGGTTCAAACAAAAACGCCGACAAGTCGGGCTTGTAGGGCATTTGCAGCTTGCCTCCGCGCCCGCCTTCGGCCTGGAACAGCCACACCACCGCCAGCTCCAGTGTGCGCCGGGCGTAGAAACAGGCGGTGCGCGGGTCTGCCAGTGCGGCTTGCTCGGCCTTGCCTACTTCGACAAACAAGGCAGGCCATTCGGCTTGCAGAAATGAGAAATTGGACGCCATCAAACTCCCTACTGTTTATTGCTTTTGCCAGCTTCGCGTCTTATTGCGCGTTCAAAGCAGCTTCTGCCTCTGCCAACCGCCGCATCAGCTCGTCAAACGGCAGCGGCTCCGTCAGAAACATGGGCCGCATCGTCGCATAGTCTTCCCCAATAGCGGCCCATCGATAGTTTGGCGGCACCAGTTTCAGTGTGCCGGGTATGGCGGTGTCGTAATTGGCCCAGCCAGATGCAAAGTACCGGCTCTTGTGCAACGCCACATCGGCCAACAAATCCAGCCGGGCCAGGCCCGCTGTGCGCACAAGGTCTTGCTGCCACAGTGCACAGAAATCTGAGTAATGCCGTGCAAACCGGTCGCGCACCGGCAAGTGTTCTGGCCAGTGGTGCTCTGAATGCAAGATGGTGGCCTTCTCCCAAAAGGTGCGGGCTACGTCCAGCACCACCACCGGCGCAGTTAGGTCGATGAAGGCACCTGCGGGCAATACGCCGGAGAGCATGGTGCGCGCCACGGCCTGCACGCTGGGCTGCTGGTTAGTGAGTGATCCGAACTCCAGCTTCACCCGTTTTGCAATGTAAACACTGGTTTGCGGGGTGACGCTGGGGTAGGTAAACCACAGGTTCGGCGTGCCAGCGTTGCTATCTATCTCATAGCTGAGCCAGCTTGCTCCACCTGGTCTAGCGCCCAATGCGGACGCGATTTCAACTTCTAAAACCGGCTGTAGGCGCTGTACATACGCTTCACTGGCCTGCGCCAAAGCATCCATGCGCTTACGCCGCTGACTGGCCGATGGCGCATCGTTAAAGTAGCCCTCTTCAAAGCCCAGCGCAACGGGCAAGATGGCCAGGTCAATGTCTTCGGAAAAGCGCTGCACGGCACCAAACACCATAGACAGCGACGTGCCCCCTTTGAACTGCAACTGCCCCGCCAACTCAGGCATGGCAAACAAGCGACCCAACAGCCAGCCCACCCAAAAGTCTTTTTCCAAAATCAGCGCCGCCACGCGCAAGCGCGGCCGCTTCGTCAATCAAAGTACGGCGCTCTTGCACGCTTTGCAGGGCAAAGTTGGGGCTTGATGGTTTGCGAGTAGCCATGGCGTTTAGTCTTTGGGTGAAGCGGCAATATGGCGCAAATACGGGTGCATCCACACCGGGGCCAGCGGCAAGTCTTTGAGCAACTGCGCGCGTTGCTTGGATGGCAGCAACTGCTGCAAGTGCGCCACGCGCTCCAGCGTGACATGGGCCTTGCCCAAGCCACGCAGTGCGGCGAACACCAGGTTGCTGGATTCGGCTGCGGCAGTGACGCGCCGAGGCGAACGGTGCTTGAACTCAATCTCCTGCCCACCCACCCGCAGTTTGCGACTGGGGCCGTTGGTCTCGTACACCGGCTTGGCCACTACCTGCTCGCTCAGACCCAGTAGGTTGGTGGCCTCCACATCCAGCGGCTGCACCACGACGCCATCGCGCCGGGCTACGGCTTGCACCAGTGCGTCGGTAGAGGGGCTTAGCTCGCCCAGCAAGGGGTGGCTGCGTGGCACGTCATACAGGCCACGCGCTACGCGGCGCAATGCACCCGCGCGCACCATGCGCGACAGTGCCATACCTACCGCGTGGGGCGTGCCAAGATCCAAAAAATCTGCCGGGGTGAATACCCGCGCGGGCTCTTTCTTGGCGTAGCGTGCAACCCGCTGCGCCAACTGCCGCGACAGCGTTGCCGCAGGCACAGACGCGCTTGCAGGTTTTTTGGCAGGTTTTGAGGCTGGCTGCGGTCTCATGGCCTGATTGTGAAATTATTTTGTTAAAAATACAAGTACTTACTTTTAACAAAAATACCCTCTATTTGTCCGAAAAATGAACCGTTTTTCGGACATCCTCCTATCCGGTTGCCACGAAACAATGGCAGTTTTCGTGGCAAAAACAGTGGCTACAGCAAGGTCACTTTGCTGCAAGTGCCTGAATCGCCTTTACCAACTCATCAACATCCGTTGCTGGGTTGATGCTGCCAGTGGCCACCCCGCGCCCCCGCAATTGCGCTGCATGGGTGAGTGCATCGGCCAGCTTGTCTTTCAACTGGCCGTAAATCCCTTTTTGCCCTTTGCCGTACTTGGCAAACCCCGGCTTGGTTTTCAAGGCAGAAACGACTTGATCACCCACTGACTTTTTGCCAACTGCATGAAACGGCTTGTCGTAATAGCCAAAGTGCAACAGCAACCAAACTTCAAAACATGGGTTGGAGGTAATTGCCACAAACGGCTTACCTTCAGCGGTCAATTCCCTGGTGCGCCGTACGGCGGCGTCGAAGGTAGTGTGCTTGTCTCGGTCAAACACACAGTACACCATGTCAAATGCATCGCCAGCCACTGCATCTTGGTCATAAAGCTTCTCGGCATGCGCCACCACACGATCTGGTGAAACGCCATCATTTGGCGGAATGTGCACCAGTTGTGGCCGAATACGTAAATCATCCCGCATCTCGCGCAGGTAATGGGGCTCCGTCTTCGTCCCTTCACAGACGATCAGAAAGCGCCTGTTTCGAGCACGTTCGCCTTTACGTCGCTGCAGTTCAGCTGCCTTACGCGCTTTGTTTTTTCGAAACAGATCGTCAGACCCCATAGAAGTCCAAATCCTTCAAAAACGGAATGCCGCCGTAGCGCCCGTTCAGATAGCCGCGCTCAATGGCTTCGTTGTCGCGTGGGCTGAAATCAGACAGGGGGTACAAGCGGGTGGCGCTTTTCTCGTCCTTTTCCATGAACCACACCTGGTCGCGACGCAGCAGCTTTTGGCTGAGCAGTGTGGTGTCGTGCGTCGTAAAAATGAGCTGCGCCTTGGTGCCTTCATGGTGCAGCCGTTTGACCAAGTGGTGTACCAGCAAAGGGTGCAGACTGGTGTCCAGTTCATCCACCACCAACACCCGCTCGTTTTCGATCACATCCAGCCATGGACCCGTGATAGCAAACAGCGCACGGGTACCGTCAGACTCTTCTGACTCGTCAAACTCCACTGTTTCTGCCGTATCCACGTCTTTGTGAAAAAAACGCGGCTTCACCAATTTTCGGCCCGCCATGTCTTTCAATAATTCATCTCGAATGGCAGCAGGCATTTCCTTAGGCAAAGAGTCTGCCGAAAACACCGTTTCTTTCAGTTGGATATCTGAAATGGACAAGTCTGCCGAATTCATGAACTCCACAACCCGCTGGCGATCCTCGTCCTTGCTGCAGCGCTGCAAGGTGTAGCCGGGGCTGAATCCACGCACAGAGTCAACTACCCGTAAACGCGATTTGAACCAATCAAATGCGGGTTTCAATTGTTCGTTGTTGAGTTGGATCGCCGTTGAAAAGAACAGGGCATTCGAGCGGGTTTGTTCCTTCCAAAGTCCGTGACGTGTCTTCCCGCCCAAGAACGATGTACTGAATTTGTAGGCATCTTTCCCCGCCTCAGCATCAAACACCCGGTGAAACCACTTTTGTGCGCGGCCCAGCGGGTAGGCAATGAGCCACTCTTCGGTAAAGCGCTCGTGGTTGCAGCAAAAGCCGTACTCGTAGCGAACGCCCTGCTCCACAAAGGTCACTTCAAACTCGCTGTCTGCCGTCCGCGAAGCAGCAGTTAGTTTGAAAGGCACCACATCAATGGCATCCCCAGCCTGACTTTCCTTTTGAGAGTTGAGCACTTGGTTTTTAACAAACCGAAGCGCCTGAATCAGCGTGCTTTTGCCGGATGCGTTGGGGCCATACAGCACAGTGGAGCGCAGCAGGCGGGGCACGCCGTCATCCTGGTCAGGGACGAAAGTATTGAGCGATTCCAGCTCTTTGAAATAGGTGGACGCAGCCATATTGAGCGTCTGGCGCTCCAAAATGGACCGGTAATTGGTAACCGAAAACTCGATAAGCATGGCGCAATACTACACCTTAATGCCATTTTTTACGCAAAAAGCGCAAAAAACCTTGCTTATTTCAATTTACAACTCCCCCGCAAACGCTCGCTGCTGTAGCGAGGCGAACAGGGCGTCTAGCTGGGCAAGTGCGGCGCGGTGGGTGGCTTTGAGGGCTTGGATGGCTTGGATGCGGGTTGCGAAGGTTTGTTGGAGGGCCAGTGGGGGCACCAGCAAGGGGAAGCCCTTCAACTGCGTCATATTGATCGAAGCAATGCCGGTCGTTTGCTTGGCAGACCGCAAGAAATACTTCTTCCCGCGTGAGCTACCGACTATCCAATTCAAGAACAGCGGAGTCAAAATCTCCGTGGTGAGTCGTACCCGAAAGATGTGATTTTGGTGAATGCACTCCGGCAGCTCGTCATTCCAAAGTGTGCCACGGCCAAGCTTGTCGGGGTCGCCGCCTTCGGTCAGCAGCAGATCGTTCTTTCTCAAGCGGTAGCGCTGAATTTCGTCTTCCGTAGCATCGATGCTTTTGATTCCGTCCAGCCGCAAAGACTTGTCCTGCACATTGGCCACAGCCAAGTAAGGCAGCTCACGCGTGACCTTGCCTTCAAGGTTGCGCCCTTTGGTCACGCCAGAAGCGATGTCAGCAACTTCCCCCAAAGTCAGTGAATCCGGCCAGCCACGATCATTCGCCACCGGATCGCCAAACATATCGAGAAAGAGGGACTGGGTGAGGCTGTCGAGTTGGGCCAGGGCTTGGCGGCGCTGGGTTCGAAGGGCTTCGGCCTGGTCCAGGATAGCGGCGATGCGGCGTTGCTCTTCCAGCGGGGGCAATGGAACACGTAGATCACGCACGATTCCTTGATTGATGTTCGGCTGCGCTCCACCAACTGTGCGCTGGAGCATCTCGGACACTTTTGTCTCAAGCACTCGAAAGAGATAGCGGACGTCAGCCCGTTGCGGGTCAGGCACGATGTGACAAACCGCCTGATTGGTCGTCGCTTGCACACCCAATATGCCCAAACGCCCGACCGTTGCGCCGTACATAGCAACCAGCAGTGCATTTGCGGGGACGAGCTTCACACTCGTCTCTTTCAATGCGGCGTCTGTCACATGCTCCTCAGTTGCGTTGATGATCGACTCTCGCAACTCCCCAGACTTCACCCACGGAATCGTGCCGCCATCGAAGTAGCGAGCCATTTGGTCACGAGGCGGAGTAGAGCCGGAGCCGGTCTCACAAAAATCGCCAATCCGGACATTCAGGACAGCGCTCACTTCAATATCCCCTCCAGCGCCATCATCCCCTGCCCCATCTCCCGTATCCCTTGGCTCTTCATTTCACTCTCATTTTGATAGCTGCTCACGCACATTCCACGAGGGCCAGATGCCGATTTGACTAACATTGCGTCAACGCAAACCGCACCACCTGCTCACTCAACCAAATGCCCTGTGCCCGCATGCGCTGCAAGGCCTCGGGTATGGACACGTCATAGCCCAGTCGCTTGGCTTTAAGCAGCACGCCCACCGATCCGTTCAAAACATCCAGGCTACCCGTTGCGGCGGTGATGGCAATGAGCGGCGTGGTGTTGGTAACGAGTACTAGACCGCGCTCAGGCATTGTGGATATCCGAGGCCAGTTCATCGTCGTCCAGATCGATCATGGGCACGCCGAAGCGCTGCATCTGCGCGAGAAAGGTCACTCGGTCCATGCCGATCAGGCTGGCGGCCATGCCTGATGAGAGGCGCTTCATTTCAAACAATTTGGCGGCCATGGCAAGTTTGGCCTCGGTGGCGAAGTCTTCTGGCGCGCGGTGCATGGCGTCCAGGTAGTGGTTGGGAACATCGACGACGATTTGCATGGTGAGTCCTTGGTGGTAAGGCGACACGTCAGTATCGTACTTTCAACTGCCGAAATATTCACTCTCATTTTGATAGCAGCTCACGCACCTTTCACGCGGGCACCCAACAGCGAAAGGGGCTTGTAATTTCATGGGTATTGCCGGGCCACGTGCAGCACATTGAACGCGGTCACGGTGGTGTTGGTTTGCTGGAGGACGACCACGTAGTTGGGGTGAACGACCAGCTCCAGCGTGCCGGGAACGCGGCCAATTCGACGGGGAAAGTTGGGGTCAACCAGGCTGTCCACCTGGCTATGAACGTGTTGTTCCATGTCGATGGCCGCAAGCACGTTGTCTTGGGCAATGAACATCACCACATCCTCCAAATCGGCCAGGAACTGGTCGGTCTTGACGACCTTCAAGGCTGCCATTTAAGCGGCTGGCGCCGATTGCATGGCCTGCAAGCGTGCACGCAAAGCCTCACGACGGGTTTGCACTTCCTCGTCCGTCAGCACACGGTTGCTGCCGTCCGCCAGCCCGTCAATGGATGCTTGCACTTTGGCGTGAAACCAGCGGTCGTAATCGGCATCGGCCTGGGCCGCCTCGTGTGCGGCTTTCAGGGCGGCGCTGCGGTCGGGGCGTGCGGTTTTTTCCAGTGCGCGGTCTTCGGGCCGCCATTGGCTCGCATCAATGCGGCATTCGGTCCAGCCAGTGGCGCGCAGCACTTGCAGGGCTTTGCGGGGGTCGGCAAAACGGCGGGGCTGCTTTTTGGAGGTGACCAAGATGGCCTCGTCGCGCTGGGTTTGCACGCTGACCACAAAGGCGGCACCAATGCCACGCAGGGTAATGCCGGTGACACCACCGGCAGCGGTAGCGGCTTTGAGCTGTTCGAGGTTGAGGTTTTGCATAGAATGCAGTTTAACTGTTTATTGACATTCAAGTAATAGTTATTTGAATGTCAAACTTCTTTTGACAGCATCCCCTCCAACACCTTCATCCCCCGCGCAATCTCGTCTTCCAGCTTGGATAGTTCAGCCAAAATTTCCGAAGGCGCGCGGTGTGCTACCGCCGCATGCACCACTTCCTTGTAGCGGTTGATGCTCAGGTCGTAGCCGTTGGCGGCGATGTCGGCTTTGGGCACGCAAAAGCTTTGTTCGGTGCGGCCGTGCTTGCGCTCCTTGCCTTCGCGCTGTGCCCAGCGGGCCAGCACGTCGGGCAGGTTGTTTTTGAAATGCTCTTCTTTTGATAGCTGGTTGCGCACATCCCGTGCGGGCTGGAGGCCTAATTTACTCTCAACCAAGAGCGGCTGGCGCTTGTCGTCCAGGCTGTAGCCGTCGGCCTGCATGTCATAAAACCACACCTGGTCCGTGCCACCGCTATTGGTCTTGGTGAAGAACAGGATGGCGGTGCTGACGCCCGCGTAGGGCTTGAACACGCCGCCGGGCAGGCTGACGATGCCGTCGAGCTTTTGGTCTTCCACCAGCATGCGGCGCAGTTCTTTGTGGGCCTTGCTGCTGCCAAACAGCACGCCGTCGGGCACGATGACGGCGGCACGGCCACCGGGTTTGAGCAGGCGCAGGAACAGGGCCAGAAACAGCAGCTCGGTCTTTTTGGTTTTGACGGTTTGCAGCAAGTCCTTGGCAACGTTTTCATAGTCCAGGCTGCCGGCGAACGGAGGATTTGCCAGCACCAGGCTGTAGCGGCCCTCCTCCGCGCCGTGTTCCTGGCCCAGCGAGTCGCGGTAGGTGATGGCGGGGTTGTCCACACCGTGCAGCATCATGTTCATGCTGCCGATGCGCAGCATGGTGTTGTCGAAGTCATAGCCATGGAACATGGCGTGGTTGAAGTGTTTGTTCAGCTTGGCGTCGTGGAACAGGCTGGCATGTTGCTCACGCAGGTATTCGCCTGCCGCCACTAAAAAACCGCAGGTACCACTGGCCGGGTCGCAAATGGTGTCGGTGGGCGTGGGGGCGGTCATTTCCACCATCAGTTGGATGATGTGGCGCGGGGTGCGGAACTGGCCGTTTTGCCCGGCGCTGGCGATCTTGCCCAGCATGTATTCGTAGAGGTCGCCCTTGGTGTCGCGGTCTTCCATGGGCACGGCGTCCAGCAGGTCCACCACCTTGGCCAGCAGCGCGGGCGTGGGGATGGTGAAGCGGGCGTCCTTCATGTGGTGGGCGTAGGTGGAGTCCTGATTCGTGTCGGACGTGCCCAGGGTGCGCAGGAAGGGGAAGACGTGTTCGCCCAGGATGACGAACATCTCGGAGGGCGATTCGTTCTTGAAGCGGCTCCAGCGCAGGCTGTCAAACGCCCTGCCCCGCGTGTCGGCACCTTCGGGGAAGATGCGGCGTTCCATGGGCCTCTTCAGCCGGTTGGCCTTGTTTTCTTCCAGGGTGTGCAGGTCGTCCAGACGGCGCAGGAACAGCAGGTAGGTGATTTGCTCGATCACCTCAATGGGGTTGGCGATGCCGCCGGACCAGAAGGCGTTCCAGATCTGGTCGATTTTGCTTTTGAGGTCGCCGGTCAGCGTGGGATTTTCTAAATGACTCGCAGAGGGTGGGACTGCGGTGAGGATAGCTTAGGTGCGCACCCAACAAAACGCTACAAAAATGGTAGCTGCCCGCGCATATTTTACAAGGGGCTGGAGGCCTAAATGAGCACCATCAACCCAGGCTCTGCGCCATGGACAGCGCATTGTGGGCGTGGGCTTCAAACACCTGCGTCATGCGCTGCAGAAGTTCACGCTCGGCCTGGGTAAGCTGGGGCTCGGCCAGCGTGCGCTCCAGCACCTTGGCCCACGCAGGCAACAGGGCCTGCGCCATTTTGCGAAAGCCTTTCAGCGTTTCTGGAAGCCGAAAACCGCAGTCTTTGCACAGCGCTTCCCACGAATGGGCGCCCACGGCGGCAAATGTGTCTTCGTCGCCTATGTACAGCGCCAGGCTTTCGTCGCCATAGGCTTTGACACACAGCAGGTCGTAAAACGGTGCCAGGCGATAACCTTTGTCATCCACCAGTACCGACATGTTTTTGGCATGCGCATCGGCGTTGCCAATGAGGTAGTTGAACATCACCCAGCGCTGCACTTGCAGGAGGTCCGCGCCGCGCACCGGCAAGCGGCGCAGGGCGTCCACCAGCTTGGGGATACTGACCAATTCGCCTTGGCGCTGGTACTTCCAGCCCGAGCCATGGCCCAGCAGTTGGCAACCGTCAAATTGATGAATACCGACAAAATTACCCAATAGGTTCTGCCTGTCGTAACGCTGCACTACATAAACCGTCTCGGGCACGCGCAGCAGGTACGCATCGGGCACCGGTAATTTGAGGGCACGTGCCAGTTGCATGCAGGCGTATTCGTTGATGGCGCTGGGCCGATAGCGCGGCTGGTGCGAGTCTGGTTTGAGGATGTGCGTACTCAGAGAGTGGCCCATGCTTTCCAGCAAGCGACGGGAATGCGGCACAAATAACACCCCCATTTTTTCTTGCGTACCGGCCAAGGACATCGTGCTCTGGTCATTTGACACCAATAGGGGCTGTTTGCTTTGCAGGCGGCGGCTCAATTCAGCAAACGGCAAGGAGCGATATTGGGGGGGAAACTCGGGCTGGACACCCTCGGGCAGCAAGGACAGCACCCCCGGCAAGTCTTGGCCCAAGCGCCCCAGCAACTCCAGGGAATTCGGGTTGCGCAGGGCCAGGGCACTGATCACATCGTCCAGCGCAGCGCCTTCGGGCAGCAGGTTTTCAAAAAAACTGCGAACGATTGCGCCCGTGAACTGCGCCGACCGCAAAGGAAACTGGGGAGCCAGCGCATAGGCACCCGTCTGCTGCAACCACTGCACGTCGTATTCAAAAAAGTAATCCCCTGCCGCATGGCCAAACGTACCCATGGGGCGAAGACCGGCCCACACGCGCAGGCGGATCATGCGGAGGGCCTTGGGTCGGTTTGCCAGCCAGAGAGCGCCAATGTGAGACCCAGGCCCTGGGTGAGTTGCAACAAGCGCTCCAATGAGCAGCGTCCGGGGTGGCTCTCGGCATCGCGGATGAAGGACACACTCACATTGCACACCGCTGCGGCCTGCTCACGCGACAAACCCTGCGCCTTGCGCTCGTGCTGCAATCGCTGGGCGAGTTCGGCAAGTTCTGGGTGCGTGAGTTGCATATATTTTGACCTTATGGGGTCAGTTTATCGTTTCAATCAAGATATTTGCAGAAATTTGCCCCCAACGGGGCAAATACTTCAGAAACGCAGGTAAATACCGCAAATACGTCCCTTTGGGGACACATTTCAAAATGAATCCCCTCTGCTATTTCAGTTGCAAGACTTTCAGCGCCTGCGGCAGGGACTGCGCCGTGGGAATGAAGTGGTCAATCGTGGCCCCCAGCGCCACCGCGCAGACCACGGCGCCCGCCAGGGGTTTCCAGGTCAGGCGCACGGCGGCCGACGCCCAGCCCTCGCGCGACACACGCACGGCCGTGCGCGCCGTGGCGTAGGAGAAAGCCAATTCCACCGCCACTGCCAGCAAGACCTCCCAGCCGAAGTACAGCAGCACCAGGGAGCCCGCCCCTACAAAAATCGCGCTCCCCACCAAGAACACGGCCACCACAGGCACCACCACGATGGCGGCTTCGTCGCTGCCGGCGGCCACTTCTATGGCGCTCCCGGCCAGGTCTCCGAGGCTGTCGGCCGCGCCCGCTGCGCCGTCTGAAAACTCACCCGATGCACCGCCACCGCCAAAGTCACCGCCTCCACCGCTGCGGAGTTCGGGCAGGCCGGGTTGGTCACAGCCGCCCTGGGGACTGGACACATCCAGACCCGACACATCAGGCACCTCGGCGTGGTCGCGCCGTAGCAGGGCCGCCGCCCACACCCGCACCGTGAGCAGGTAAGTGAAGTAACCCACACCCAAGGACACCAGATACCGCAGCGCCAGCGATTCACCGCCCAGGTGCATTTGCAGCGCCGACGCGCCCCAAGTGACCGCCAGCGTAATCAACCCAATGCACAGCCCGTGCAGCCAAAGCATGCGCTGCTGGCGCAAATCGCGCACCACCCGCGACTCCCACATGCGCACCGAGCGCCAGTTTGAAAATGTATTCATTCCGTTTTCCTGCCATTTTTTTCGTTGCCATTTTGCTACGAAAACCATAGCCGTCAATGCATACTCCACGCAGGCTGGTGGCCAAAAACCCCTATCCAGCACAGCCCTCAGGTGAAGTACTTCTGGATATCCACCGTCGATTCCCGCCCTACCCCCGACACATGCGCACTGAGCCAGTGGGTGGCCTGCTCGCGGCCCTGCGCGCGCAGCTGTTCCAAATATGGGGTGGGGGCCAGCGGCGTGGTGTCGGAGAAGTGCACGCTGGCCTGTTGGCCGGTATCGATCATGTGAAAACGCATGTTCTGCAGCCGCTGGTCCAGACGGCTCCCGGTCAACACGGTGGGGTCTGCGAATGCATGGGCATAGGCGAACATGCGCATTTCGCGCAAAAAATGGGCGCCAAATGCCAGCGCCATGGTGCGCGCCTCCACCTCCTGCGCCGTGCGCGGCGTGGTGGTGGGCTGGAGCGGGCTCAGCAAAACCAGCAGCACATCCTGCGAATCGCAGTCATACAACAGCGGGAGCACCGTCGGATTGGCCAAATCACTTCCGGCCCTATAACACTCACCCGCAATCTCCACCGCAAGGTGGATCTTGGGCAGGCAGACCGACGCCAGCACCACTTGCGCGGAGAGTTCGGTTTCGCGAAAGAGGCGCAGCTTGCCGGTGTTGGCCTGTACGGTGCCCACGAACAATTTGAAGGGGCTCAGGCGGCGCACGCGCTCAAAGTCGATCTGTCGGTTGAGCAGATCGCGCAAGGCGTTCAGATTGAAGGGGCTGCGTTCAGAGGGCGTGTGTTTGCCGATTTCGGTCCAGAAATCGGCCAAGCCCTGGCGCGCGCCCTCGCGTCCGCCTTTGACCCAGCCGTCGGCAAAGACCACTGCATTCATGGCCCCGGAACCGCTGCCGCTCAGGCCATCGAAGGCGATGCTGGGGTCTTCGAGCAACGCGTCCAGCACGCCCCAGGTGAACGCCCCCTGGGCGCCCCCGCCCTGCAACGCAAGGCTGAGGCAGCGCGCCGGGGTGCGGCGCAAGCCTTTGAATAGAGCAAAGCCCGACCAAGTCGGAAAAATTCGGCGTACTGCAAGTGTTGCGCTGTCGGTCATGGGAACCCTTTTTTTGCTGGCCAGTACCATACGTGCAACACCAAGTATAGGGTTTACCCTTATTTCAACATTGCCAATTTGCAAACCATGGACAAATGAATGGTGCGTCTGTTTCAGCCTTGTTTCATAACAAAACCATCCTATCACCATCCATATAGATGGTGATAGGATGGTGGTATGAATTCCAACACCCCACTTCACTCCATCAAGGCCAAGGTGGCGGACTCTGAGAAGATCACCATCAACCTCGGTTTTGTTGACCTGGGCCACATCGACCTGCTGGTGGCCGAGGGCTTTTACAGCAACCGCACTGATTTCATCCGCACCGCCATCCGCAACCAGCTTGGCACCCATTCAGACGCCGTGAAGCAGGTGGTGGCGCGCAAGATGCTGGTGATGGGTCTGCAACACCTCAGTGCGGGCGATTTGCGCGCCGTGCAGGCGGCCAACCAGACGCTGCAGATTCGTGCCCTCGGTCTGGTGACGATTGCGCACGACGTGAGCCCCGAGCTGGCGCTGGCCACCATCGCCTCGCTGGAAATCCTGGGCGCGCTGCAGGCCAGCCCGGCAGTCAAGGCGGCACTGGCCAGCCGCCTGGGCTGATCGCCCGCCGCCTGCTCTCCCCTCCAACCCAAGGAAGTTTGTATGAACGAAATCTTTCAAGAGCTGATGCGCAAAGCCACCCAACTGACGCACAAGGGCCGCTTAAAGGAAGCAACTGCAGCCATACAGCGCGCGCTACGGGGCACCCCGGCGGAGAGCCCAGCACCAGCCGCCACGCCCGGCGGCATGCGGCCGGAGGCAACGCCGCTGGTGCTCGATGGTTATGTTTTCGAGGTGCACGACGAGGTGCTCCCACCCCAAACGGCCAAACCCACTCCCGAGACGGGCAAGGGCAAGGGCAAGGGCAAGGGCACAGAGACCTTTATTAGCGGCACCCACACCCACGCCGGGTTGACACGCCGCTACAAGCTTTACCAACCACCGGGCCACCTGGGCAAGCCCCTGCCGCTGGTCGTGATGCTGCACGGCTGCACACAGAACCCGGACGACTTCGCCGTCGGCACCCGCATGAACGACCAGGCCCGCGCGCAAGGCTTTTTCGTGCTGTACCCGGAGCAG
>Ga0209343_10005403_pt1 | contig 15526 bp, 13 predicted proteins | sample RifCSPlowO2_02_FD_184026 | JGI IMG/M metagenome (GOLD analysis project Ga0209343, IMG submission 184026) | Groundwater microbial communities from Rifle, Colorado - Rifle CSP2_plank lowO2_0.2 (SPAdes) (version 2) | ecosystem: Environmental > Aquatic > Deep subsurface > Groundwater | place... | reverse complement strand
CAGATCGTCTCGGTACGGGGCGATCGTCTCGAGGAACGCCTCGGGGGTCGACGGCACGTTGCGGTGCACGAGCACCTGGCCAGCGGCGTCGAGGATGCATGGGTAGCTCGGCGCACGCCGCAGCCCTGACGCGTAAGGGGCTGGGTCATCGCCAGGGGCAGCCTGACATCGGCTTGGAGCCGACGCGAGATCTTCCCTCGATGAAGTAGACACTTCCACCTACCGCTGGGACGTGTCTCACGGCGCGTCGTGTGGGTCGCACGGCAGAAACCGGCTGGTATACTGGCGGGCGCGCCCGCACGTGATTCTCATTGCTCCAATCCGGGTCATCAGTCTCTGGGCATACCGGCGGCGTACCGTTGTCGGGATAGGCGTGCTCTGTCTGGCGGCGGCATCGGCCGCCGGCGTCACGCGCCTGTCGTTCGACACCGACGTGCTCTCGCTGCTGCCGAAAGATGGACGCGCGATTCCTGCCTTCAAAGAGTTCCTGGAGACATTCGGAAGCCTCGATCAACTCCACGTGGTCTTCACGGCGCCCGAGGGCCAGTCGATCGACGACTACGAGGACGATGTCGATGCCTGGGTGACGCATCTTCGTAAGGCACCGGAGATCGGACGCGTAGAGGTCTCCGCCGTCGACAGGTCGCGCGATTTCAGCTGGCTGGCCGAGCGTCAGCTCCTGCTCTTGAACGAACGGGCACTCGACGAGGCTCTGGGACGTCTCACGCCAGACGGCATGGCCAGGGCTGTTCGGTCGAGACGCGAACTGCTCACCCTCTCTTCCAACGACTTGGTCGAGCTTGTTCGACAGGATCCTGCAGGCATTTCGGAGCTCGCGCTGAGCTCCGGCGGCGATCGCGACCTATCGGCGAGCGGTCGCCTCACTTCCGAATACATCACCGACGATCGACGCAGGCGTCTCGTCATCGCCCATCCGGTCCGGCCGCCATTCGACACCGATTTTTCGCGTGCGCTCGACGCCCGTCTTCGACAGATTCAATCCACGGCTGAACGGGAGCGCGAAGAGGCCGGGCCTTCCGACGAGGTGCTTCCGCCGCTCCGCGTGAACGTGACCGGAGGTCACCGCATCGCGGTCGAAACCGAAGCCCTCGTCAGACGCGAGGCGATCGTCAACGCCGTCGCCTCGCTGCTCACGATCCTGCCCCTGTTGCTGGTGATATTTCGCAGCCTCTGGCTGGTGGTCGTCGGCGCGCTGCCATCGGCGCTGTCGCTACTCGTCGTGCTCGGCGCGCTGGGCGCCAGCGGAGTCACCCTATCGGCCGCCGCCGCTGGATCGGCCGCCATGTTGTTCGGCCTCGGCATTGACGGGGTCGTGCTGCTGTATGTGGCTCATCGACTCGCGCTGGCCGGAGGAGACACTCCCGAGTCGGCGGTCGCCTCTGGGGCGGGACCTTCAACCAGCATGCTGCTCGGCATGTGGACGACGGCGGCAACGTTCTACGGCCTGGCCGTCGTCGACTTCCCCAGCTTGCAGCAGTTGGGGCGCCTGATGGGCCACAGCATGCTCGTGTGCGGCGTCTTGACGCTGGTGCTCGTGCCGGCGCTCCTGCCGCATCGCGCTCCTCGCCACGCGATCCGAACGCTGACGATGCCGGCGCTGGCGGCCCGGATCGAGCGGCATCACCGGATCATCTTGGCGGGAAGCGTGGTCGTGACGTTGGCGCTCGGCGTGGCCGCGCTCGGACTCCGGATCAATCCAACGCTCGACCGCCTGCGGTCCATCACCGAGGGGGCACGGCTCGAGGAACAGATCGTCGCGGATTTCAATCTCCCCCGAGACGTCTACCTCGTGCTGGCAAAGGGCCCCGATCTCGAGCGCCTGCTGGAGGAGAACCAGAACCTGTCCGAGGGGTTGTCGGCGCTTCCTGGGCTGCGGATCGAATCTCCCGCTCGATTGCTGCCGCCCAATGCGACACAGCTGCGGCGAGCGGAGCACATTCGGCGGTCGGGGCTGACGCCAGCCGACGTCCGGACGTCGGTTGAACGCGCCGGCGCAGCCGCGGGATTCACAGCAGACGCCTTCGAGCCGTTCGTCGCACGTTTGCCTGCCCTGCTCGATGCGTCCAGCCGGCTCAGTTACCAGGAGTACGAGAAGCAAGGTCTCGGAGATCTCATTGGCCGGTTTGTTCGTCGCGACGGCGAGGGATGGATTCTGGCGACCTACTTGTTCCCGGCCGGCGAGGATCAGACATCGGCCATCCAGGCCATCGTGGCTTCGACGGGCCCCGGGCAGGTGCTGTCGGGCCTGTCGCTCGTCAACCGCGAAATGGCCGCGACGTTCGTTCCGGAGTTCGTCAAGGGGCTGGCGATCGGTTCTCTCGCCGTTGTCGTGGTCATTGCCGGCGCGTTTCGCAACATGCGACTGTCGATGCTGGCCCTCGTGCCCACAGCCATCGGGCTGCTCTGGAGCGCCGGCGTTCTCGCGATTGCGAGAGTCGAGCTCGATTTGTTCGCGCTGTTCGCCGTGGTCACCTTCGTCGGCATCGGCGTCGATTACGGGATTCACCTGGTTCACCGATCCCAGGAATGCCGGCACCCGCTGAGAGCGGTCGCCGAGCTCGCCCCGGTCATTTTCATCGCGGGAGCGATCACGCTGTTGGGCTACGGAACGCTCATGTTTTCCTCGTACCCACCGTTACGTTCGATCGGCCTTGTCGCCGCGGTCAGCGTTCCCGCGCTGGTCGCCGCATCGGTCATCGTCCTCCCCGCGCTCCTCGTCCGGTACTGGCCGTGGCCGGCGGTCCCGCGATGATGGCTCCCGACCCGCCTAGGGAGCCCTCTCCGGAAATCGGCCGCGCGCGACGCGCGGTGGCTACGGCCCTCGAGCGGACCCATCACGCCGCGTACGTTATCATTCGGCCGTGCGCTGTCTGAGTGGCCCGCAACCGTCGATGGCGGTATTCGCGGCGCTGGCCCTGATCGCGGCGCTCAGCGCTGGGTCGTCGGCTCAATCAGGGCCCTCGTCATCGAGCCCTTCCGCAGGCGGGTCGTTCGATGCGCTCTATCGGCGCGGTCACCAGACCGGCGCCGGCATCAAGACGCTGACGGCGCGCTTCACGGAAACGACCACCTCGTCGCTTCTCACGCGCCCGCTCGTGGCGAGCGGCACGCTCGCCGTGCAGCGGCCGTCGCGCGTGGTGCTGCGCTATACCGATCCTGAGCAGCGGATCGTCCTGATCGACGGCGAGCGGATGACGATGTCGTGGCCGTCGCGCAATATCCGACAAGTCTCCAACGTGTCGTCCGCGCAAGGCCGCATCCAGAAATACCTCGCGAGCGAATCGGCGGACGAGCTGCGGCGTCAGTTCGACATCGAGCTACGCGATCAGAGGGATCGGACAGAGACGTACGAAGTCGGGCTGATTCCGAAACGAAAACAGATCCGAGAAACGACGCCGCGACTGGACCTCTGGATCGATCGGTCGTCGTTCCTGCTCAGTGCGATTCGCCTGGCTTTTGCGAACGGCGATACCAAGACGATGGCGTTCGAAGATGTCGCGCTGAACGTCGTGCTGGACGCCGATACGTTCAGCGTCGATCGCTGACACCGCAGACCAGACATTGCTCGAGTCCCTACAAGCCACCTCACAAACGCGGGCGCCACGAAAGCACGAAATCACGAAAAAGAATAGTTGGGTTTGTTTCGTGTTTTCGTGTTTTCGTGGTCGATCGCAGATACGAGATGCGTTGAGATGCGTTCTAGCCTCCCGAGGCTTCATCGACCCAGAGGCTTCGTTGTTCTCGTCGGTTGAAGGCGTGGCTTCGTGACCAGAAAGAGCACGTTGGCGAACAGCGTGCCCCGGCCCATGTCGCGGACCTCTGCGTGAAGACCGTGACGCACGAGGCAGGCTTGCCACTCGGACGCCGTTCGGAAATGGAACTGCTGGCGCCAGGAGCCAGACAGCAGCGCCTTCAGGCGATTCCCGCATCGAACGGTCGTGAACCGCCAACCCGCAGCCGCGTCGGCCTCCCGAATGAGCATGCGGCCATCCTGCGTAAGGGCCGCGGCCATCGACGCCAGCAGCGTGTCCTGCTCCTCTGAGCCCATCATGTGCAGCACGTCGAACAGCAGGACCGCGTCCACCGGAAAAGGCGTGACGGCGCAGGCGTCAGCGTTGATCACTTCGGCCTCGCCTGCCAGGGCTGCCGAGGCGATCGCCGCGGCGCGGCCGCGGACCTCGATACCGACCATGCGCTCGAAGCACGGCGGTGACGGCCAGTCCGCGGGCCACGTGCCGGCGCGCCGGGCTCGACGCGTTTCTGCAAGCAGGGCCAGAGTCAGTCCGATCCCGCAACCGACGTCCAGCAGCGTCCCACCAGGGCCGGCGCTCAACAGCCCGCCTCCCTCGGGAACACGTTCGTTGGAGGCGCGAGTCAGAAGCCCGCCGCACACCGACGCCTTGTACACCGGATCGGCCCGCAGCTTGCCGCGCGCGAATTCCCATGCCACGAGGCCGGCATCGATGTACCGATCCGACGCGAGGCGTACAAGCTCCGTGAATGGGGCGCGATCGTCGCTTCCCCGCACCAGCGCGTAGGTCAACCACGCCGCGAGACCGGCAACCACCGCACCAACCGCCACGCTGCCGATCAAGAGATCGGTCGCGAAGATAGCCGGGCGCGTCGTCTTCACCGCCTCCACGGTCAGCGAATGAAACGAGCCCCGCCGCACCCATGCGCCCGCTTGAATCTCGAGAAAGACGAGCCACGGCGCCACGAACGGATTCGAGATGTTCGCGGCCAGGTACATCTTCAGCCGGTTCAGCCGAAAGAGGGTGCCGACCGCGCCGCAAATCAGGAGATGGAAGCCGTAGAACGGGAGGCATCCGATGAATACGCCCGTCGCAATCGCCGCGCTCTCGCGCACCGAGCCACCGCCCTCGGTACGAAAGAAGAGGACGAGCCGTCGCAGACGGATGGGGAGCTCCCGTTCGTTGACACGTGTCCGCTGCGGGTCCGGCATAGTGTGGAGGGGAAGACGCGCATCATAGCGCCGTTGGCGGGATCGCGCATCTCGTGACCTGTCGACGCGGACAGGCCGCTAGGGGGAACGGCAGGTTACAATCCCGACACGTGAGCTTCACCGTCTCCGAACCGCGCCGAGTGGTCGTCACTGGCCTCGGCGTGGTCAGCCCTGTCGGGCTGGATGTGCCGACAGCGTGGCGACACATCGTCGAGGGCCGGTCCGGAATTCGCCCGATCACGCTGTTTCCGACCGATGATTTGCGCGTGAAGGTCGCGGGCGAAGCCTGGGGGTTCGACCCTCTCGCCTACCTGTCCGCCAAACAGGCCCGCCGCGCGGACCGCAACGTTCAATTTGCGCTCGTGGCGGCGATGGAAGCAATGAGGCAGGCGGGAATGACCTGGCCGCTCACCGGGGAAGACGCCGACACCACGGGCACTTACATCGGCAGTGGAGCCGGCGGCATCCGGACGTACGTCGCGCAGCAAGCCGTTCTCGATCGACAGGGTCCCAGCCGCTTGAGCCCGCTGCTGATTCCCATGTTCGTCATCGACTCGGCGTCGGTTCAGGTCAGCATCATGGCCGGCGCGTGCGGGCCAAACATGGGGATGGCATCCGCCTGCTCCACCGGAAACGACGCCATCGGCACGGCCTTTGACGTGATCAAGCACGGTGACGCGGAGAGGATGATCGCCGGCGGCGCGGAGGCCGCGGTGACGAGACTCGGGATCGGCGGCTTCGACCAGATGAACGCGCTGTCGCGCCGCAATGATGCGCCCGCGGGAGCCTCGCGTCCCTTTGATGCCGGCCGCGATGGCTTTGTGTTGAGCGAGGGGTCGGGCATCGTCATTTTGGAGGAGCTCGATCACGCCCTGAGACGTGGCGCGGCACCGCTGGCCGAGATCGTGGCGTGGGCCGCGACGGCCGATGCCGTACATTTCACCAAGCCGGACATGGAAGCCACACAAGCCGCCCGCGCCATCACGCGGGCTCTGCAGAAGGCCAATCTGGAACCCGCGCATGTTGGCTATATCAATGCTCACGCGACGGGCACCTTGCAAGGTGATGTGTTCGAGGTGCGCGCCGTGAAGCGCGCGTTGGGCGAAGCCGCCTACCAGGTGCCGATGAGCTCCACGAAGTCCATCACCGGACATCTCCTGGGCGCGGCCGGTGCGACGGAGTTCATTTGGTGCGTGTTGGCCCTGCGCTGTGGAGTCTTGCCGCCCACGATCAACTACTGCACACCGGACCCCCAGTGCGACTTGGACTTTGTGCCCAACGTCGCCAGGCGCGCAGACGTCGGTGTCGCGCTGTCGAACTCATTCGGCCTCGGAGGGCACAATACGGTGCTCGTGGTGAAGCGGTGGGAGCGGCCGTAGGACGACCGTGCCCTCAATCGGCCGTGGAGCCCGGCGGGGAGACGCCAGGATCCGGCTCGCCCTCGGTCCAACCCGTCGGAGGCGGAACGCTTCCGTCACGACGGCCCGCCTCGATGGTCTCGCGTGCCCACGTCCGGATGTCCTCCACCGCGCGATCGAGGCGGCCTGCCCACGCCTCCGGGGGGATCGGCGCACCGATGGTGACCGTGCCGCGCGCGCCGGGCATGCGCCGGGCAAAGTCCGACAAGTCCGGCGCCACATGGGTTCCATCGATGGCAACGGGCAGGAGCGGCAGGCCTGTCGCCTTCGCGACGATCCGGACAGCACCCGATTTGTACGGCAATAGTCTTCCATCCCGTGAGCGCGTTCCCTCGGGGAAAATCACGACGGAGGCCTCCCAATCCACAAGCCCTCGGGCCATGACCTTCAGGCGCGTGATGTCCTCACGGGTCGCCTCCCGAGAAATCAGCGCCGAGCCCCAGTGCCTCATGGCCAACGAGACGGTCGGGATGCCGTGCCCGAGCTCTTCCTTCGCCACGAACTTCACGTTCAGGCTTCGCAGCACCCACGGAAGGATCGCGATATCCGCGGTACTCTGATGGTTCGAGACCACCAGATAGCGGCCTGGGCGGACGGTGCCGCGCACCTCGAGTCTCGACCGGAGCAGTCGTAGCGTGAGCTCCGTCAGGGCGACGTGCCAATATCGAGTGACCAGATTCGCTCTGTGGACTCGAGTCTTGGAGCCTTGCGGGGCCAGCCACAGACACCAGATGCGGCCGATGACCTCGCCGGCCAGGCAGACGGTCAAGATGGCAACGAAGTAGAGGGCCAGGCGCCCCCACCGCACGACGGACGCGATCACGATGACATGGTAATGACGCCATTGGCACGAAGTCCAACGGCTGAGCTAAGATGTCGAAATGCTCAGCGATTTGCATGGGAATTGAAATCGGATCGGCTCGCCGGCCCGCGGAGGATCCCGTCCGAGAGTCCCCCGGGGGCACACCGCGACTTGTACCCGTGTGGGTTGCGGAGCTCACGAGAGAGCGCTTTTGCCACGTGACGGCCGGCTTCGACAACGCTCGCGAGATGGACATCCTCATGTTCCAACGGCGCGTGGTCGAGGCCTACGAAACGATTTTCGAGCAACTCGAGCCCACGGCGTTTGCTCACCCGGTTCGCTTCTGGGCCTTCGTGCCGGGGATCCACGACGATCTTGGGGCAGGACTCGATCGCTACATGGCGTTCAACGCCGGTCGGTACGGCGCCTTCGCCGCCCACTTCGGCCGTCCCACATCGTTCGATCGATCAATTCCCACGGCGTCTGCCGTCGGCGTGCAAGGCGACCAATTCTTGCTTCACTGCCTGGCCACGGACGAGCCCGGCCTGCCAGTCGAGAACCCGCGTCAGGTGTCGGCCTACCACTATTCACGCCGCTTCGGCCCGATGCCGCCCTGCTTCGCGCGGGCGACGCTGCTTCGCGGGCGCACCCATCAGCCGATGCTCCTCGTGGGCGGTACAGCCAGTATCACGGGCGAGGAGTCCCGTCATGCCGGCGATCTCGACGCGCAGGCGCGCGAAACATTCCGCAACCTGGCGAGCGTCGTGGCCTCGGCCGCTGGCCGCACACGGCCAGATGACCTGGGGACCGCTGAGATCAAGACGCTGCTGGCCGCCTTCCGCGAGTTGCGGGTCTACTACACGGACGCCGCACACCAATGCTCCCTCGGCGGCCTCGTCGACGCCACCTTTTCACCTCAGTGCAGGGTGGAGTGGATGCAGGCATCCCTGTGCCGACCCGAACTGCTGATTGAAATCGAGGGTCTCGCCCTTCCCCCTACTCGTCAGCGTGAGAGTTGAACCTTCGCTCGGCGGGCGACTGCGTCCAGCATGAGTCCTGCCATGAGCCCGGATCCCCTTCCTCCCCACCCAACGCTCGAGCGGTACTATGCCAGTGACGCGGAACGCCCGGAGTTCGTGAACGACATGTTCGACAAGGGCGCGCCGTACTACGAATGGGTCTGTCGTGTCATGTCCCTGGGAACTGGCGGGCAATATCGGAAGCGGACGCTGGGCGCCGTGGGGCTCGAGAAAGGGATGCGGGTCTTGGATGTCGCGACGGGCACAGGCCTCGTCTTGCGCGCTGCCGCCGAATTGAGCGGAGCCAGCAACCTCGCCATCGGCCTCGATCCCAGCAGCGGCATGTTGCTCGAGTGCCGCAAGCGCTGCGCCGCTCCGCTGGTCCAGGGACGCGGCGAGCATCTGCCGTTCGCCAGCGACCGCTTCGACCTGGTGAGTATGGGGTACGCACTGCGCCACGTCGCGGATCTGCGTGTGCTGTTCGACGAATACCGGCGCGTCCTCAAGCCGGGCGGGCGGGTTCTCCTCCTGGAGCTCACACAGCCGCAGTCCGCCGCCGGTCGCCGGCTGAACCAGCTGTTTCTCGGAACGGTGGTCCCAGGGCTGGCTCGACTCTGGGGGGGGGCCGCAGCCGCCCGGATGATGGACTACTTCTGGGACACGGTGAAGAACTGCGTGTCGCCCGATGTGATCCTGTCAGCGCTTCGAGATGCCGGCTTTCCAGAGCCGACGAGGACGGTCACGGGCGGCATTCTCAGCGAGTACCGGGGAATGCGACCGCGGTGACGGACCAAGCCTACTCCACACGCCGGACGACCGTGACGCCGGTGCGCTTCTCGAGCTGGGACAGGATCGACTCGTAGGTGTCGCCGGGCAGTTGCAGCACGACTTCCTCGCGGCCCACTCCCAGCGTCAGCCGGTGCCGTGTGGTTCTGACCAACATGATCCGGCGTTGCGTCCGCGAGTAGGTGGCCTTCTGTACGTTGCTGTAGGGCAGCGTGCGCAGGATGTTCGCATCTTCATCTTTGACGACGAGGCTCGTATCGCCGAAAGCGAGGATCGCGTCTTGCTCTTCGGTCTCGTCGTTGTTGGTGACGACCAACAAGATCTCCTCGAACTCCTCAACCGGAAGCTTGGGCGACGCGGCGGCGGCCGCCAGCGGCTTTGTCGCTTCCGTGGGCGTGGTCGGCGATTCCGGTGGTGCCGGGGGCGTGACCGGCTTTACCGCCACCGGCGCGGGGCCAGAGGGCTCGGGTCCTTTCACGATGCCCGGGTCTGGCGGCAGCGGCTGACGACTGGCGGGGCCAGGTCGGTCCACGACGCCCGGGTCTCGCGCCGCTGGCTGACGACTGATGGGGGGAGGTCGATCCACGACGCCCGGGTCTGGCGCCGCGGGCTGGCGGCTGACGGGGGAAGGTGCGGGGGAAGGTCGGTCCACGGCTCCCGGGTCTGGCGCCACAGGAGGCCGGCTGACGGGATCAAGCCGGCCCACGACACCCTGGTCGACCACCGGGGCGGGATTGGACGGTGGACTCATATCCTGCGCAGGGACAGGCGGACCGGGTGTGTCCGCCTGCTGAGAGCGCCAGAGTATGAGTCCAGACGAGGCGCCGACCAGCGCGCCAATCAGGGCGACTGCGGGCCACACTGCGCGCGTCCAGCTGCCAGGCTGAGTGACGAGCCGCGGTTGAACTGGCGTCGGCGCCACAGGTATCGCGTCACGCCCGGTTTCGCCCACGCCGCGAATCTTCACGTCGAGGGACTGGAAGAATTTCTCCAACTCAGAGTGGGAAGACTCGCCGAACCAGTGCGACAAATCAGCAGCCTGCAGACGCCTGAATTCAAGCGGTATCTTCGTTTCTTCGATCAAGGCGGGCACCAGGATTTTTCTTCGCATGGCCTCGGCCGCCTCGGTTTTCACCCAGCTCGACGCAACGGAGGCTTTCGACCACAGCACGACCACGCACTTCGCGGAGTCCAGCGCTTCCTCAATGACCTGGTCGTATTCCTTTCCGGGTGGAATCGTGCGGTCCCACCACACCGACCACCCCCGGCCGTCCAGTGCCGTCGAGACCAGTTTTGCGCGCTCCCGGTCGGCGCTGGCGTAGCTGATGAAGACGTCGCTCATAAGACCTCGCTCCCCGGTTTCTCCAGGGCCGCGTGCAGCGCCTCCGATCGTAACCCCCTCCGGCTCATCTCGTCGAGCACGCGCGGCAGGGCATCCAGGACAACGGGCCTGCCGCGTGCGTCGCGAGCCGAGGAGGCATCGTGCAGGAGCAGGATGTCGCCTCCTCGAAGACCGCGTCCCAGCCGGGCCGCAACGCGGGCTCCATCGCGCGTCACGGTGTCGAAACCGCGGCGGGTCCAGGACACCAGGAACAGGCCGGCTCCGGCAAGCACGACAGAGAGCCACGGATTCTGGACGCCGGCGGGCGGGCGGAAGAAATTCGGCCGGCCACCGCCCGAACGACCGATCGCCACCTGGGCCTGCTGAATCTCGTGTCGAAGCCCACGGGGTCCGCGGAACGCGAACCCGTTCGGGTGGCTGTAGGTGTGGTTTTCCACGCCGTGGCCTCGATCGCGGATGGCTGCCACGATGTCCGGGTACGCTTCGGCGCGGCAGCCGACGCAGAAGAACGTCGCTCGGGCGCCCGACTGCTCCAGCAGATCGAGGACCGCCGGTGTGACGTGGGGATCTGGTCCGTCATCGAACGTCAGGGCAACAACGCCGCCCTGTGCCTGCGCCTCGGGCAAGCGCGTAATGTTGGGGCCAAGCCAAGTGGATCGAGGGAACAGACCGGCACCGAGAACCGCGTGGTTGCCAACCAGAGCGGTCAGCATGAGGGGCCAGGAGCTCGGGAACGCGAGCATGGTGGCAAGGGCCACACCGTGCAGGCCGGCGCTCGCCGTGAGGAACGGGGACGTCGAGTGCCGCGCGACGCCCTTTGCGCTGGAGGTCCCCGACACGTCGAGATACTATCTCATCTCTCTCACGTCAGGTATGAGGCCACGCGCGAGCTACGATGTCGCGATTGTCGGGGGAGGGCCGGCAGGGTCCGCCGCGGCCAGCATCCTCGCCCGGCGTGGCCACCAGGTGATCGTTTTGGAACGCGAGCGTTTTCCCCGGTTCCATATTGGCGAGTCGCAGTTGCCGTGGATCAACGACATTCTCGCAAAGATCGGCGCCGAGGAAGCCGTCGCCGCCCAAGGGTTCGTCCAGAAATGGGGAGCCAGTTTCACGACCGCGGACGGTGAAGCCGACCAATACGCAGACTTCACGCAGGCGTACGAGGTGCCGCGTCCCCAGACGTACCAGGTGCCGCGTGCCACATTCGATCACGTGCTGCTCGAGCACGCCGCCACATGTGGCGCACGCGTCTTGCAGGGCCGCGTCACGAAGCACGCGGCGTTCGACGCGGACGGCGTCACCGTCACTCATGCGGGCGCCGACGGCAGCGAAGAATCGGTGCGCGTGGCCGCGGTCATCGACGCCTCCGGACGTGCCGGGTTCCTGGCAAAGCAGTTCGGTCGGCGGCGCCAGGATCCGCTGCTCAGGAACATCTCGGTTCATAGCCAATACACGGGGATTCCTCGGCATGAGGGGAAGCGCGCGGGTGACATTCGCCTGGTGACCCGGCCCGACAGAGGCTGGTTCTGGTTCATTCCGATTACCGACACCGTCATGAGCGTAGGTGCCGTGGTGCCGCAGGCGGTCTACAATGCCAGCGCCAAACCGACGCCGGAGGCGACGCTCGCGTGCTTCCTGGCCGAGACGCCGGCGGCCGCACGGCTCGTCGCGAACGCGACGCCAATCACGCCTGCGCGTTTCGAGGCGGATTACTCATATCTCCACAGCCGCCACGCCGGTGATCGATTCGTCCTGGCTGGCGACGCCGGATCGTTCCTGGACCCGATTTTCTCCACCGGCGTACTGCTGGCGATGCAGTCGGGCATCGAGGCGGCAGAGGCGATCAGCGAGGGCCTGCGCGACGGCGACCTGCGGGCTCGACGCTTCGCCGCATTCGAGCGGCGACTCGTCCGTCGCTACCATTACTTCCGGCGATTCGCCACCGGATTCTACGATCCGGCATTCCGCGACTTGTTCTTCAGCCGTTCGTCCCGGTTCGGCCTCTACGAGTCGGTCCTCTCGGTTCTTGGTGGCAACTGGCGTCCGACACTGGCGACGCGCCTCCGGATCGAAGCCTTCTTCGTCCTCGTCGCGTTTCAGCGCCTCAAGAGGAGGCTCAACGCGGGATCACTGATGCCGCCGCACGACGCCGCTGGGAGGGTCGAGAAAGCTTAGTGGGCCACTAGTGCGCATCGCCGCCGCCATCCCGGCCTATGACGCGGCCCATTCGGTGGGATCGGTCGTCGCCCGTACCCGGGCCGTCATCGAGGACGTGCTCGTGGTCGACGATGGCTCGAAGGACGGCACTGCACTGGCGGCCCGCGCAGCCGGAGCCGAGGTCCATGTCTTTCGGGAAAATCGCGGGAAAGGCGCTGCGCTGGGCGCCGCGTTCGCCATCCTGTTCTCGCGGGGCTTTGCCGGTGTCGTGACCATTGACGCCGACGGACAGCACCTGCCCGAAGAGATCCCCCGCCTGCTCGCGGCCGCCCCAGGCGCCGACCTGGTCCTGGGCACGCGCGATCACCTTTTTGCCGAGATGGGAACCCTGCGCCGTCTGAGCAACAGGCTCTCGTCGAGGGCCATCTCATGGGCTGCGGGTCAGGCGATTTCGGATGTGCAGACGGGCTTCCGCCTCTATACGCGCGAGCTCATCGACCGCACGAGATTCCCAGAATGCGGCTTCGAAGCAGAGAGTGCGGTCGTGGTGCGCGCCGTCCGCCTCGGCATGCGCGTCAGGACAACACCCATCCATCTCGGGCACGCGGACGGCCGGAGTACCAGTCACTATCGACCGGTTCTGGACAGCCTGCGCATCGCGGCCGGAGTCCTGCGCGCACGCTTCTCGAGCGACACATGATTTCGGATCCGGCCTTCATCCGTTCCAACAGCCGCCCGGCGCCTCGGCACGGGCCGGCCCTGGGTCCTACGCACCGCCTGCTGGGGCGCTTCCACGTCACGGGCGTTTTCTGGTATCGGTTCGCCTACTGGGCCTTTACGCGCCTGCCACCGTGGACCGAGTGGGTCATCGTCACGGTCTTCACGACGTTCTTCTTCCTCGCACTTGGTCGCATCCGCGGTGCGCTGGCGTCCAACCTCGAGCCTGTTCTCGGGCCGGCGGGCCGCTGGGAATCGCTGCGACGTTCATACCGGACGTTGTGGGCGTTCGCGTGGTGTTTCACCGAGCGCTACCGGCGTCTGGCGGCTCCGGAGCGCTTCAGCGCCACGATCGACGGCGAGGAGCACTGGCGTCAGGTGATGGAGGGAACAGGCGGAGTGGTGCTCGTCACCGCTCACGTCGGCCCCTGGGAAAACGCGACCCACGTCGGCGCGTCGAATTCACCGCGACGTATACATATTGTCCGGGAGAAAGAGATCGATCCGCGGGCCCAACAATTCACCCAAGAGCTCCTCTCCCGCTCGGGCAACACCTTCATTACTCATTTTGCTGGAGAGGAACTGAGCCTCGCGCTCGAGCTCGCAAACGCCCTTCGCGCCGGTGACGTGGTCGCGCTGCAGTGCGACCGCCCACGCGAGGGGGGCCGGACGATCGTCGTCAGCTTGTTCGGCCGACCGATGCCGTTGCCAACCGGACCGGCCGCGCTGGCCCGGGCAGCCCATGTCCCGATCCTTCCGGTCTTCAACTTTCGAGACGGCCGTTTCCGTGGGCGCAGTGTTGTCCGTGCTCCAATTTGGGTCCCGCGCACCTCCGATCGCGATGCCGATGTGGCCGACGCCACCAATCGCCTCGCGGCGGAGATCGAGTGGGCGATCCGCCAGCGCCCGCACCAGTGGTTCTGTTTCCGCCGGCTGTGGGAGTAGACGCCGAGCAGCCACCTTGAATGAGTTACAGCACGGCCAAGGTGAGACTACCGGATGCGACGAGGCGACCGTCCGCGGTGACATCACCCTCGACCTTGCAGAGCCGGCCAAGCCGGCCCGCCACTCGGGCCGTCGCTTCCAGAGTCACTCCGGGTCCTGCGGCTGCGGGAAACTTGAAAGGGCCGACCGCGGCGACACGCAACTCGCGCGTCCCCATCCGGCCCTCGGCGGAAGCGGCGGCGATGCCACCTGCCTGCGCGAGCATCTCAATCAGGATCACGGCGGGAACGACCGGGGATCCGGGAAAGTGGCCCTCGAAGTAGAAATCGGCCGCGTCAGCGACGCGTCGACCGATCGCGCTCTCGCCGGGCACGACGTCGACGACAACTTGCAGGAGCCGCATCGCGGGCTGGTGCGGCAGGCAGTCGATCCATGGCGTCGAGGGCTACAATACACTGACACGGGCGCGGTCACGAGCCCCGGCGCACGACGCCGACAGTAGGCGCGCATGCCCGGCGCCGATCTCGCCGGCGCTACACTATACCGCCGGCTGTTTCTTGCCCGGCGGAACGGCCTCTCACATGAGCGCCATCATCGAACGATTCGCTCGAATCCAACGAGACACGCCGAACCGCCCCCTTATTCACCTGCCGGTTTCCGGCACGCGGTGGACCGCGTCTGACCTCTGGATGCGTCAGGGGATCGTGCGCGATCGTCTCCTCTCCCTCGGCCTGCAGGAACAGCAGTTGGTGATTTCCGCTCTTGGCAACAGAGCTGAAGGCCTGGCGCTGTTTCTCGCCTGCCGCGCGTTCGGCGCGGCGCTGATGCCGGTCGATGCGGACACGACCCAAGCCGAGGTGTTCGAGCTCGCGGCACGTTTCCGCGCCGCGGCTGTCGTGTTGCCGTCTCGGGCCGCGGCCGATGAGCTTCCGTTGTTCGCTGATGTGAGCGTCGTGTTGACCGACGATCAGAATCCGGGTTCGTACCGGAATGCCGCCGTGATGAAGCTCACATCCGGCTCGTCCGGCCTTCCGAAAGCCACGCTCACCGGCGAGTCGCACCTGATCCTCGACGCCGAGAGCATCATGCTCGGGATGGGCATCGAGCCCGGCGATACCCAAATCGCGGCCATCCCGCTGTCGCACGCGTACGCGATCGGCAATCTGGTCATGCCGCTCCTGCTGCAAGGCACCGCCTTCGTGCTGCGCGAGTCATTCGTGCCCCAACGTCTTGCTGCGGACGCGCGGAAGTTCGGCGCCCGCGTGTTCCCTGGCGTGCCCTTCATGTTTCTGTATTTCAACGAACACCCGCCCGCCGACGGCTGGCCTCCGTGCCTGCAGTTGTTCATCTCGGCGG
>Ga0209343_10005402_pt1 | contig 15532 bp, 14 predicted proteins | sample RifCSPlowO2_02_FD_184026 | JGI IMG/M metagenome (GOLD analysis project Ga0209343, IMG submission 184026) | Groundwater microbial communities from Rifle, Colorado - Rifle CSP2_plank lowO2_0.2 (SPAdes) (version 2) | ecosystem: Environmental > Aquatic > Deep subsurface > Groundwater | place... | reverse complement strand
GGAAAGCCTGCGCGTTTACGGTGAAGAGGTACGCAGGCGCGGCATCACACTGGTCAGCGCGATCTCGGCCTATTCGGAAGACGACTTGAACTATGCGCGCAGCCTGGGGCGGGATACGCGCGTGATGTGCTCGCCAAACATCACGCTCGGCATCAATTTCCTGATCGTGGCGGCCAAGCTGCTGCGCAAGGCCGCGCCGTTTGCCGATGTGGAAATCGTCGAGCAGCATTTCAGGGACAAGCCGGAAATTTCAGGCACGGCACGCAAGATTGCGGAAACGCTGGAAGTGGATGCGGAGCAAATCACGTCGCTGCGTTTCGGCGGAATTGTCGGCCACCACGAAGTAATCTTCGGCTTTCCGCACCAGACCGTGCGGCTGATCCACGATTCGATCCGGCGCGAGGCGTTCGGCACCGGCGCCGCTTTTGCGCTGGAACAGCTTGCCGGTTGCGATAACGGCTTCTACAGTTTCGATGACCTGCTGATGCGCGTGATGCGCACGGAGCTGCTGGGTAGTAACTGACAAGGCCGTTTTTTCTGGCATCTTGTTTACGTGCGATAGAATCACCTGCATCCACACGGACCGGAGCACGAAATTCATCGTGCCCATGCTCCGCGTGGGCACGCATCCATCGCCGCTCTGCGGTGTTCAGGGATCGCGGCGGCGTAAACACGGCATTGACCTTGGCGCACATCCTATCGCAACGCGAAGCGTTGCAGGCTGCGTTCCCACGCGGAGCGTGGGAACGATAAAAGCCATCAGTGACCAGGTTGATCCACAGGATCTGGATCGGCAGCAGCGGGATCGGCAGCCCGAGGAACGGTGCCAGAAAAATCGTCCAGATTTCGGCAGGGTTGGTGGATATGCCGTAGCGGATGAATTTGCGGATATTGTCGTAGAGACGGCGGCCATGGCGCACTGCATGCACGATGGTGGCGAAGTTGTCGTCGAACAACACCATGTGTGCCGCTTCGGACCGGAGCACGAAATTCATCGTGCCGACGATCACCGCCATCACCAGATCGGTCAACACCGGGAGAACGCGGCCCGCCATGTCTATGACACCGAGCATGATCGCTGGCGCGATTCAGCCAGACGTAGCGCACCATCAGCCGCCCTATTCGCGGCGTTGGCCGAGCAGGGATCCGAGCAGTTCCATCGGCAGCGGGAAGACGATGGTGTTGCTCTTGTCGCCGGCAATGGCATTGAGGGTTTGCAGGTAGCGGAGCTGCATGGCTTGCGGCGACTGCGCCAGCACCTGCGCAGCCTGGAGCAGTTTTTCGGAAGCCTGCAGCTCGCCTTCGGCATGGATCACCTTGGCGCGCCGCTCGCGCTCAGCCTCGGCCTGACGGGCGATGGCGCGCACCATGGTCTCGTCGATGTCCACGTGCTTGATCTCCACGTTCGCCACCTTGATGCCCCAAGCGTCGGTCTGCGAGTCGAGGATCTGCTGGATGTCAACATTTAAGCGCTCGCGCTCGGCCAGCATGTCGTCCAGTTCGTGCTTGCCGAGCACCGAACGCAAGGTGGTCTGCGCCAGTTGCGAGGTGGCCTCGAGATAGTTCTGCACCTGGATGATCGCTTTCTGCGGGTCGATGACGCGGAAATACACCACTGCATTCACCTTCACCGAGACGTTGTCGCGGGAGATTACGTCTTGGCTGGGCACGTCCATCACCATCACGCGCAGATCCACCCGTACCATCTGCTGGATACCCGGCACGACGAGTACGATGCCAGGCCCCTTCACTTTCCAAAAGCGCCCGAGCAGAAACACTACACCACGTTCGTATTCCCGCAGAATGCGGACACTTGCCACCGCCAGGGCGATGATGAGCAGCAGGGCGCCGCTCCAGCCAAAATCCCAGATCATGATTTTTCTCCTTTTTGTTCCGGTTGAACCACCAAGGTAAGCCCGTCCACTGCCACAATCCTGGCCCGCGCACCGCGGGTCAGCGCCGTCTCGCTGCGCGCATGCCAGCGTTCGCCAAAGGCCTGCATCCAGCCTTCGTGCTCGAAATCTTCGAGTGCCACCGCCGTGCTGCCCAGCATCGCCTCGGCACCGGCGACCGCCGGCCGCCGCCGCGCACGCAGCGCGAAGGCACCGATGCCAACCAGCATCAGGGCACTGGCTACGGCCAGCGGCACAACGAAGGCGAGCGAGATTTCCATGCCGGGGATGTCGCCATCGATCAGCATCAGGGATCCGGCAATGAAGGCTACGACGCCGCCGACGCCCAGTACGCCGAAGCTGGGGGCGAAGGCTTCCGCCGCCATCAGGGCAATGCCCACCAGCAGGAGCAGGGCACCGACGGCGTTGATCGGCAGCATGGCAAGCGCGTAGAGGGCCATCAGCAGACTAATGGCGCCGATCACACCGGCCACACCGAAGCCCGGCGTGTAGAACTCGAACAGCAGCCCATAAATGCCGAGCATCAGCAGGATCAGCGCGATGTTGGGATCGGCCACCGCCGCCAGCAAGCGTTCCTTCCAGTTGGGTTCGATGGTGACGATGGCGGCATCGGTGAGCATCAGCTTGTATTCGCCCTGCGCCAGGCCAACACTGCGCCCGTCGGCTTGACGCAGAAGATCGGGCAGATCGGCGGCGACGAAGTCCACTACTTTCAGCTTCAATGCGTCTTCGGCAGACAGGCTTTCCGCCTCGCGCACCGCCTTCTCCGCCCATTCGGCGTTACGGCCGCGCAGTTGGGCGAGACTGCGCAGGTAGGCGGCGGCATCATGCATCGCCTTCTTCTCCATGGTGCTGGCGTCCGGCGCGCGCTCTTTCCCTTCCGTGGGCTTTTCCCCCGCCGCCGGGGGCTTGCCGATTCCGCCGCCGATGCCCATTGCTACCGGCGTGGCGGCACCCAGATTGGTGCCCGGTGCCATGGCGGCGATGTGGCTGGCATAAAGGAGGTAAGTGCCAGCGCTGGCGGCGCGTGCACCGGAAGGTGAAACGAAAGTAGCCACCGGCACCGGTGAGGCAAGGATGCCTTGGATCATCCCGCGCATGGCCGAGTCGAGTCCGCCCGGTGTATTGAGCCTGAGCACCAGCAGCTCTGCCCGCGCCTGCTTCGCTTCGTCCAGGGCGCGCAGGAAATAGGCTGCACTGGCCGGGCTGATGGCGCCATCAATCCCGGCCACCACGACCGTCTTGGCAAAGGCGGCAAGCGGCAGGAGCAGCAGCGCGGCAGCAAAACAGATGAGGCGTTTCATCGTTCCCTTTCCGGACAACAGTGGCATCGCACCTCTCACACAGTCATCACTGCGTGTATTGTATACACGCAGTGAGGTGAAAAGACAATATGCCGGAATGTCTATGGAAATGCAGATTTAATCCGTTCGTGGTGAGCCCTTCGACTTCGCTCAGGACAGGCTTGTCGAACCATGAACGGATTAAATCGATAACAATCAATCTGCTGTAAAAACCCTTCGACAAGCTCAGGGCGAACGGTCGATTTAATCTGCGTTTCCCTATATATTTTTCGGCCAGTAAATAGAATATCACCAGCTATCAGATTAATTTCCAGTCGGGTGCAACCACGTTCCGCTGTCGGCGTCGATGGCCTCGGCGTGGCGCACGATCTCTTCATGAGCATGTCAGATTTCAATGACAGGCGTAACCGGAATATGGTGTTTCTCGGCAAACTCGCGTGCCACTTTGCCGACGTGCTCCTTGGCCGCATCGACCATTCGCCCCATGGTCAACTCATGCGATAAATCCTTCCACGCCTCACCAGCCATTTCTCGATTTCCACGGCAAAGAATACGACACTGGACAAGACGAGGCAGATCGCCAGTTCGTCCATGGTGAGCGGTTCTGTCTTGAAAATTGGGTTGAGCGCAGGCAGGTAGATCGTCGCCATTTGCAGCAGAAAGGTAAAGATAATGGTCGCCGCCATCGCCGGGTTGGATAGGAAGCCGATGACGAACAGGGATTCCTTTTCCGAGCGTATCGCCATCACGTGCGCGAGTTGCGAAAGGGTCAGCACGGTGAACACCATGGTTTGCCAGTGCGCCGAGCCGCTCTGCAAGGCCCAGGCTTGTACCAGCAGGCACATTCCGGCCATCAGCAGGCCTACCCAGATCATGTGCTGCCACATGCCGTGCGCGAAGATGCTTTCCTGCAGCGGACGCGGCGGGCGGCGCATGATGCCGCGCTCGGCGGGCTCCGCAGCCAGCGCCAAGCCGGGCAAACCATCGGTGACCAGGTTGACCCACAGGATCTGGATCGGCAGCAGCGGGATCGGCAGCCCGAGAAACGGCGCGAGAAAGATCGTCCATATCTCGGCGGAGTTGGTGGAAATACCGTAGCGGATGAATTTGCGGATGTTGTCGTAGAGGCGACGGCCATGGCGCACCGCATGCACAATGGTGGCGAAATTGTCGTCGAGCAGCACCATGTGTGCCGCTTCGCGCGCCACGTCGGTGCCACCCTTGCCCATCGCCACGCCGATGTCCGCCGCCTTGAGCGCGGGCGCATCGTTGACGCCGTCGCCGGTCATCGCCACCACCTCGCCCCTGTCTTGCAGCGCGCGGACGATTTTGATTTTCTGCGCCGGGTCGACGCGCGCATAAACCCGCACGTGCTCGACTTCCGCTTCGAACGTTTCCTGATCGAGCAGCCCCAGCTCCGCGCCGGTCATCACGCGCCCGTCGCCATCGGCCCCTTCTTTATCGGCAAGGATGCCGAGCTGGCGGGCAATGGCGCGCGCAGTGGCGGGATGATCGCCAGTGATCATCACCGGCGTGATGCCGGCAGAGGTGCACTGCTCCACGGCTTCCTTCACTTCGCCGCGCGGCGGATCGATCAGGCCGGCAAAACCGAGGAACACCAGTTCGCTCTCCAGCGCATCCGGGTGCGCGCCGTCAGGCAACGCCGCCGGCCAATGCCGGCAGGCAAAGGCGAGCACGCGCAAACCGTCGGTAGCCATGAGTTCGGCCTGCTGCAACAACGCCGCCTGGTCGATGTCCTGTTCGCCATCGGCACCGAACATGCGCACGCACAGCGGCACGACGGTTTCCGGCGAACCCTTGGTGTAGGCAATCACGCCTGCATCCGCTCCGTGAAAGGTGGTCATGCGCTTGCGCTCGGAATCGAACGGCAGCTCCAGCAGGCGCGGCGTTTTCTGCTCCAGCGCGGTTTTGCTGTAACCCGCCTCCTGCGCGGCGTGCAGCAAAGCTGCCTCGGTCGGTTCGCCGCGTGCCTTGTTGCGGTGATCCAGATGCGCATCGTTGTTCAGCGCCAATGCGCGGAACAGCATCGGCCACGGCTCCGCCTGCTTATCGCCCTGCGCTGCGTCCCACAGTGAGCCGGCGGCATAAAGCGCCGTCACATGCATCTTGTTCTGCGTGAGCGTGCCGGTCTTGTCGGAACAGATAACCGTGACCGACCCCAGCGTCTCGACAGCGGGCAGGCGGCGGATCAGGGCGTTCTGCTTGGCCATTTTATGCGCGCCCAGCGCCAGTGAGATCGTCACCACCGCCGGTAGCGCCGACGGAATCGCCGCGACTGCAAGGCTCAGCGCGGTCATGAACATCAGCAGCAGCGGCTCGCCGCGCAGCACGCCGACGACGAACACCAGCACGCAGATCGCCAGCGCGGCGATGGCAAGGCGCTTGCCCAGGTTCGCCAGACGTTTCTGCATCGGCGTCTTGCTTTCGCCGCTCTCGTTGAGCAGGGCGGCGATCTTGCCCAGCTCGCTGTGCATGCCGGTCGCCACCACCAGGCCGCGCGCCCGGCCGTATGTCACGATAGTGCCTTTGTAGGCCAGGCAGAGCTTGTCGCCCAGCGGGGCCTCGGCGATGTCCAGCGCTTGCGTCTGTTTTTCTACCGCGACCGATTCGCCGGTGAGCGCAGATTCGTCGATCTTGAGCCGTGCGGTTTCGGCGATGCGCATATCGGCGGGCACCACGTTGCCCGCCTCCAGCAGCACCACATCGCCCGGCACCAGCGCCGAGGCATGTACCATTTCCGCCTGACCGTCGCGCAGCACGTGCGCGTTCGCCTCGGCCATGCGCTTCAACGCCGCCATCGCGCGCTCCGCGCGATATTCCTGGATAAAACCGATCACCGCATTCAGGATAACGATGACCACGATGGCGATGGTGTCGCCCACATCGCCGACAATGCCGGAAATGATCGCCGCGACGATCAGCACGATGATCATGAAATCGCTGAACTGGTCGAGCAGCATGCGCCAGGGCGAACGCGCGGTTTTTTCCTGCAACGCGTTGGGGCCGAACTGCGCCAGCCGTTTTGCCGCATCGTTCGCGCTCAATCCGGATTGCAGGTCGCTCTCCAGCCGTTGCGCCGTCTCGGCGGCGCTCAGCGTGTGCCAGGGGTGCTTGCTATTGTCCATGATAGAAGAGCACCCAGGTGTTGAGGATATACAGCAGGAACAACCCCAGGCTGATCCAGGTCAGGCCCAGCATAGTTCGCCCCTGCGGGCGGAACACCAGGCCGACGATCACCAGCGCGCTCATCATCACGGCGGTGAAGGCGGTCAGCGCGTGACTGGCATCGACATGTGCGAGCAGCGGACCCCTGGTATAAAACAGATCGTCCACCGCCAGAATGATGATGTCGAACAGGTTGCTGCCCAGCAGGTTGGCGATAGCCATGTCCAGCGCGCCGATGCGCAGCGCCGAGATTGTGACTGCGACTTCGGGGGCGGAGGTCACTGCGGCCACCAGCAGGGTGCCGACAAAGCTCTGCCCCCAGTCCATCATGTCGGAAATATCCTTGGCGACAAAGGGCAGCCAGGAACCTGCGATCACCACGGCCAGCGCCGCCTGCGCGTAGCCTTTGACGGCGCTGCGCAGCGTGATACCGGGATAACGCTCGGCGCTCGCCTCGACGAATTCGGACAGAGTGCGGCGCTCGTAGCTGTAAACGGCGCGCATCGCCACGAGATAAACCAGCAGGATGAACGGCGAGTAGAGTCCCACATGCCCGAATACCGGGCTCATGCCCGCATGATCCAGCAGCAGGCTGAAACCGGCGAAGGCGATCAGCATCGCGCCCAGCGCAGCCGACAGGATGTGCCCTTGCGCCGCGCGGCTGTACAGGGTCTCCTCGCGCCGGTACAACGCATCCAGCACCACCAGGATGGCAAGGTTGAACACGGTGCTGCCCAGCACATCGCCGACAGCGATGTTCGGCGCGTCGGCGAACGTGACGGCGGAAATTCCGGTCACCAGTTCCGGTAGCGAGGTGGCGGTGGACAGCAGGATCAAGCCCACCCATGATGCTGAGACGCCGGACTTTTCGGCGATGATGTCTCCATAGCGGGAAAGGAAATAGCCCGCGTAGCCGATGACGGCGAGACAAAGCAGAAGTTGCAACCAGAGCAGCATGTCGGGTACCTCCTTGCCGGGTGGACGGCGGAATAGTACAACAAGCCCGCAATTTATTTTTGGGTCGTTCCGCATCGATCAGATTCAGGATCGACAAGATCACACGCGCCATCGGGGTGGATGATCGCCTTGTAGGATTAAGCCCGTAAACTGCTGTAAAAAATTGGTGAGCTTTGCCGGCCAGGCACCTTGCGCGATTTTTGAGGCAGGCTGTTAACCTGCTTCAGTCTCGGACGCTGCATCCACAGCCTTGGCCTTGCGCGGCACGGTCTTAGGGTCACAGGTGATCGGGCGGTAGATTTCGACGCGGTCGCCGTCATTGAGCACGGCGTCCAGCTTGCTGACCTTGCCGTATATGCCGACCTTGTTTTTCTCGAGGTCGATCTCAGGAAATTGCCCGAGGATGCCCGAGCGTTCGATGGCGTCCTTGATGGTGGCGCCATCGGACAGGTTTACGTCAAACCAGGCTTGGCGCTGCGGCAGGGCATAAGCGATTCCAATTTTCATTGTTTTCCCCTTACGCGGCGCTGTGGGCGCCGCCCATCTGGATAGCCTTGCCGGCGCGCACGTCCAGCATGCGTTTGCCGACCACCAGCAGGCCGAGGGTCAGGAACCCGCCGGGCGGCAGGATCATCATCAATATGCCTGTGTCTTCCGGCAGCAAGCGCATTTCCATGAATTTGAAAGCCGGGCCAAACAGCAGCGATGCGTCGGCAAACAGGGTGCCGGAGCCGACGATCTCGCGCACCGCGCCAATGAGGGTGAGCGCGAAGGTGAAACCGAGACCCATGAACAGGCCGTCCGCCAGAGAGGGCAACGCCGAATTTTTTCCGGCAAATGCCTCAAGACGGGCGAGCGGCAGGCAGTTGGACACGATCAGCGGAATGAACATGCCAAGCACCTTGTAAAGCTCGTGCAGCCACGCATTCATGAACAGATCCACCAATGTCACCATCGAGGCGACAACCAGGATGAATACCGGGATACGCACTTCCTGGGTGATATAGCTGCGGAACAGGCCGACCAGCATGCTCGATGCGGCCATCACCGCCGCCGTCGCCAGCCCCATGCCCAGCGCATTGGTGGCGGTGCCGGTCATGGCCATGGCCGGGCACAGCCCCAGCAGCATGGCGAACACGCCGTTGTTTTCCCACAGTCCATCTTTAACGATGGTTTTGTATTGCGCCGCCATTTAATGTCCCTCCTTTTTCATTTCTGCCTTGGGGGCGTTCATATCCGTCATTTTCGCCTTGTTGGCTTCGAATAACTGAAGCCCGCTACGAATGGCGTTAATGATGCCGCGCGGCGTGATGGTAGCGCCGGTAAACTGGTCAAACTGGCCGCCGTCCTTCTTCACCTTCCATTTTTCCAGCGGTGTGTTCTCCAGGGACAGGCCGTCGAAACGCAATATCCAGTCGCCTTTCTTGACTTCCATCTTGTCGCCCAGCCCCGGTGTTTCCTTGTGGGCAAGGACGCGCACGCCGAGAATTTTGCCTTGTGCGTCGATGCCCAGCATGAGCTTCATTTTGCCGGCATAGCCGACGCCGAATATCTCGTAGGCCAAACCGGTGACTTTGCCTTCCTTGGTGGCGCGATAGACGGTGATTTCCATGTCGCGCTCATTTTTCATGCTAATGGCATCTTCGACCAGATTATTGTCGTGGATACCGGACGGAATCACCTGAGCGAGCGAGTTCAGCCGGTCTTCCATGGCGCGCGTGGCGATATCGTCAACGGTAATATGGTCGCTATAGGCGAGCACGACCCCGAAGCCCAGGCAAAATGCGCCCAGAATCAGCCCGTGGCTTAACGTGCGCTGTTTTTTCATGGTTTCTCCTTACCCAGCGGCAACGGTTCGCCCTTGCGGTTGCGCCCAAATGCGCGCGGGCGGGTGTATTGGTCGATGATCGGGGCCAGCCCGTTCATCAGCAGCACCGCGAAGGCCACGCCCTCCGGGTAGCCGGCAAAGTTGCGGATCAGCCAGATCAGCACGCCGCAGCCGAGGCCGAATATCAATTGCCCCGTTTTCGATACCGGCGAAGTGACGTAATCGGTGGCGATGAAAAACGCCCCGAGGAAGGTGGCGCCGGACACCAGGTGAAAAGTGCCGGAGGTAAAATGTGTCGGATCGACGGCATGGAATATCTCGGCGATCACGAACAACCCGCCCATCACGCTCAACGGAATGTGCCAGGAGATGATGCGCTTCGCCATCAGGAACAGGCCGCCGGCGAGGATCAGTATCGCCGAGGTCTCGCCCATGCTGCCGGCGCGGTAGCCGAACAGCATATCCATCAGGCCTGGCACGTCCGCGATCGATTCCGTCACCGGAATGTGGCGCGACAGCTCGGTCTTGATATGGCCCAGCGCCGAGGCGGAACTCACCGCGTCGGGCATCTGGCCGCCAAAGGTGATGGCGAGAGCCTCGAAAAAGCCCGGCGCGCCCGCCGAAAACAGCGGATGCGGCACGACCCAGGTGGTCATCGCCACCGGGAACGAGATCAGCAGCACGGTACGCCCCACCATCGCGGGATTGAACACGTTCTGGCCGATGCCGCCGAAGGAGTGTTTGGCCATGGCGATGGCGAAAATCGCGCCCAGCACGCCGAGCCACCAGGGCGCCCAGGGCGGCAGGCTCATCGCCAGCAGCCAGCCGGTCAGCAGCGCCGAGCAGTCGGCCAGCGTCGCCATCACCGGCTTGCCCGCCAGCGACAAACAGCCCGCCTCGACCGCCAGGCAGGCGCCGACCGTGACGGTGAACAGCATGATCGCCGGCCAGCCGAACAGGTAGAGGTTGAATAAAGTGGCCGGCAACAGCGCCAGCAGCACCGTAAACATGGTTTTCTGGACGCTGCTGTAGCCGTGGGCGAACGGCCCGCTCTTTTTCATGGTTGAGATGCTCATGCGTTGGCCTTTTCTTCAGTTGCTGCTTTCGCCTCGCCAGTATTGCCCGGCGCGGCGCTATCTGGAGCCGGTTTACGCCCGGCCAGGGTTGCACGTTTGATCTCGGCGGCTTTCTCGATACGGATGGTGCGCACCTCGGCCAGTGACTTGATGCGTTCGTTCTTGTTGCGCTCGCGCTCCAGGTCGTTCAGCACTCCCTTGGCATAGTTGAAGTAATGCACCAGCGGGATATGCGACGGGCATACATACGAGCAACTGCCGCATGAGAAACAATCCATCACACCCAGCTTGGCGGCGCCCTCCAGCTTATCCTTGCGGATGAAGGCGGCCATATCCACCGGCGACAAGCCGCACGGGCAGACGGTGACGCAACTGCCGCAGCGGATGCAGGCCTCGGTCGGGCTGTCGTTGATCTCCTCGGCGGTAAGCGCCAGGATACCCGAGGTGCCCTTGACCACCGGCACGTCCAGGCTGGGCAGCGGCGATCCCATCATCGGCCCACCGTTGACGACGCGCTCGGGGCGTACCGCAAAGCCGCCGCAAAACCCGACCAGATCGGACACCAATGCACCAATAGGCGTCAAAATGTTGCCGGGTTCGCGTATCGCGCCGCCGCTCACCGTCACCACCCGCGCGACCAGCGGACGACCGAAACGGACGGCGTGATGCACGGCACGTGCGGTGGAGACATTGTGTACCACAATGCCAAGATCGGCGGTGAGCTTGCGCGCCGGCGTCTCACGCCCGGTGATCGCCTGCACCAGATGGCGCTCGGAACCCATCGGATACTGCACCGGCACACCGATGACTTCGATCTCCGGGAAGGCGGAAGCCGCCCTGGTCATGCTCTCGATCGCCTGCGGCTTGTTCTGTTCGATGCCGACGATTATTCTGGAAGTGCCCAGCGCGTGCGCCATGATGCGGGCGCCGTCGATGATTTCATCGGCATATTCGCGCATCACCCGGTCGTCGCAGGTCAAATAAGGCTCGCACTCTGCGCCGTTGAGCAGCAGGGTATCCAGTTTCTTCTGATCGCCAAGGTTCAGTTTGATTGCCGAGGGAAAGGCGGCACCGCCCATGCCGACAATGCCCGATTGGGCGACACGGTCGTTGATCGTATGCATGTCGGCGGCAAAGGGATCGGCGATCGGTTCGGGCAGTTCAGCCCATTCGTCCTTGCCATCGGGCTCGAGAATGATGGTGGTCTGCGGCAACCCGGAAGGATGGGGCGCGGTCACATCGGTTACCGTCTTGATACGGCCCGACGTGGGCGCATGCTGTGACGCCGACACCGCACCCTGATTGCGCGCGATCATCTGGCCTTTTTTGACCAGGTCACCCTCGGCTACCAGCACCTCGGCCGGCGCGCCGATATGCTGTTGCAGCGGAATGTAGAGCGCCGCCGGCATCGGCATGGCGACGATGGCTTTCTCGCTGGTCAGTTCCTTGCGGTATTCCGGGTGTATGCCGCCGCGTATCGAAAAAAGTTTCATCTGTTAATCTTCCTTTTTGGCCGTAGGGCGAATGAGGGGCAAAGCCCTGTTATCCGCCACAGTCTTGGCGGAAGGCGCTACGCTTTTCCGCCCTACAATACTAATGCACATGTGCAACCTCTGGTGATTTGGAGTGCGCTTGCTCAACTTCGGGTTTGGGCCAATGCCAGTTGCGCAGGGTCACCCGCACTGGAACCATCACGATGGCATCGGTGGGGCAGACCGGGACGCATTTGCTGCAACCGTGGCAGGCATCGACGATAATTGTATGCATCAGCTTGTTGGCGCCCATGATGGCGTCCGTCGAGCATTCCCTGATACAGCGCGTGCAACCGATGCAAAGATCCTCGACGATGAAGGCGTGTTCGGGCCCCTTCTCTTCGTGTTCGGAAAGATCGGCGGCAACGCCCAGCTTCTTGGCCAGCGCCTCGATCACCGCCTTGCCGCCCGGCGGACACAGGGTTATCGGCGCCTCGCCCTTCGCCAGCGCAGCCGCGTACTGACTGCAACCGACATAGCCGCACTGGCCGCATTGCGAGCCGGGCAGCATTTCCTTCAATTCCTCTTCCAGCGGGTTTTCTTTAACAGCAAGAAATTTCGCCGCCACACCGAGCAAGGCACCCAGAATGAGGCCCATCGCAGTAAGACTTCCGATAGCAATCCACATGTTCTATATCCTCAGCTCGTCATGCCAGAAAAGCCCATGAACGCCAGCGCCAACAGGCTGGCGACGATGAAGCCGATCGGCGGGCCGGCGAACAGGCGCGGAATATCGGCCAGCGCGAGCCGTTCACGCAGTCCGGCGAACATGACCATCACCAGGCTGTAACCGACGGAAGAAGCGAAACCAAACAGCGTAGCTTCGATAAAAGTCATCCGCGCTTCAACCAGCAGGATGGCGACACCCAACACCGCGCAGTTGGTGGTAATTAGCGGCAGGTAAATACCCAGCATCTGGAACAACGGCGGCGATACCTTCTTCACGGTCAGCTCGGTGAACTGTACGGCGGCGGCGATTACCATGATGAAAGTCACCGTGCGCAAGTACCACAGGTTATAGGGTTCAAGCAGATATGCCCCAACTGCCCAGTCGGCCATCGACGAAACGGTGATCACAAAGGTGGTCGCCATGCCCATACCGACAGCCGTGTCGATACGTGTGGTGACGCCCATGAACGAGCACAGGCCGAGAAAACGGGCCAGGATGACGTTGTTGACCAGCGCCGCGCTTATGATTAAAAGTGCATATTCTTTCATTTTGCTATCCCTTGCCTACTCATGAATTGCACGTTTCGCCCATGCTGGCGCGGCGAAGAAAACGGGGAGCGAGTTCGCCCTTGGCCATCAGGCGACCTGCCCTGACGCGCGCCAACCACAGCCCGAGCACGAGGCCTGCGAGCATCGCCGCCATCGTGACCATGTCGCTGCCGGCCACCGACTGCGCCAGCATTCCGGCGCCCAGCAAGGTGGCGAGCGGTATGACGTAGGCGGTGACCGAAGCCCTGAGCACTGCATTCTCGTTGATACCCACCACCACCCGCTCGCCGATCCTGAGGCCGGCATCGTTGACGAGCTGGAAGCGGCGCGCCTCGAGGCGGCTGGATATAGTGCCGATGCCCTTGGAGCCGCATGCCGCTGCAGAGCTACAACCGCCGCAACTGGAACCCGACTCAGGTATTAGCCATGCCATGTTACCTTCCACGGCCACCACTTGGGCGATGCCCTCGGTCATGGTCGGCGCGCTGAAATCCGTCATGTTGTCCACAGTTCCGCCCATGGTCAGGCCTCCACGGTTGAGACCACGCCTTCGGGCGTGACGTAGATCGCCTTCTGCCCTCCGGCCGCCTTGAGAATGGCCTGACGGCGCTCGACCGGCGCCATCAGCATGGCGGTGGAAAGGCCGTCTGCAATATTGCCGGTATCTGCCACTACCGACACACCTAGCAGTGCCGGCGCGGTGCGCCCGGTACGGGTGTCGATCAGATGAGTGAAGGCGCTTGCGGAATCGAACAGCGTGCCGTAACCGCCCGAGGTAGAGATACACTTATCCACGATATCCAGCGTCACGACCGAGCGACTCGGGTCGGCAGGATTGGCAATACCGATGCGCCAGGCGGAGCCGTCCGGCTTGGTCGACAGTGCGCGCGGCTCACCCATATCCACCAGCATGCGGTCAAAACCGTGGGCACGCAGCACATCGGCAACGCGGTCGGTGATATAGCCTTGTGCGCCGCTATTCAAAGTCAGTCCCATGCCGGGACGAACGAAGGAGACCCGGTTGCGCCCGGCATCCACCTCAACCGCGCGCCAGTCCACTAGTTCGAGCGCAGCGGCGAGATCGCGCGGCGCCGGTCCGGCAGGGTTCGGGTTGCTTGAAGTAAAGTGGCGGAAATAGGTTTGCCACACCGGCTGTATCGTGGGGTCGTAAACGCCGTCACTGATCTTGGCCAGCAACAGGGCGCGGGTCAGCATCGCGATGAAATCGTCCGGCGCATTTTCGAGCACACCCTCGCGGTTGAGCAGCGAAATCGAGCTATCCGCGCGATAAACGCTGAAAATCGCCTCGAGGCGCTTCAACTCGCCCAAGCCGGCAGCGATGGCGGCACGGGCCTGAGCCTCGTCGGTGTGGTAAAGCTGGATGGAAGCGGGTGCGCCCAGCGCGGTGCCCTCCCATCGCACCGGATTGGCCTGTGAACCTCCCGCCTTCAGCAACAGCGGCAGGCCGGCGGCAGCGGCGACAAAAGTAATAAAGCGACGGCGAGACATTACGGCAGACATAAGGGCGACCTCAGGAAATAATTACTGATTTGTTTGGGGCTGCTAAATACCGCATACAAACGATTCCATTAACAAAAACGCTAACAACTTACATTAAACAAAACATCAAAAGCTATGGCGAAAAGCTGCCAGAATTCTCGAAAAGCGGCGCACACAAAGCGATGCACGGGCATCATTGCACCGCATGGGCACAGTTTCCATCTGGATTTATACGCTGAGCCAGCTTGAAGAAGACAATGCGTTACTTGAAAAATTCAACAAAAAACTCTGGGCAAATTATATTGCAGCGCACAAATTTAGGGAAGCGGTAGGGCGCTATTTAACCGGCCACTTACCCATCATCCTGATCCTGAAAAAAGGCACTTCACCACGAAGAACACCGAAATCACGAAAATTTTTGCGAGTTAGTTATCGTCCACTGAACGATATCCCTGCCGACCCCGATTCATGGGGTTGCTGCCTTACGGCGCTCACCCGCAAGGTGATTGGTGCGCTCAAAACCCCTGTTCCTCTTCGCGTTCTCCGTTAACCAGCCACTTGGCGAACGTTCTTTGGTCGCCTAGTGGAATGGCTAGTAGTTCTATCAGCCCTTCGTGGTTTATCAGGTCGGCTCCCGGTATTCACTCTCCAATAATTTGGCCTGCGCCGCCGCTAGGCGTGCGATCGGCACGCGCGGCCCGGAGCAGGAAACGTAGTTGAGCCCGATGTGATGACAGAAACGGATGGAGCCCGGGTGTCCGCCATGTTCGCCGCAGATGCCCATTTTCAAATCCGGCCGGGTCTGGCGTCCTCTCTCCACCGCCAGCTTCATCAGCTCCCCCACGCCCTTGATATCCAGCACCTCGAACGGGTTGTCTTCCAGAATGCCGGTTTCGTTGTAGGCGGGGAGAAATTTGTTTTCCGCATCCTCGCGGCTGAAGGAGAATGTCGCCTGGGTCAGGTCGTTGGTGCCGAATGAGAAAAACTCGGCGGTTTCCGCCATGCGCCCGGCGCGTAT
>Ga0209343_10005401_pt1 | contig 15534 bp, 14 predicted proteins | sample RifCSPlowO2_02_FD_184026 | JGI IMG/M metagenome (GOLD analysis project Ga0209343, IMG submission 184026) | Groundwater microbial communities from Rifle, Colorado - Rifle CSP2_plank lowO2_0.2 (SPAdes) (version 2) | ecosystem: Environmental > Aquatic > Deep subsurface > Groundwater | place... | reverse complement strand
GTACGGGTGGTTTTTAGAGGGAGGAGACTATTTTTTTGAATACGTCAGGGTCGTGTTCGGCTATGTCGGCAAGTATTTTGCGGTCCAGTTCAACATTTGCCTTGAGGAGTTTGTTTATTAGTTTTGAGTAGGTGGTGCCGTTCTCTCTGGCGGCGGCATTTATCTTGATTGTCCAGAGATTGCGGAAAGTTCTTTTTTTCTTTTTTCTATCGGCAAACTGGAATGACCAGGCGTGGAGGAGTCCTTCTTTAGCTTGGCGGTATTTAGTGTTTCGGGTCCACATAAAACCCTTCGCATGTTTCAGCAATCTTTTTCTTCGGGCATTTGCAATTGTTCCTCTCTTTACCCTGGGCATTTTTAGAAATTAGTAATTAGAAATTTTATTATATATTACTTTGAAGTAATTCTTTGGCACTTCTTATCAATGATTTAGGAGCCATTATGTGCCCCTTCTTTTGTCTGGCAGAATCACCGCCCTCTTTGGCGTTGAAATGATCCTGATGTGGCGGGCGTTTCATTAACTTACTTCTCCCGGTAATTTTAACTCTCTTCAGGAATGACTTATTTGTTTTTCCTTTATGCGACATGTGTAGGATTTAATTATTTTTTGATTGTGGTTGTCCATCCGAATGGCGATCTCTTTATAATTTCTTGGACGGTGTATTCTTCTTTGATAAGTTTTATAAAATTATTCAACCTCTCTTTGCCTAAGTGAGCAAGAGCCTTTTCTCGTCCGCGCAGGGTCAACTCTATCTTTACGATATCTCCTTCCTTTAAAAATTCTTCAACTTTTTTGGCCTTGAACTCCAAATCGTGAATTCCAGTCTTAAATCCTACTCTTACAGTCTTTCTTTCTTGTTCTTTTTGCTTTGGTCCTGACTTCTTCTCCTGACGCTCCTTGCGGTATATATATTTACCATAATCCATGATTTTGGCAATAGGGGGTTGCATATTCGGACCCACTTCGGCCAAATCAAGGTCTTTCTCTCGGGCAAGTTTAAGTGCGTCAAAAGTCTTCATTGGACCAAGTTGTTTCCCCAGCTCATCTATTACTTGGACTTCAACTGCCTTTATTTGATTGTTTATTCTTAATCTCTTTAACAATGTAGTACTTATTTTAGCATGTTTGTTGAGAAAAGAAAACACCCCTTAGACTTCATACTGACCAGTGGGGAGCTTTATTTATTTGCAAAAAATCTAATCTTGTGGCATACTATGACAATCATGGAAAATAAATACTCAGGCAGGGATTTAATCATGTTTATTATCTTAGTTGTCGCCGTAGGAATACTTGGCTATTTTATTGGTGTAAGTGGAATGTTTCAGAAAGCTTCAGTCTCCGATGTCGTCCTTTCTCCAACCCCAACCACATCAATAAGTCCGATTGTAACTTCTTTTCCAACTCCGACACCAACTCCAGTTATTTCAACACCAATACCAAGCCTCACCCCCTTAATCTCTGGTATTTTGGGATCAGTAATTTTTGACGGAAGGCCCGTGTCCTCAATGGAAATAAGGATTTTGGACTCAAATAGTAATTTTGTAAAAACAGTTGTCACGGATATTAATGGTAGATTCAGGACAGAACTTTCTCCGGGAACATACATAGTTGGTCCTTTCAGAGAACCCAGTTCCGGAACGGTAATTAGCTCCAGCCGAGTAACTGTAAACGGGGGATACTTCTCAGAAGTAAACGCAACTTTCAAGCGTCAGTAAAATTTTTGTATAAAAAAACGAGCTCAGCTCGTTTTTATTTACAAATCTTTTTTGTCATCTTTCTGAACCCATCCAATTTTAGTTAGCGACATACTGTTTTCTAAGGTTGAGTTGCCACACAGCACCATCGCGCACCCAACTATTGGGGAGGTATAACAGTGTCTCCCGTGTTTTTTTGTTTAACCGTGAGAACGGATAAGTTTTTTCCTGTAGCCGCCGATGAATGTCGCTACGTCCGAGATCTGCAATTTCGCCAAGAGCTTTGTTTGACAGAGTCTTTAGAAGTCCCGATGTCATCGAAACATCTCTGGCGTCATTACCAGGGTCAGCTTTCTTTCGTTTGGCACTTTCCAGTGCACTTCTCTTGGCTAAAACAAAACGAATTAACTGGTCAACATTAGTTCCTGAAGTGGATAATGACGGAAACTGGTTGGAGGTTAGGCGGGCGATTTTTTGCACAGGAGATTCTTTTCTAAACATGATTTCCCTTAATTTTTTATTGGAACTGGTGGAACAATAGGTCCTTTAACCGAATCTGTCAATTTTTTTGACTTTTGGTGTTTTTTGTGCTAATATTTTTTCGTCAGGTATTGAGCATATTTTATCACTTTAGCGGAGCGGATTTTAGACAAATCCGAGACGCGAGTTCGCAGATGTAGATGATTCTACTTCAAGGACGAGTAACAAAGTATTTGGTCTAAAATCAGCCCGCCCGCTGCGGGAAGCAATGAATAGACCGATTTCTTTGTCTCTCCTCCTCAATATAGAATAACTATATTTTCGTCGTCGTTTCTCGGACTCGGTCTATTCTTTAGCTTCTAAAATGATAAAATATGCTCAATACCTGACGCAATTGGGGGTGAAAGGCTTCGACATTAGTTCTTCCCACAATCGACGCTGGAAGTGGATGGCCGTCAACCACTATAATTTCCCGACTAAACTTGTAACTGGCAATCAAAATACCAATTACGCTTTCGCCTAACTTAGTTTAGGCAAGCCATTCTGCCGCGATGCTCGCTAGCGGATTACAGAGTGTCATAAGCGAACTTTAGTAGATTCGTTGTCCTTCCGAATTCTGCTGAAAAATTGTAAGGACTAGCGTGCGTTTATTTTGTTCATTTTTTAACCGCCCGCAAAATACTAAATGAAATATTTCAGTACACGTCATTGCGGTAAACTTTTGGACGGGGTTTCAATACCCCCACCTCCACATCATAAGAAAAACAGCCAACAAGAGCTGTTTTTCTATTTTAATAACAATCGATAAAAGTATGTTGACGAGTGGGGAGATATATATTAAGTTAAGGTTTCTATGACTGTCACCAATGTCAGTCATAGAAACCTTAACAACCGATTTCGGAGTGGTACGGACAAGGGACCGTAAAACTGCCGGAACAGGAGGAGAAGGATGGCTTCGAAAGATATTCTGATTGAAGAACGGGAAAGAAAAGAAAGAAGTATTTTACAATGTTTCGAGAATAATCTTCACTCTTTTGTTATAAGCTTGGAATCTCTTTTACAATCCGTTATCCCAATCCTAGAAGTTGAAGATATATTATGCGGATTGTCGTCTAAGGAATTCTCTTGGACCATACACGACCTGCACGGAGTTAAGTGGGTGCTTATACTTAAACTATTCAATCAAGGTAAAGGTCATGGAAGTTGGCCGTACCTATATAATGTCGAACAATCTTTTGTAATAGGATATTCTTTAGCGATTGAGTGTTCCTTTGATGGCGGTAAATTATATTGGGATTTTAATCATGGAACCAAAGGACAAGTTTCTATCTCTAACCTTATTGAAAAGATGATCCGCGAGCATAATGGATTTGAAATGGCAAATGAAAGCTACAAATTCTCTGCTTTCCAGAAAGAAGTGTATGATTTTTTTAAAGAATTATTGTTGCACAAGACTACCCCAGATATCGTTAACTATGTTTTTAGAAATAGTCAGAAAATTTATTACTTAATACTACAGTTTGGATTGATATACAAACAATTTTTGAGTAACCATAACGCCGTTCAGGCGTTTCAATGCCTTGTTTTTGAAACAGCTAAAGACTTAAAAGAAACCAAAAGTTTTGTTAAAAGTAAGAAGCTAGCGCAGATAAGAGAATCCTTAGAAAGTAGATCCAAACAAATTGTAGCTAAGATTAATCAATAATTATTTTCTTTATAATTTTAGCGCAAAAATATTGCGCTTTTATTTATTCTAAACTTTTCTATTTAGACTGAGTAACATTTTTGAGGGCTTGCGAACTAAATGATTGACTAAAAACTAAAGGCATGTTACCATGTTTCGGTTAGTTTTTAAAATAAGGGTTCAATCAATGGCCAGGTTTGTTGTCAGTGTTGAAGCGGGAAGTGCACCCGATTCTGTTGCTTTTTCCATCAAACAAGTTGACCCAGAAAACATAAAAGTTATAAATACTGCTTCAACGAGAAAGAGTAATAAGAGGACGGGTGGATTTGTCCTTTTGGAATGTTCTTATAAATTAGCTGGAGTTATCCAACATCGTAATATTCCCGGAATTAAGGAATTTGAGACGGAGGTGGGGTTCATGGTAATTGGAGATCTGCCATGACAGAACTATTGGATGAAACAGTTCCGACTACTGCTCAAGAAGAACTGTTTCGTGTGTCAGTCAATAATTTTGTGAATAGAGCATCAAATCACCGGAAAGTCCTTGCCGGTAGTCGGTTTTCTCCGGCCCCGGAGGATATTGATAAATGGATAGATAGTAAGGACTTACCTGAACTGATTTGGATGTCTCGGATAATGGATTTTATATGGAGTCATCGATGCAATTTCAGTTGTAACGGCGATTGTAATTAGCCCCGATATGTCGGGGTTTTTATTATCCCTCACCTTTCGGAAAGGTGAGGGATTTTATTCTTCCATTCCTCTTTGTCTGGCACGAGCGACATCTTTTTTCTTGATGGTTTCCCGTTTGTCGTATTTTTTCTTGCCCTTGGCGATTCCGATAAGGAGTTTTACTCGGCCCTTTTTGTCATATAGCTTCAGGGGGATAAGAGTCAGTCCGTGGGCTTGGGATGTTCCGACCAGAACTGAAATTTGTTTTTTAGAAAGCAAAAGTTTTTTGAAATCCTGAGGGTCGTAATTTTCAGGCATGTTGGCTACTTGATAAGGCGAAATTGTGGCACCAACCAAAAAAGGTTCTCCGTTAAATATTTTAACGTAAGAACCTTTTATTGAGACCTTGCCTGTTTTGATTGATTTAACTTCATATCCTTTCAGCACAATACCCGCCTCAAGTGTTTCCAGGATTTCATAGTCAAAACCCGCTTTTGGATTATTTGCGTATTCTGCCATATCTCAATCCTATCTTGTTTTTTTTACTAAATCTATATGTAGCGCTCCCCGCCCGATCACTTTTCTGTCACCGGTTCCTCATCTCGGAAACAGATTCGGTATGATTGAATTGATTTAAAGCCAAAATAATATGTAACCCTCGCTTGCCTCCTCGTCCCGCCATTAGGCGGCTCGGCGCTCGACCTATTATTTTGGAAATCAATAAAGTCAACCAACCTCACCTGTTTCCTCGCCTCGTCAATGTGACATAAAAGCAATGGGGCTGGGGCTCTCAAGTCAAGGACTCTTACATGTGAACGGTTCAAAGGGCTTGTTTTAGTTTGTTTTAAGTACACACATATGGCGGGTTAATTAGTTAGTATTCTCTTAGAAATTCATTCGGGCTTTTTCCGTTTAATCCGCAGTGTTCAAGGTCGTTGTAATATATATTCCACTTTCTTAATTTCTTTTGCAAATCAGCGAAGTTTTTAAATATATTCTGCTCATAGAATTTCTCCTGGTCTTCCCTGTGACTTCGTTCAACTGTTCCATTCTGAGCCGGCTTACCCGGGTCAATCAAGTAGTGAATAATGCCTTGTTCAGCACAGAAACGGTCAAGGGCGTGAATGGTCTTAACCGTCTGATTGATCCTCTTGTTCGTCCCCACGTAGTAGTTGGTAAAGATACTGCCATTGTCGGTCTTCACAGCTTTGATTGGATGCGGGAATCGACTCATCACGATTTTTAGGAACTTGATCGAATGATATATTGTTTCTTCGTCAAAAACTTCCATGTGTCTCCATCTGCCCGCCGTATCAATGGCTGTGTATTGAAAATACCGCCTACCAGCCACCTTTCCCGGCACATGCTTCACATCAATCTCCATCAGTTCGCCGGGTCTTCTCTCTGCTCTGATATACTTGTATTTAATCTTTTTAACTCGATACTTCCTGACTAACCCTTTTTTCTTGAGAATCTTACCGACAGTTCTTTCATGAACAAAGACACCCTCGCCCTCTAATTGCCAGTGTATTTTTAATGCGCATTTGTCTGTTTTGTTTCTGATGCTAACAATTCTCTCTTTGAGCCAAATCGGTGTCTCTACCCGGTATGTCTTGGGTTCTGTTGATTTAGGCTCAAGACCCGCTTCCCCATATTTACGATATGTTGCTACCCATCTTTCCATACTCCTCTTGCCATATGGACACACCCTTGCCGCATCGACCAGCTTTGCCTCTTTGTTGATGATTGGGAGCACCCATCTTAGACGCTCCTCTTTAATTGTTTTAGCCATACATATTGCCATATTCCGAGCTTACTCGGAAACCGCCATATGTGTGTGCACATTACCATTGGCCGTTGACAATTCACAAATTATCTTATAACATATTGTCGCTCCTGCCTCTGGCGGGAAAGTATCTTAACAAAAAAGGAAGGTGGAAAATGGCAGAAGGACGCGAGCGAGATTTTGTACTATCTCCCAATGAATATCTCTCAGTTCAAGACCAAACAAAAGGAACTATTCAAGTTCACGTAGGTTCTTTTACTGGGACTATGCCGCCTACTAGTCAGCCGATTGTTTATGACCCAAAAACTAGGAAGTTCATGGCGACCCCTGACGTACAGAGAGCGGTGCAGCAATTTCCGCTAGCTAACGAGGGGGATTATATCGTTCTTGAGAATCCTGCGACGGATGAAAAACATTTTCATCCGGAAGTTGGCGCCTCAAATACTTTCGCTACGAGGCTTGAAATTGGTCGGAAGATCAATCTTCCGGGCCCCAAAACTTTTCCATTGTGGCCATGTCAAGTTGCCAGAGTAATTGAAGGACATCAATTGAGAACTAATCAATACTTGATAGGTCGTGTATATAATGATGAGGCCGCAAAGTTAAATTGGTCAACAGCAGTAGTTAAGCCGGCTGTATCTGCGAACGCCGGTTCTGAATCTGGTGATGTAGGAGAGGGTGAAACAGGAACCTCTAGACCAAGTTCAACCCAACCGGATGTTTCGGCTCCGTCAACTGACCTTCCGAATATCACTATGGGAAAGTTGCTGGTCATAAAGGGAGACAAAGTATCCTTCTATATTCCGCCTACTGGCATTGAAGTTGTGCCAGATGATAATAATCAGTATGTTCGAGAAGCCGTGACACTAGAACGTCTCGAGTATTGTGTGTTGCTTTCAGAAGATGGCAACAAGCGATATGTTAAAGGTCCTGCAGTTGTGTTTCCAGAACCAACGGAGAACTTCATTCCGTCGGCAAGTGGTGGTCGTAAATACAAGGCTATTGAACTGAATGATGATATGGGTATTTATGTCAAGGTTACTGCTGATTACGAAGAAGATGGACAGCAATTCAAGGCCGGAGACGAACTTTTTGTTACAGGAAAGGAACAGCGTCTTTACTATCCGAGAGCAGAACATAGTTTGATAAAGTATGGCGATAGAGAAATACATTACGGCGTGGCCATTCCTGAAGGAGAAGCCCGCTATGTGTTGGATAAGTTGACCGGTAAAGTTGAACTTGTACGTGGTCCACAGATTTTTCTTCCTGATCCACGAAAACAGGTCGTTGTTCGCCGTATTTTGACGGACGATGAAGTAAGTCTTTGGTATCCAGGAAATAAGAGGGCGCAGGATCATAATGCGCGTCTACGTGAAATACAAAAGCAATACGGAGATATGGTTTCTGATGTTGATGTTCGGATGCTTTCAAATGTGCCTGGTCGGCGTGCCACTCGAAGTGTTTCATCTGAAAACGCTGTCGAAGCATTCTCTTGTGACAATTTTGATCGAGGTTCAAGCTATACACCACCTCGCACGATTACTCTCGATACAAAGTTTGAGGGCGCAGTAGCGCTCAGTATCTGGAATGGATATGCGGTGTTAGTCGTTGATAAGGATGGAAATCAACGTGTTGAAGTAGGACCAAAGACTGCTCTCCTCGAATATGACGAGACACTTCAGGTGCTTCATCTTTCAACTGGAAAACCAAAGAACACTGACAAGCTTGAACGCACTGTATATCTGCGAGTCAGCTTCAATCAAGTTTCGGATGTCGTAGATGTTGTTACGAGAGATATGGTTGGAGCTCAAATCAAGCTTTCCTACAGAGTTAATTTTGTCGGAGAGCCTTCAAAGTGGTTCCTTGTCGAGAATTATGTAAAATTTATGACTGATCACACTCGCTCATTGTTACGCAATGCTGCAAAACGGCACAGTATTGAGGATCTTAATGCTGGTTATATCGATATTGTTCGCGATACTGTTCTTGGTACATCTGGAGAAGGTGGACGTAAGGGCAGACAATTTGAAGAGAATGGGGTGTTAATCTATGATGTTGAGGTGTCAAACCTCACAATTGGAGATACGCAAATTGGCAGACTACTTACTGATATGCAACAAGCTGCAGTTCGCCAGACACTTGAAGTGGCCAGCCGCGAAAGAGAGCTTGCAGCAACTCGCCGAACTGAAGTAATAAATCGAGAAATTGCTGATCAGAAGAACGAAACAGCCAACCATCTTCACGAACAAGAAAAAGAAGCCCTCACAAGGCAGAAGATAATTCTTGAAGAAAAGCTCAAGGTCCAAGAGGAAGCTGAAAAAGCAAAAAATTCTTCCAATGCATCACAATTAGCTCGTGAACGAGCTGGCGCTGAACAGCAACTTGAACTTGATAGTAAAACTCAAAAACAGAAACTTGAGGTGCTTGAGGCCGAAGTTAAGGCGGTAGTCGACAAGGCTAAAGCCATTGGCCCAGATCTGATTGCCGCTTTGCAGGCTTTCGGTGATCAGAAGATTGCTGGTGACTTGGCTAAGGCACTGTCTCCGTTGGCAATTCTGGGTGGTGAAAGCATTGCCGATGTTCTTTCAAAAATTCTCAAGGACACAGCAGTTGGGGATGTTGCGTTGAAAACCCTTGGAATGGTAAATGCTGCTTCAGTAGCATCACGAACACTTTCAAGCGGTAGTGACAGGCCATCAGCTCGTGGCAATAGTCCTGTTGGATAAATGAATCGATGCGGTGCTCAATAGCACCGCTTTTTAATTTGAAAAACTGAACTGGTATATTTCTTTAATACTCAATATCAATAAGTGTCAACGAAGACCTAATTCTACAACATTGAAAAATAACCCGGTAAAAACTGGGTTATTTTGCTGGATAGGGGCGAGAATAAAGAACCGCTTGTAAAAGTCCAGAGGTGTGATATAGTTACAGTGTCTTTGAAAAAGTGCCCACTGCCTCAAGTGGGAGAAGAAGAGACAAAATGAGACAAGCATCTTTCGGTCAGAGATTGGTTGCTGTAACCAGTAACTTGTCCAACCTTGTCGTCATCGCAAACGCATGCGATAAAGCTTATTGCGAGGGAACGAGAAACGCTTACGGGCCTCATGTCCCTTTCGACGTCGTAAGTAAGCCGGAGATGGTCGCACAAAACATCGCCGGAGTCCAGGCGGTAATGACGGGGATCAGCATGATTGCGCTGATAAATATCGAGGAACCAAACGAAGAGATTCTTCGCCGAATCTCCAAAGGCGACCTCGACCCTCTCGAGGAAGGTCTGTTGCTCCGTGCGGCTAATTGTGCGTGGGGTGCTGGCCAACCTTTCAGAAGCGACAAGGGTCTGCTTGGTCGAGCTACGAAGCTGAACTTTTTTAATGATTTGCCAGAGGAGGAGGTTCGCAAGGATCTCTTCCAGATTCGGGCGGCGGCAACTGCGTTACTCGCCATGCTCGATTAGATTATTAGCGCAACATCTAACCAAGCCCAGCAAGGCACGCCCTTCTGATAGGCCACCTTAACCGGTGGCTTTGTTTTTTATACAGAAGCAAAGCCAAACCCGATAAATCTCCTGAATATTAGGTATTAACAGATGCCAATCACGACACACTTCTGCAACAAAGTAGAAAAAACAGACGCTAAAACGTCTGTTTTTTGTGAGATCTAAAGTATTTAAAAACAAGATTATTAGCTATGTTTGCATAGATTTCTTAAATTAACAAAAAACCTTTCAATGGAAACTAGGATATCTACAAAGTTCAATGTGCATGTAATGAAAAAGTCCCCAAAGGGACTAAGAAATAAACCGATGCTCTTTGTTCACCCAACCATATTTTTCAGGATCAAATCCATCACCACATGTTGTTTCAATAAGAGCCGTACAAACTTTATACGGATCGGCATTAGCTGCCGGACGCCTATCTTCCAAATACCCTTTTCTTTCATTTGCCGTTTCCATCGGAATCCTGATTGACGCTCCTCTGTCGCTAATACCAAACCTAAATTCTCCAATGCCGCAAGTTTCATGCTTTCCGGTCAGGCGTTTATCGTTGTAAGCGCCATAAACGGCAATGTGCTGTCTGTGAAACTGCTCTAATTTTTCACAAGCTTCATAAATAGCTTTTATCCCATTCTCACTTCTCATCATTTGCGTGCTGAAATTAGTATGCTCGCCAGCCCCGTTCCAATCGCCAGACATCGGTTTTGGGTCAAGCTTGGCATATGCCCTATAGTCCTCGCCGAGCCGGTACAGCAGCCACCGCGCGACCCAAAGATGATCTCCAACATCAAGCGGTCGCAGTGTTCCGGTTTGAAATTCCCACTGCGCCGGCATTACTTCAGCGTTAATTCCGGAAAGAGAGATTGCAAGATCAATATCGTGACACGCTTTCAGGTGAGCTTCTATCAGCGGCCGGCCATGAACCTCATCATATCCCACTCCACAGTAGTATCTGCCTTGGGGAGGCGGATAACCCTTCTTGAGAAAGGGAACGCGATTAAGCCATCGCAACGCTTTTGGCCACGGCCTCGGCCAACCAAAAGGCCAGTCATTAAGTCCATCATAAAGAGTATACTCCTGCTCTATCCCAAACAACGGTTCTGCCTCCTTAAACTTTTCGTAAACTTCCCTTAGAACCGCTCTTGTATTACTCGGGTGTGGAGAACCGTCCGGATTCATTACTTCGCACAAAACCAATATGTTCTCTCCACCTCTGACAGGATCGGGAACAAAAAATACCGGGACAAGCATGCAGTCACTAAAATGTCCTTCTGCCTGTTCCGTGCTTGATCCGTCAAATCCCCACTTGGGTAGTAACCCATCTTTAACTAATTCAGAAACATCTTCTGTCAGATAGCCCTTGATCACCTCTTCCAGAATTTTAGTCTTTGATCGTAATTTCGCTACTGGTTTTTGTCCATCAATCCAGATGTACTCTGCCATTGTTATCATACTTACTCAACCTTTCTTTAAGAACTAATACAGAAAATATCATGGAAATCAATTTTAGTCAAAAATGACTCAAATGAACAAAAATTGACATAGTTTTAAAAAGTGATATTATTAAAATGTTATTCCGTATCTTTGAAAAATGCGGAATTTAAAGTGGGCCCATAGCTCCAACGGTCAGAGCAACCGGCTCATAATCGGTTGGTTCCTGGTTCAAATCCAGGTGGGCCCACCACTCCTTCCGTGTGGCGTACAGCAGATCTTTTATCTCTCTTCCTCCGTGCAGGCGTAGCTCAGTTGGACAGAGCATCGGCCTTCTAAGCCGAGGGTCAGGGGTTCGAATCCCTTCGCCTGTACCAACCCCACCCACCATGGGGCTTTTGTTTTTGGGTTTAGGTTTGTTTAATATTTGACAATGTATTATTATGGAAGTATGGTTAAATTGAGTAATGAAAAAAGACTATTTTTTAAACCTAATAAACAACGGGGGTTTATCGAGAAGATGCAGCAACTATTAAACTTAGACACTACTACTTTTGCTAAAATAGCAAAAGTAAGCACGAGAACAGTTAGAGATTGGAAAAGAGAAGCTCATTCAGTTCCCCTGAATCTAGTAATGGGTCTGTGCAAAACAGCTAACATAGACATGCCGAATGATACTAAAATTAGAGATCAGTTTTGGTACGTAAAAAAGGGTGCAAGGATGGGAGGGATAGCTTCTCATAAGAGACATGGACATGTAGGTGGCAACCCAAATTTTAGAAAGAAAAAATGGCATGAATGGTGGAAAAAAGAAGGAAAATTTAAAGCCAACTCTATTACTAAACCTTTACCCATTAGCATCCCAAAAAAATCCATAGAATTAGCCGAATTTATTGGCATTGTTCTTGGAGACGGTGGTATTACAAAGAAGCAGGTCACCATAACGGTTCACAAGATAGATGATGAATATTATGCAAAATATATAAAGAAGTTAATCAAAAAATTATTTTCAATAAATCCCGCTTGTTATATCAGAAAAAATGTATTTAAGATAGTGATATCTAGATCAAAACTGGTAAAAGCCCTATTAAAAATGGGATTACATATGGGAAACAAGGTTAAACATCAAATAGATGTGCCCATTTGGATTAAAAAATCTAACATGTTTAGTAAGGCTTGTTTAAGAGGATTGTTTGATACTGATGGATGTTTTTATATAGATAGGCACAAATATAAAGATAAAATTTATCTAAATTGTGGTATTAATTTTACAAATAGGTCATTACCACTTCTTAATTTTTTTAAATCAAATTTAACTAAAACAAAATTAAACCCTACACAAAAGACAGATTTTAGTGTATTTCTTAGAAGAGAAGAGGATGTCCTTTCTTATTTTAAGGTGATAGGATCTTCTAACCCAAAACATTTAAATAAGTTTAGAAAATATTTTAAAAACAAATACGGTGAGGTACCGAAGTGGTCATAACGGGGACGCCTCGAAAGCGTCTTGCCCCGAAAGGGGCCCGTGGGTTCGAATCCCACCCTCACCGCCAAAATTGGAAATAGTGATACAACCTAATATCTCAAAGATTAATTTGACACGAGGTTTGAACTGTTTTTATGTTCGCGCCCAGATGTTGTATAAGTGTATTAATCTCGTTTATTTTTTGACTGATTACTGCACCATTTTGTCCTTGAATAGCGACATTTAGTGCCACAATATTTGAAGCAAGTGTGGCAAGTTGTACCTCAATATTGTTAATTGTTGTTAGTTCCTGTGGGCAAACTACCTTTAACAAAGCTAGTGTGGCCTTGAGTTGTGCTTCGAAGTTTTTTGCCTTGGCAATAGCGGCTGCCCCAATTTCTGCGAACCCTGTTTTAAAAGCGTTTATAATACCATTTTTCTGTGCTTGAATGTATTGTCCAACCTGTTGGTTTAGTGTTTGAATTTCTGCTAAAGTTGTCGCCTGCGCAATCTGTGTTTTATATGTTACCAGCCGATCTTCAATTCTCTGCAACGATGCAATAATGGCCCGTTTCGTTGATGAGCTTATAACAGTATTCATCTGAACTGCGTTTTCGGCCTCATCAAGTTTTTTGATTGCCACATCAGCAATTGCCATAAGAATCTGTTTCTGCCATGCCAGTGTACCTCCTGCACTGCCATTTCCACTTCCGCCTGAAGGTATGTTTCCAGCAAATGCAACATCCCCAACAACTGAAAAAAGAACAACAACGCACAAAAAAATAGGAGCCACAATTTCAAAAAAAAGTTTTTTCATGTTTTTTTAGGATAAATTTATAAAGGCGTATTGCTGTTATTCAGCTGATTTGCTGAGTTACTGTAACCATTATATTCATTTAAGGTTTTATTAAGCGCTCTAATTTGTGCTGCTGCATCTTCTTTTGATCGCAAAGAACTAGTAAATTTTTTAAAAACAAAACGAACACCGACAAAACCAGTTACAACTAAAGCCACAACTACAACTATTACTAGTCCTGTTTTACTTTTTAACATGGGCATTTAAAACGAATATGGTTTAAAAATTTAATTCCTAGACTTAAGCATACAACGCTATCGAAGCAAGAACAAAAAAGCTTGTTGATATCTTATGAACTGGGGAAATAAATATTCTGTGAATCAAAGAAGTCACATTGCTCTTTTCTCAAATCTGAAATGATTTTCGGATTAAAGTCTAGATTGATCCACGTACCTGATCCAAAAAGTGGCCATGGTCCAAGATTGGGAACCGATGGTTTGTTGTTTGCAACAGAAGTCCATATTGACTGCATGGTTGTTGCGAAATACTGTTCTGCTGATGAAAATTTAGCTTTAGATGTCGCTGATCCGAAAATAAAGAAAAGATCTGATCCATGAATAGGCAGGCCGACTAGGTAGAAGCTTGCCCCGCGCGTATTATAGTAGCCCCGGGCTGGAACATTTTGCGTCCCAAGAACATTAAGAAAGGCTCGTGCGGAACACAAGTATTGAGTTTCGTAAAGGTAATGATCAAAAGCTCCAGCGGGAGACTCATATTCCTTAGGCCTGTTGTACAATGCCACTAACCCATTTAGATTTTTGATGCTCTTCGCGGGCCCATCCTTTTTGAGTGCTGCCTCAAGGTCTGGCCATGATTTAATGGTAGTAGAAATTCCAAAAGGTCCCGACTCCTGACTCATCACACCCATGATAACTGGAACGCGAGTAAATTGACCCGCTTTTAGAAGATCTGTGAATGAATCCTTAACAATAATCCCGTCAATTACAGGCATAATACTGTAACCCTTGTACACTCCATCCTTTACGAGAGTTGTCCATGTCTTATTTAAATCACTAACTGATTTTGCCCGTAGGCATTCGGGAATACTGCGGTACGTGGAAGGCAACGGCTCACAACCAATGGTTTGTGCGAATATAACACCAAAAGACTCCCCAGTTAATGGGACACTTCCTCTTAACGGAATAGTTTGGGCTGATACTGCCGTAAAGGGTGCTGATTGAATAATAGTGCCAGTAAACAGTCCCGCCGTTGCTGGAGAAGTGAGAAGATAAGCTACATTCAACGCTCCTGATGACTGACCAAAAATAGTGATCTTTTGAGGATCACCCCCCAGATTTACCGCATTCGCTTTAACCCATTTCAAGGCAAGAATTATGTCTCTAAGATCTAAGTTGCCAGAAACACCATCTGAATTTTCTTTGGAAAGTTCCGGATGAGCAAGAATGCCAGTCACCCCAACTCGGTAATTGATAGTAACCACAATCGCATTTTTTGCAAGATCAGGGTTATTTGCATATACAGTTGCAGAGCCTGTACCACCAACACCTCCTCCTCCATGAATAAAGAAAAGAATAGGCAAATTTTTAGCATTTGCAGGACTCCAAATGTTTAAGGTGAGACAGTCGTCCGAAATTTTTTGTTCTGGACTGGGTCCAAATGGAGAATTCCCTCCCGGAGGACCATACTGAGCACATACAGGTCCAAATTTGTCGGCCTTGAGAGGTGTTGCCCATGGCATAACCGGTTCTGATCGTGAAAACCGTTGCGGTGCCTCCGCATAAGGTATTCCCAGAAACATCTCTCTCCCGGTGGTTAGATCATATGTTCCCTGAACACAACCGGTTGTTGTTGAGATTGAATTTTTTAGACCAGCCGGACATTTAGAAATTCCTGTATTTTGTGGAAGTAGCGTAGAAGTAGGCGTTGCCCCTGTTTTAGTAGAGGGTACGGGGGTTGGAGTAGTTCCTGAAGGAGAAATCTGGCATTCGGTTTGAATAGTCTTCACATT
>Ga0209343_10005400_pt1 | contig 15535 bp, 16 predicted proteins | sample RifCSPlowO2_02_FD_184026 | JGI IMG/M metagenome (GOLD analysis project Ga0209343, IMG submission 184026) | Groundwater microbial communities from Rifle, Colorado - Rifle CSP2_plank lowO2_0.2 (SPAdes) (version 2) | ecosystem: Environmental > Aquatic > Deep subsurface > Groundwater | place... | reverse complement strand
TCGTTATCAGTTTACGACACAGGGATGAGGTGGGTACGTCCCACCTTTTTTGTTATAACACATGATGAGCACGTGATTATTACATGATGAGCACGTGATACGTATATGCCGGCAATTGTCAGAACCGAATTCGCTCTTGCACTCAACCAGGTAGCCGCTGAACGCGGGATAGATATCGGCGTGGTAATAGAAACGATTAAAAGTGCCATTCTTGCCGCATATCATAAGGATTACGGAGTAGACCGCGAGGAACTGGAGGAATACGACGTTACCATCGACTCCAAAACAGGCGAAGCTCACATTATTAAAGAAGGAAAAGATATTACGCCGCCCGGATTCGGGCGCATAGCGGCGCAAACAGCAAAGCAAGTCATACTCCAGCGCATCCGGGAAGCAGAGAAAAATGCTATACTGACCGACTACGCCACGCGCGTCGGCACGATTATCAACGGGATGATACTGCGGTTTGACGGTCCAAACATTATTATAGACATCGGCCGGGCTCAAGGAATCATGCCGCCTCCTGAACAAGTGCGCATTGAACAATATCGGGTAAATCAGCGATTATCATTTTACGTTAAGGAAATCCGCGAAGGGCGCCGGGGCAGTGATATAGTATTATCCCGCGCAGACCCGCGGCTTGTTGCCGGGTTATTTAAGCGTGAAGTTCCCGAAGTTTCCAACGGAAGCGTAGAAGTCAAAGCGCTCGCGCGTGAAGCAGGAAGCCGGACAAAAATTGCGGTTAACTCGGTACAATCAGGTGTTGATCCGGTCGGCTCATGCGTTGGCCAAAAAGGAGTACGCGTACAGGCAGTCATTAATGAGCTCGGCCAAAATGAGAAGATAGACGTAATTCAATGGAATGATAATCTGGAACAATTTATCACCGCCGCACTTGCACCGGCGCAAGATTTGCACATTACGATTAACGAAAACGAAAAACAGGCACTGGTACAGGTCCCTGAAGACCAGCTGTCACTCGCCATTGGAAAGAACGGCCAAAATGTCCGTCTCGCTTCCAAACTGACGGGTTATGTGATCGACATCCGCCAAAAAGGTGCAGTAACCGATGGCAGCACGGGTAAAAGAAAACAGAAGGCGTCTCCGTCAGATGAATTTGCCGCCGCGCTGGGCATTTCGTCAAAAATGGCACAAGCGCTTGTCGAGGCGGGTTTTTCCACTGTAGAAGCGGTAAAGAAAGCCACGGATGAGCAGCTGCTTGAGGCAAAAGGAGTTGGAAAAAAGACCGTGGAAGGGATACGTAAACATTGATGTTTGAAGTTGGAAGTTTGAAACTGGTTATTGAAGATTGAAGTTGGACACAGCGTTTATAAAAGATAATCAAATTTCAAAATATCAAACTTCAATTTCAATTTTCTAACTTCAAACTTCTAATTTCAACAACTTGATGTGGTGTTATGCATTAGAAATCCTTATCTATGCAACCTTATGGATACGTCTACCAATCATACTATTATTCCGAAACCTCCCGTTGTTGCCGTGCTTGGACACGTCGATCACGGCAAGACGACGCTTCTCGATTATATCCGTAAGTCACGGATTACCGCCGGGGAACACGGCAGTATTACCCAGCATATCGGTGCATACGAAGTACCGGTGAATGACACTACTATTACGTTTATTGATACGCCGGGACATGAAGCGTTTATGAATCTGCGCACCCGCGGCGCGCGCGTTGCCGATATTGCACTGCTGGTCATTGATGCCGGAGAGTCAATCAAACCACAAACAATCGAGTCCATTAAAATTATTCATGAAGCAAATGTTCCTTCTATTGTGGCTTTGAACAAAATAGATCTTCCCACCGCGCAGCCGAAAAAAGTGATGAGGCAGCTTCTGCAACATGACGTTATGGTGGAAGAGCACGGCGGAAAAATAGCATGTTTACCCATCTCTGCGAAGACGGGTGAAGGCGTCCAGGACTTACTGGAAACTATTCTCCTCGTCACCCAGATGAAAAAAATAATGACGTCAAAAACCGCTCCGCTCCGCGGGGTGATTATCGAGGCGCAGAAGGATAAAAATCGCGGCGTCGTAGCTACGGTCATTGTCCATGAGGGTACACTCCGTACCGGAGATAAAATTATTACCGGCGGCGAAACGGTGAAAGTGCGCGGCATGTTTGACGATCGGGGCGTGCGGGTCGATAAAGCGGAGCCGAGTAAACCGGTTGCGGTGATCGGATGGAAAACATTGCCTTCGGTCGGCGAAGTCGTTTCTCAAGCAGGTAGGGAGCCCTCTGAAAAAATTGCCGTCCTGGCAGAACAGAAACCCCGTGAACAAAATGAAGAAGCGCTATTACGGATTTTTCTCAAAGCAGATACGCATGGTTCCCTCGAAGCAATCATGGCACAATTGCCGCCTGAAGTAACGGTTGATTCCACCGGCATCGGAGATATTACCGAAACCGAAATCGCGTATGCCAAAACTACCGGACAGGTGATTATCGGATTTAATGTCCGGTTTGCTCCGGCAGTGCTTAAGCTCGCGCGCGATGAGAAAGTGCGCGTGCGCGTTTACACCATTATTTATAAGCTTCTCGAAGAAATCGATGATGTTATTGAAACGATGAAAAGCGGTCCACAAAAGACGGTTATCGGCCAGGCGAAAATTTTACAGGAATTCACCTATGACCGTGCCCGTGTTGCCGGATGCCAGGTGACAGAAGGAAGGATGGCCCGCGGGGATAATATTGTCGTCGTAAGACGCGGGGAAGAAATAGGAGAGCCGACAAAAATAGCCTCCCTTCGCCAGCAAAAAGAAGAAGTCACCAAGGTGGAAAAAGGGAAACTATGCGGCATACGGATGGCGCGCGCGATTGACTTTCAGATTGGCGATGTGATACAATCCTATACACTCTATGAATTCTAATCCGGCAACGAATGCCAATCCAAACATGGTTTTTCAGCTCCGCAGTCTTTTGCAGAGTGCGCAGTCTATTCTTATAGTTTTGTCGGGACAAGGCGACGAAGATACGGTGGCTGCCGGTCTCGGTTTATACCTCTCCTTACTAAAAATCAGGAAACAGATAACAATTATTGCGCCGGATGACAGCAAAGTCGAGCGGGCGCACCTGGTCGGCATTAATAAAATAGGCAAACAGCTTGCCGGAGGGAGCACGCTTATCGTTTCCATTCCTTATTCTGAAGGTGCGATAGAAAAGGCGAGCTACACGATTGAAAATAACCGGTTAAATCTCGTTATCGAACCCCGCGGCGAGAAACTTAACTTTAGTATCAATGATATCGAGTATAATTATGGAAAAGGAGAATATGACGCTATTTTTACCGTCGGTGTATCCGAGCCTTCCCAGATGGGAGAAGTATATCAGAAACATCAGAACATATTTTCCCAGAAGCCGATAGTCAATATCGACAGAAATCAGCAAAATACCCAATTCGGCCGCATTAACATCGTGGCAGATGCGCCGATTTCCCAAACCGTTGCTCTGGTTCTCAAATCGCTCCATTTGCCTCTTGATCAGGACGCGGCATCCAATCTTTATACGGGAATTGTCGCCGCGCAACAGGGAATTCAGCTTGAAGGTGCATCCCCTGATACGCTGGAAGCAGTAGCGTTCTTACTGCGGGCTAATGCGCGCCAACTGCAAAAATCCAATCAGCCGCAGGAGCAAAAACAACAGGAGAATGTACAGCCTGTTCAAGCACAGCAGCAGTTCCAGACTCCTCCGCAGCAACAGCAAGCGGCACCGGCGAACGACCGATCGTCCGATTTTTTCAATAAACCAGCCGCTCAAAACCCGCAGCAATCGCAGCAGCCGCAACAACAGGAAGCGCCTGAAGACTGGTTGAGACCGAAAATTTTTACCAACAGAACACTATCCAATACGAATTGAGACGGGAATGTTTGAAGTTGTTGGACACAACTATGCCGAAGACAGAAAAAAAGACGACAAAAAAGGTTAAAGCCGTTAAAGCTGATAAAGTTGTTAAGGCAAAAAAAGCAGTTAAGGCAGAGAAAGTCGATAAAGATGTTAAAGCTGTTAAGACTGTTAAAGCTATAAAAGCTCCGCAGGAGACGGACAACAACGGGATTGACAAGAAAAAGATTATCGAGACGTATGGGGTGAAAAAAAATGATACCGGCTCGCCGGAAGTACAAATAGCACTCTTGTCCGCTCGGATCAAAAAACTCTCCGATCATCTTACCGAAAATAAGAAGGACAATCATTCCCGCCGCGGCTTACTCGGACTCGTTTCCAAAAGACGCCGTTTACTGGTATACTTACAGGATAAGAATCAGGATCGATATAAAGAATTAATAAAAAAAATAGGACTGAAAAAATAAAAGATGCTGCCTCTCCCATTTAACCCATCAGTATTTTTTTCTTAACATACCATTTTGAAACCTATAACAAAAACATTTTCTATTGCAGGACGGCCGTTTAGTTTTGAGACCGGCTCTCTGGCGGGGCAGGCGGATAGTGCGGTATTAGCTCGTTATGGAGATACGGTGGTGCTTGCGACCGTCGTTGCTTCGAAAGAGAAGAGTAGCCTTGACTATTTCCCTTTGCAGGTTGAATATGCCGAACGGCTCTATGCAGGCGGCCGCATAAAAGGTTCCCGATGGATTAAGCGCGAGGGCCGTCCGTCAGATGAAATCATCTTAAACGCACGCCTTATAGACCGTTCAATTCGTCCGCTGTTTCCCAAGGCGTACCATCATGACGTCCAGGTTGTCGCAACCATTTTATCCGTTGATAAGGAAAATGATCCGGACATGGTCGCTATGCTCGGAGTTTCTACCGCGCTGGCTCTTTCGCCCATTCCGTGGAATGGCCCGATCGCCGCAGTGCGCGTGGGGCTGATAGATGATCAATTGGTCGTGAATCCCCAGAACGGAGAAATGGAAAAATCCAAACTCGATTTGGTCGTTTCCGGTACCGGTGAAAAAGTTGTCATGATAGAAGCGGGCGCGCAGGAAGTGCCGGAAGAGAAGATGATCGAGGCGATACAACTGGCGCATGCTGAAATTAAAAAAATCGTTGCTGAGATAACGGGAATGGCAAAGGAGAGAAAAGTATCAAAGCATGCAGTAGAAAAAGACGAAAAAGAAGAACTTATAAAACAGCTGGAAAAAACCTATCATGACGAGATTACCGCTATTTTCGCCGGGCGGGCCGCGAAAAAGGAAGGAGCCAATACTCGTTATCAGGAACTCCGTGATAAGCTGGAGGAATCGTTTGGCGAAGCGTATGGAAAACGTGCGATTGAATCTTCAATGGAAAAGGTATTTGAAAAGCATGTCCGTAAACAAATACTCACTAAAGAAGTTCGTGCCGACGGGCGGGCATTGACCGAAATCCGTCCGCTATCTATTGAAGTTGGTAAATTGCCGCGGACACACGGTTCAGCACTATTCCAGCGCGGCAATACGCAGGCGCTTACTGTTACGACCCTCGGATCGCCGTCTATGGAGCAATGGCTTGAGTCTGCAGAAGGAGAAGATACAAAGCGATACATCCATCATTATAATATGCCTCCCTACTCGGTCGGCGAAACAGGGCGCATGGGGTATCCGTCCCGTCGCGAAATCGGCCATGGCGCGCTTGCGGAGCGCGCTCTCGAGCCGGTGATTCCTGGTGAGGATAAATTCCCGTACACTATCCGCGTCGTTTCCGAAATTCTTTCTTCAAACGGATCAACTTCTATGGCATCAACATGCGGATCGACGTTGTCACTCATGGACGCGGGTGTACCGATCAGTGCTCCGGTTGCGGGTATTTCTATTGGCCTGGTGGCTGCTGATGATGAAAAGGAATATAAGCTTTTGACCGACATAATGGGAATAGAGGATTTTTATGGTGACATGGATTTTAAGGTTGCCGGTACGCGCGCCGGTGTTACTGCGATCCAACTCGATGTGAAGACCGGAGGATTGAATGAAAAGGTCATCCGCGATACATTTGCCGCCGCCCGCACCGCGCGAGAGCACATACTGGATAAAATGCTCGCGGTGATTCCTGTGCCGCGCGACAGTGTTTCAACCTATGCGCCAAAAATCATGACCTTCCTGATTCCGGTTGATAAAATCGGAGAAATTATCGGTCCCGGGGGCAAGGTAATTCGCCAGATTATCGCGGAGACCGGTTCTGAAATCAACGTTGAAGACGATGGTGTTGTTACGGTAGCCAATCAGGATAAAGAAGCCATGCAGCGCGCAGTTTCCTGGATTCAGAATATCATCAGGCAGGTTGAGCCAGGAGAGAAGTTTGAAGGACCGGTAAAACGTATTCTGCCGTTCGGCGCTTTTGTTGAGATATTGCCGGGAAAAGAAGGATTGGTTCACCTTTCCCGAATGAGCACCGAGTATGTAAAAGAACCTACCGATGTAGTTCAAATAGGCCAGGTAGTCAAAGTCCGTGTCGTAGAGATTGACGAACAAGGACGTACCAACCTCTCCATGATCACTCCTGAAGAGGAACAGGCTCGTAGAATGAGCAGACCGACTACTTTTGGCAGGCAGCGCGATGGACGGGATCGTGACCGCGGCGGCGGCCGTGGCCGGGGAGGGGATCAGGATTGGGATCGCAAACGGCAACAGGGTAGTAATCAGCGTTACGAGCATCCGCATCTGAAAAATCGATAATATATACCACTCTGCTTTTAACGTCAGAAACGGTATGCCTCGGAGTCCCGGCATTACATCGGGGCAGAGGGGTATAAATTCTCCATTTGACAACGAAGATTACCGTGCGCAATAATAAGTAAGTAATGGATACACCATCAACAACGACGGATAAAACCCGCATCAGCAGACTTCAGGAACAGGTAAAAGAATCGTCTCTTCCTCCCGATTTAGAAGAAAAGGTGACGCTCATGCTCCAGCAGGCAGATACCGCTTTGCGGTACGGCAATATTGCCGCGCTTGAATCGGCGGAACGGTATGTTTCACTCGTCGTCAGTTTGCCTTGGAATAAGGTTTCAGTCGACAATCTTGATCTAGCCAGCGTCCGGAAAAGCTTGGACAAACACCATTACGGCATGATTGAAGTAAAAGAACGAATTATCGAATATCTTTCAATTTTGAAACTGCAATTGCAAAAAGCGCAGGCAGAAGGGAAAAGTGCCGTCGAGATGTCCCGGGCTCCCATCATGTGTTTCGTGGGACTGGTCGGGACGGGTAAAACAACGTTTGCCTATTCGATCGCCGAGGCGATGGGTAGAAAGATTGTTCGCATACCCTTTGGCGGCATGGGTTCAGCGCTCGAGTTGCGTGGTCAGTCGCGCATTCATCCCGACGCCGAGCCCGGACATATTATTAAAGCGCTCCAACGATCCAAAACGCGAAATCCGGTAATTCTGCTAGACGAAGTAGACCGCGTTTCAGAAGATGCGCGAAACGACATAATGGGTGTTCTCGTCGAATTGCTCGATCCTGAACAGAACGTCGCATTCACCGACCACTTTCTCGACTATCCGTTTAATCTGTTGAATGTTCTTTTTGTCGCAACGGCAAATAATACGAAGAACATAACTACCGCCGTTCTCGACCGTCTTGAACCGATTCAGATGCCGTCATATTCTGACAATGAGAAAATTTCCATCGGGCGAGACTATATCCTGCCGCGACAGCTGGAAAATACCGGATTAACCCCGCAGCAGTTGGTTATCGACCCGGCGGTATGGCAAAAAATTGTCCGGCCGACCGGTTTTGATGCAGGGATTCGTACGCTCGAGCGTACACTGAACCAGATTTGCCGTAAATCGGCCCGCCTAATCATCGAACAAAAATATAATACCGTCCGCGTTACACCTGAAAATATTAGTAAATTTGTGGAGATGTGGTAGAGAATAAATCACAAATTCAAAATACTAAGTTTCAAATAAATTCTAAATACGCGAATTACGAAATTCAGGCTCGTCGTGCTGTCCGTCAACCGACGGATCAGCATCTTTGTTCTCTTGATCCTGAAATGGATTCGGCAAGCTCACCATCCTGAGTGTACCGAAGGACAAGTTCAGGATGACAGTTTTCCTGAAGCTGATTTAATTTCGTAATTCGGGTTAAATCTTTCGAATTTTGATATTAGAGTTTATGATTTATTTGGAACTTCGAATTTAGAGTTTAGAATTTTTAGGATATATAAAAAGAAAGCATGAAAGATACTAAAATCAGAATAGTCTTCCTCGGCGGGGTCGGCCAGGTTACCAAAAATATGTTCGTCTATGAACTGTGGGAAGACGGCAAACTTAAAGACATCATGATCGTGGATTGCGGCGTGGGATTCTCGCGTGACAGTGAAGATACGACATATCCGGATATTACCTATCTTCTTGACAAGAAAGACCTGATACGCGGCGCGGTATTGACGCACGGTCACGAAGACCATACGTCAGGATTATCGAAATTGCTCCCGGAGATCAATGTGCCGGTTTTCGGTTCCCGCCTCACCGTTGCGCTCGCGCAGGCAAAGCTTGCCGAATATGAAATTAATGCACAATTTAACCGGGTGAAGCCGAATTCAGTAATCCACCTCGGCGGTTTTCAAGTAGGATTTGTGCATGTGACCCATTCAATTCCCGACGCAACGAATCTCATCATAAAGACACCTATCGGCTTGCTGTATCATGCTTCCGATTATAAATTCGACTGGTCGCCGGTTGATGGCTGGCAGACCGAGGTAGGCAAGATTGCGCTCGCAGGTGAGCGGGGGATTTTATGCCTGCTTTCCGACTGCGTGAGGAGCGAACGCGAGGGATATACGTTGTCAGAAGAAGCAATTGAAGATAATCTTGAAGTTCAGGTGCGTAAATCGCGCGGTGCCGTTTTTTTTACGACACAGTCGTCCAATATATCGCGTATTCAACAGGCGGTGAATGTGGCCCATCAATTCCAACGAAAAGTTGTTATAGTCGGAAAAAGCATGCGAAAAAATGTTGAAGTGTCAGTGCGTCTCGGCTATTTAAAATTGCCGCGCCGCATCGTTATGCAGAGTAAATCCATACAAACCATTCCCCGGCATAAGTTGTTTTACGTCATCGCAGGCAGCCAGGCGCAGGAAGATTCAGCGCTGTCCCGGCTTGCAAATGATGAATTACACGATATTGCCATACGGCAACATGATACGGTAATTTTTTCTGCCGACCCGATTCCGGGCTATGAACAGCAGGTACATGATCTGGTAAACCGCCTGACCAGGCGGGGAGCTGACGTCATTTACGCAGACATCAACGACGAGCTTCACGTATCGGGCCACGGGGCGCAGCAGGATTTGATGCTTATGTTAGGGTTAACCCGTCCTCAACACATTATTCCTATAGGTGGCGAGCCGCGGCAGGTACGCCAATACATGTTGCTGGCGGAAAAAATGGGTTATCCGAACGAACGCGTATTCCAGCCGCAGGAAAAAGACGCGATAGAATTTACTCCCGACGGAAAAGCAAAACTTCTTAAGAATGTGGCGAAATGAGTTGCGGATATAACTTCTTAATAATCGGGAAAAAAGCGTTGCCAAAGATTTCCGGAGAATGATGGAGCTTCCGTTTTAATTCTTCAACAGAAAATTTCTTGTAACTTTCTGCTTCATGGCTCAAGACCGGTTTTTTATCGGTATACACTTCGTAGACGATAAAGTAATGATTCTCTTGTCTATTAAGTATAAACGTGTTGAATATACACTTTCCCTTGTACTTAAAGTTAAAGTCACGCAGTCCCAGTTCTTCCTCAACTTCGCGTTTTAAAGCTTCTTCAAGCGGTTCACCTGATCGAACATGACCGCCCATGGGGGAAACATATTTTCCGGGTTCTTGTTTGTTAGCCGATTGTTTCACCAATAACCAATTTCCTTCAGAGTCAATCACTTCGGCAATCACACAGCGGTGGAGCAATCCTTTCTCATGCGCTTCTCTTTTTGACATGCGGGCGATTACCAAATCGTTTTTATCTACAATATCTACTCGTTCATCATCCATGCTGTCATTATACTATGGCAATCTGATAGAATAGTGTATATGAAAAGAAGAGCAAAACGGCGGCGCACTTACCATCGGCGCGGCATGTTTAAATTTAAGCTAAGGAAAGAAACGATATACACGATCGCGGCGCTTATGCTCTTTGCGGCGGCAGGGATAGTCGCCATCGCGCCCTTTCAGTCGGATTCGTTCATTCTCCGCAGTATTTTCCAATATACCCGTACCTATTTTGGCATACTCGCCTATGGTCTTCCCTTACTCCTTTTTTCAATAGGATTGCTTTTTTTCCGCCTGAGAGCGGCATTTGCCCGGCCGACCGTATCAGTCGGATTGCTCCTGGTTTTTATGGCGTTTGGCGGGCTTGCGCGTACGGGATTTTTAGGTGAATTGCTGTGGGAAAATCTTTCGTTTCTCATCTCTGATGTGGGCGCATGGTTCATCCTGCTTGCAACGCTTGCTATCGGCATATCGGTGTTATTGGATACGTCTCTCGACGAGATTGTGTACGTTATTTTGATTGGGGTAAAAGGATTTTACGGGATGGTATCCCAGGCGATATGGGATCGTGACCGCGGCGCCAAACAGTTAAATAAAAAAGAGCTTGCGATTAAAGAAGGAACCGCCGCAGTATCTGACCAGACAAACGCGGGCATGAAACAGGCCGTTATCATAAGCCCTGCTAAAAAGGATCTAGGATTGTCGCCCACGTCGTTGACCAACCAGCCGGGTGAAAAAAGTGCATGGGAATATCCGCCGTTGTCGCTCTTACAGGATCTTGATGACACGAAAGCAGACGCCGGCGACGTGCGTAAAAACGCTCATACGATCGAACAAACGCTTGATAGTTTTGGTATCCGCGCTCACGTTATCGAAGTAAATCTCGGGCCCGCCGTCGCCCAGTATGCGATTGAAATAGCGCAGGGAACCAAACTAACCAAAATTACCTCGCTATCCAATGATTTGGCGCTCGCTTTGGCTGCTCCCACCGGACAAATCCGCATTGAAGCGCCGATTCCCGGTCGGTCACTGGTCGGCGTTGAGGTGCCGAACCGGTCACTCCGCATCGTAACGTTGAAAGAAATGCTGGTCTCACAGCCGGTACGGGAGGCACGTTCGAAGCTTGCCGTCGGCCTCGGCCTCGATGTGTCGGGACAGGCGATAATCGGCGATATTGCAACTATGCCGCATGCATTGATCGCCGGGACGACGGGATCAGGAAAAAGCGTCATGATGAACACCCTTATCTCAAGCCTTTTGTACCGTACGACGCCGCAGGAAGTCCGCCTCATCCTCGTCGATCCGAAGCGCGTTGAGCTTACGCAGTATAACGACATTCCTCATTTGTTGACGCCGGTCATCGTCGAGCCGGACCAAACGCTTTCGGCGCTCAAGTGGGCTCAAGATGAGATGGATCGCCGGTATAAGATGTTTGCTGAAAAAGGGGCGCGAAATATAGAATCATATAACGATACATTGGGCTATCAGGCCCTGCCCTACATAGTAATTTTTATAGACGAACTGGCAGATCTGATGCTCTTTGCTGCAGCAGAGGTAGAAGATAAAGTCACCCGTATCGCGCAAATGGCGCGGGCGACGGGCATTCATCTGATTCTTTCCACCCAGCGGCCGTCAGTAAACGTCATTACCGGACTTATTAAAGCAAATATCCCCACGCGTGTCGCGTTTAATGTCTCATCTATGGTTGACTCGCGTGTTATCCTTGACGTGCCGGGCGCTGAAAAACTCCTCGGCCGCGGAGACATGCTCTATACGCCGCCCGACCGTGCCAAACCGCTTCGCGTCCAGGGAACATACGTTTCGGAGAAGGAAGTAAAGCAGCTGGTGGATTTCTTCAAGCAACGGGCGCAGGCAAAGGGTATTCCGATAGAGTATACAGAAGAGGTTACCCAGCAGCGGGTAACCATTACGCAGCCCAGCGGCGCAGTCATAACGCCCGATGGGCAGGATGCGTTGTTCGAAGAAGCAAAGCTGATCGTCACGCAATACGACCGCGCATCAGCCTCACTCTTGCAGCGAAGGCTTAAAATAGGGTATGCACGCGCAGCCCGAATCCTTGACCAGCTCGAAGCGACCGGTATTGTCGGACCGGCAGAAGGCTCCAAGCCGCGGGAGGTGTTGATGAGGGGTAATGTTGGAGAGGGAGTTTGAAGTAAGAGCAACATTTAAAAAGGGATGGATAGATTGACACCAGCTTGGCCAATAGAAACTGAAGAATTCACCGTCGAGCGGTTAATTGAAGCTTCCATGTATCGGACGTTAAGCGTTTTCCTTTCCAGTATATTCTTTGCTGCGGTAGTAAGTTTGGTTATATGGATCGTTTTTTATCCCCGTATAATTCGATTAAGAAGAAAGGTAGGACGTGTTAAATTCATTATGCTCATTATTAATTTCGAAATAATACTTATCGGATTGGCATCTTGGTTTATTAACACAAATAATATTGTTTCAGGCCCGTTTATTATTCCATAATATATGCAACCAATCGGAAAAATCTTACAGGCTGCCAGAAAGGAAAAAAATCTCACGCTTGAGGAAGTGAGCGAGCGTACTAAAATACGTTCGAAATACTTAGAAGCCATCGAAGAAAACTCGTGGAAAATACTCCCCGGCATTGCCTATATACGGGGTTTTATCAAGACTTTTTCTGATACGGTTGGTCTTGACAGCCAAAAAATGCTTATTCTCTTCAGACGCGAGTATGCCGAAGACGTAAAACAAGAAGTATTGCCCAAAGGCATGATGAATGAGCCGCTTCCATCATCCAACTTCTTCTTGACTTTCCGGCGCTTTATCTCTAAACTGGGTATATAAAGAGTTTTACCTTACGCGCCATTTACTGTGCGTGAGATTATTATTCATTACCAGAAATTATGACCGAAACTGCCCAAATTTTTCTTATCAGTGTTATTACGGTTCTCACTATACTACTCGCTTTTGTCGGGATACAGCTTGTTTTCCTGCTGCGCGACCTGCGCTCGGTGATTTCTAAAGTAAACTCCATCGTTTCGGATGCCCAACACGTTACGAGCAAGCTTTCCCATTCCACCGATTCATTTTCAGGATTGCTCATCGGCCTGAAATCTGCTCTATCGCTTTTTGGCTCTCTTCATAAAGATCATAAAGAAAAAAAGGAGGATAAAGATGAGTGATACAGCATCCACCCATCATTGCGAACATTGCTCGTCACACGATGGCAATGGTTTGACGGCAGGGTTTCTCCTGGGGCTCGTTATCGGCAGCATAGCCACTTATGTATTAGTCGCTCCTGACGGTAAGAAACAGGCAAAAACTGCATTAAAAAAGAGCGTAAATTTCCTTGAAGACCTGGAGGAACAGACTGCAGATACCCGTGCGGCATTGCAGGAAGCCTTCGGAGAAAATATTTCTAAAACGCTCTTGCATTTCACACCGGATAAATCGGAGGATGATTCATTTGCAGACCGCATGAAGAAACGTTTTTTCAGGAAGAACGGAAGAACGCTTAATGCGTAGAGACAGGTTTGAAACCGGCTTCTATATCTTGCTGCGTAGAGACAGGTTTGAAACCTGTCTCTACATTTTTGATATAAGGTTTCAATCCTATCTCTACGTTATTGATGTAATAGTCAGCTCTCTCCCAAGCCATTCTCCAACTTGTTCCTTTCGCAATATTCCCTGTTTTGCACTCGGAGACGTGACGACTGACGCCGCGTTTGCGGAGGCGAGTTTCAGGCAATCTTCATTATTCAGTCCTTGTAAATGGGCGGCGACGAAACCCGAACCAAAGGCATCACCGGCGCCGGTCGCTTCTTTCCGATCGATTGTGAATACTCCTGCGTGAAGCCATTGATGATTATGGTGCCGCAGGTACGATCCGTTATGTCCGTCGGTAATTAAAATATACGATGGCGGAAGAGTAGCAGCTTTAGAAAGTAATTGATTCAGATCGTCAGCGGGCGCATTGAGTAATTGCGTTGCTTCGCGGCGGTTCAGTATTAGCACTTCTATATTCCCTAGAATGTCCAGAACGGCTTCAGGTTGTTTAAGTTCCCGTTTCCCCGGATTCCATGCGATAAATGCATTTTTGCACTGGTTTATTATCTCCAGATTTCCTTCGACCGACGTGATATAAAACCATTTCGTCTGTAATGATTCCCATGAAACGTCGTTTATTTCCAGCTTGCCTTTTCCGCGGTTGACGAGAATGACGCTCCCTTTGTGCGGCGCCCAAATGATGGTGGAAAAGTCGGTCGTTTCATCTTTGGCAATCGTTAAGAAAGAGGTATCTATTCCCTCCATCTTCACCCGCTCAATAACTTTTTCTCCGGCAAAATCTTCCCCGATCTTCGCAATCACCGCAGTCTTAAAACCAAGACGTGCAAACGTCGTTGCCGTATTTGTGCCCCCGCCGCCGGTCTCAAAAAGAACGTCATCAACTTCTATTTTTGCGCCATAGGGGAAAGAGATATTCTTTTCTCCGTTCGATTCAATGACGGTAAGATTTTCGCAGCTCAAGAATACATCGAGGGTGGCGGAGCCTATGGTTATTACGTCGTACATTCTTTTGTCATTCTGATCCTGACCTTCGTCAGGACAGGCTTGTTCTAGAATCTTCAGGACCTACGTAGAAGCCGTCATCCTGTCCGCCAGCTGGCGGATCAGGATCTTGAGACCAACTCTTTAGATTCAGATTGCGTAACTCATGTCTATAGTATTTCTTGATATAAATCTTTAAATTGAGGATTTCGGGATTTTATGAGGTTTATCTTCCAAGCTCTATGCCAATTCTTAAGTTGCTTTTCTCTGTTAATAGCATCTTCCGCAGTATCACATATCTCGTAATACAGTAATTTATGAACATTATATTTTGCAGTAAAACTGTCTGTTAATTTATTTTTATGCTCAAACACTCTTTTTACTAAGTTAGAAGTAACGCCAATATAGAGTACTAACTTAATACTACCCATAATATATACATAGAATTGGTTATTCATAGATCCTGAAATAAATTCAGGATGACGGTTAACTATCTGAAAATGATCTCTGCCAGATTTTTCGCGCGCTCAAGCGCATTCTCTACCTGCCAGATATTTCTCCCAACAGCCATACCGACCGCGCCGTGTTCCATCGCGTGTTTTGCCGTAGTGAATAATTCTTCGTCCGATTGCCTTGTCCCGCCGGAGACGAGGAGTTTTGTACGTCCTGCGACGCGCACCATCTCTTCAAGTACAGACGGATCATCGGGATAATACATTTTTATCATATCTGCCCCGAGTTCGAGGCCGATGCGCGCGGCGTATACGGAAACTTCTTTTGATTTTTCTTTTCCTTTTACTGCTTCGCCCCGCGGGTACAGCCAGAGAATAACCGGCACACCGTTCTTATGCGCAGTTTCTTCAACACGGGCAAAATCATTCATCATCAGTTCCTGATGCTTACTTCCCGGATAAATCGTGTACCCGACTGCTTTTGCTCCGAGGTCGATAGCTTCTTCAACGGAACAGAGCCGCGGGGAATAGGGTTCCGGGTCCGGACTAAGTTTGGTTTTGCCATTTAATTTCACGATAAGCGGGACGGAG
>Ga0209343_10005399_pt1 | contig 15536 bp, 14 predicted proteins | sample RifCSPlowO2_02_FD_184026 | JGI IMG/M metagenome (GOLD analysis project Ga0209343, IMG submission 184026) | Groundwater microbial communities from Rifle, Colorado - Rifle CSP2_plank lowO2_0.2 (SPAdes) (version 2) | ecosystem: Environmental > Aquatic > Deep subsurface > Groundwater | place... | reverse complement strand
CCCATTCCTTGAGCTGCCTGCAAACTGTTTTTAACGTCCATTCACCCACCTCAATGATTTTATTCGTGTCTTCAAGTATCGGGATAAACATCGAAGGCGAAATCAGACCGAGTTTGTCATTTTTCCACCTAATGAGCGCTTCTGAACCTACGACCTTCTTTGTGGAGAGGTCGCAGTACGGCTGATAGTTCACTGTGTATTCCTGGTTTTTGAGAGCGCTGAAGAGATGTTTTTCCATAATGACAAGCTTGGATATGTTAGCGTTCATATCTTCAGCATAAAACTGGTGCGTATTCCTTCCCTGTGCCTTTGCACGGGAAAGGGCGATGTCAGCATTTTTTATGAGCGCATGGGCATCTTCTCCGTCCTGAGGATAGAGCGCAATGCCCATTGAAACTGTAGGCACAACCTCTTCTCCGTTTGCATTTACAGTTTCAGTGAGGATGTCCATAATGCGCTGAACGAGCGGAACGAGGTCAGCCTGTTGCTGAAATGTGGTGATGAATCCGAACTCATCGCTCCCCAGGCGCGCTGCTACATAGCCTTTGGGGAGGGACGCAGAGAGCTTCTCTGCAGTCCGCTTTAACACAATGTCACCGACCTCGAACCCATAGATGTCGTTAATGAACTTAAATCTGTCAAGGTCAGTAATGAAGACCCCAAGGGTGCCATTACCCTGTTTTGCTTTTGCAATCTCGCTCTGCAATTTCTCTATAAAGAGGCTCCTATTCGGAATGTCTGTTAACGGATCATACGCTGCAAGATAGTCGAGCCGAGACTCAATATTCTTTTGATGGCTTATGTCCTGTGCCACGCAAATAATGCGTTTGACATTCCCTTTTCGGTCTTTGAGCGGCGCTGCCACTTCGTTCAGGTGGAATAGTTCTCCGCTCTTTTTTTCTCCCTCAATCTCACCCTGAAACAGTTGGCCCTGGCGCACATTTTCCCACACCTGTTTGAAGAACCGACGGCCGTATTGCCCGCTTCCCCAGACCTCACGTCCTTTTCCCATAAGCTCTTGGCGCGTGTATCCAGTGGTATTTTCTACGGCGCTGTTGATGTATTCTATCTTTCCCTTAGGGGTAATGATTGCAACAAGGTCTTTTACGTTATCAAGGGAAAATGAGAGCCGCTGTAGCATGTGCTCGGTTCGGCGGAAGCGCACGAACTCGCGCAGTATGATGATAAGGGCGATGATGACAATAGCGAGTGTCCCGATGGCGAATGCGGCCAAGGCATACCAGACATTATATCCTGCAATGCGCATGGTTCTTTCCCACTGCGCAAACTTGAGCTTCTCCTCTCGCTCCATATCCGAAAGGATGCTGCGAACCTTATCGCTCAGAAGGATACCCTCGCCCTTCAGTATCTGTTGCTCAGCAACCTTTCGGCCGTTGCTCCTCCGTAAATCTATGACTGTTTCAGTAAAGTCAAGCCTTTGATGAATTAAGGGTCTCAAGAGGTCAAGTCTCACTTGGTGAAGTTGGTTTTTTGCAGTCAGCGCCCTAATAGCATCCATATCACGGCGGAGCATCTCAGATGCGCCGGCATACTGTTCCATGTGAGCAGCCTTGCCGGTCACCGCAAAACCGCGTTCAGTTGTCTCAATGTCCATGAGTTGAGACCGCATGTCCTTGAGAACAGCAAGTGTCTTGTACACAGGTTCGCGCGATTCTGCGGCGGCAAGCAATGAAACTACTGTCCGGTACGAGGCTATGCCGCCGGCTGCAAGCACAATAAGCCCGATAAGCGTGACAGCCGTTATTTTTTGCTTTACAGTGTAGCGCATGTTTATAGGCGATAAGGGGCCTGTAAAAAATAAATGTCTATTTTTGGGGGGCACAGGCGATAATGGGATGGTTCTATTATTTCACACCATTTGATGTAAACAAATATTATTCTTTACCGCACACCAAAAAACCCAGCCCTTTGAGTGGGGTGCGGGGCTTTATTCTCTCTTCACCCCATACCCAAGATAATTTATATTTGTATTATCTGAAATCTTAAATTCAAAATGAAGCGGGTCAAAGGTCATGCCTTTTATCTCTTCAACCGTCACATCGTTTTTCCTTAGCAATTCAACTAATGCAGAGGGTCTTATAAATCTATTGTAATCATGCGTGCCTTTTGGAACCATGCTGAAATTCTCTGCAATAAATATGGCAAAGAATCTGGCAGATACTGTTTTATTGATTGTGGAAAAAAAGAAATAGCCGTCTTTTTTAAGAAGTCCGCAGCAGTCTTTTAAAAATCCGGCAAGATCGTCCACATGTTCAAGAACCTCTGCGCAGATGACAATATCGTAGGTGGGGACAGATTTTAAATCTGTCCCCAGTGAGGTTGCAAGTTGCGATGGCGATATGAGCCTGTAATCTATCTCAAGGCCTGATTCCTTTGCATGGGCCTTTGCAGCATCAAGACTTACAGGCGATAGATCAATGCCTGTAACCAGCGCTCCTGCCTTTGCAAACTCCTCTGACAGTATTCCGCCTCCGCAGCCAATATCAAGTATCTTTTTACCTTTTAGTCCTCCAATCTTGCCTGAAAAATAAGCAAATCTCAGAGGATTTATCTTGTGCAGGGATGCAAGCCTTCCTTTCGGGTTCCACCACTCGTTGCCGAAAGAGTCAAATTTTTGGGGTCCGGTTGTCATGTGTCGTGTAGTGCAAGGCATTGAACACAATTATACATATTCATCTGCATTTTCATCAAACAGCCTCTTAAATTCCTTATGGCAATCATTGAAGGCATTTAATAGCACAGGGTCAATCCGCTCCTTTAATCTATTATTTATTATAGTGCAGCCAGTGTCATGGCTGAGGGGTTCCTTATAAGGCCGTCTGCTCCTTATGGCATCATAGATGTCAGCTATGCTTACAATCCGGCCTGATATTGGGATTTCTTCATCTTTAAGCCCTTTAGGGTAGCCGCTGCCATCCCATGCCTCATGGTGCGAAAGGGCTATCTCTTCAGCTGTTTTAAGTATCTCTGAATCAGAGCCTCGCAGGATGCCGGCCCCTATAGTGGTATGAGTTTTCATTATCTCAAATTCTTCTTTAGTCAGGCTGCCTGGTTTAAGGAGTATGTAATCAGGTATGCCGATTTTGCCCACGTCATGCATGGAGCTTGCAAAGAATATTGCCTCAACAGTTTGTTCGTCAAGTTTAAGATATTTCGCAATGTACTGTGAATAGAGGCTTATCCTTTTGATGTGTTTACCTGTATCAGTATCCCTGTATTCAGCAGCAAGCGTGAGTCTGTAGACAGTTTCAGTATAGCCGTTTTTTATTTTATCTAACGCCTCTTTGAGTTGGATATTCTTATTGCTAAGCTCTCCTTCAAGCGTCTTAGAGTATTTCAAAAGAAGGTCTTCGTACCGTTTAATCTTAAGCATGTTGTTTATTCTAATGCGGAACTCTGTGTCATCAATAGGTTTTGATAAAAATTCATCTGCCCCCTGTTCAAGCCCTTCAACTCTGGATTGTCTGTCGGAGAGCGTGGTAACCATGAGAATAGGTATGTGCATTGTCAGAGCGTCTTGTTTAACTCTTTTTGCCAAATCAAAACCATCCATGCCGGGCATCATCACATCGGTTACGATAAGGTCAGGGTTGTAGCTCTTTATCTTCTCGATTGCTTCAAGGCCGTTGTCTGCAGTAAGGTAGTCATGGCCAAGCTCGTTTATAAGGTCTGAATAAATCTTAAGATAGAACTTGTCATCATCAATTACAAGTATTTTTGCTTTTCTGGTTGCTTTGAATGCCGGCGGCAACTCTTTTTTTTCATTATTCATGTCTGTTTCCTGAAAATTACTCAATTCCATATTCCTTCCACCTCTTATCCACCAAATCTAAAATCACCTTGTCCATCTCAAGTTTCTTCCCCCACTCCCTCTTTGTCTCAGGGGGTATCTTTATTGTCGCATCTATACCCATCTTGCTTCCAAGCTCAGGGACAGGAGAGGAAAAATCAAGATAGTCAATTGGCGTATCCTCTATAATCATCACATCCCTTTTAGGGTCAACCCGTGTTGATATGGCCCAGATTACATCATTCCAATCATTTACGTTTATATCATCATCAACCACAATAATATACTTTACATACATAAACTGCTTGAGTATCCCCCAGATTCCCATCATGATGCGTTTTGCGTGTCCAGGATACTGCTTTTTTATGGATACAACTGCTATACGATATGATACCGCCTCCATCGGAAGCGTGAAGTCAACAATCTCAGGAAATTGCAATTGAAGACTTGGTAAAAACATCTTGTTAAGCACAACACCTATAATGGCATCTTCCTTCGGCGGCCTTCCTGTGATGGTTGTAAGATAAAGGGGATTCTTCCTGTGGGTTATGCACTTTATGTGAAAGACCGGAAATGGTTCTTTTGCATTATAATAGCCTGTATGGTCTCCAAATGGGCCTTCCATGGCCAGGTCATCATGATATATTTCACCCTCAAGAACAATCTCTGCACTTGCAGGAACCTTTAAAGGTATTGTCTTGCAGTCCACAAGTTCTATTGCCTTTTTCCTCAAAACACCTGCAAAGAGGAACTCGCTCACATCCTCTGGCACAGGCGTTACAGCAGCAATAATTGTAGCAGGCTCGCATCCGATGGCAACTGCCACGGGCATGGGCAGACCTTTTTCCTGCCACAGCCTTTGATGATGAGCGCCGCCCCTGTGCTTGAGCCACCGCATTATTGCCCTTTTTTTATCAAGATACTGCATCCTGTAAACACCTACATTTGTTTGATTGCCATTGGGACTTTGCGTTACAACGAGCGGCCATGTAATAAGAGGCGCAGAATCATCAGGCCAGCATTTTATAATTGGAAATCTTGAAAGGTCAACATCATCTCCCTGTAAAACCACTTCCTGACATGCCCCACTTTTAACTGTCTTTGGGCCAAGCATAAGCATCTTTCCAAAAGATGGGATGCTCTTTATCGCCTCCCATATGCCTTCAGGAGGCTTGGGCCTCTGAAGAAAGGCGAGGAATTTTCCTATTTCTATAAACTCATCCTCAGTAATACCAAGTCCGATAGCAACCCTCTCTTGTGTTCCAAAAAGATTTGCAACAACAGGCATGGTATAGCCCTTCACATTCTCAAAGATAACAGCAGGCCCCCCTTTTTTCACAAGCCTGTCCATTATGGCTGCAATCTCAAGATTTGCAGAAACCTGCGCCTTGACTCGTTTCAGCAGATTTTTTGATTCCAGATGATTTAAAAATTCCCGAAGGTCGTTAAAGGTCATAATGCCTCACTGTTGGCACTGTCAATCTTTTGCGCTTTTCTAAAAAAGCCTTTTTAGTCCTCCAGCAGTTGCCTTTCAAGGTCAGAAAGCCCTTCTGCGCCTTTTTGCTGGAGTTTTTCACGAGGTCTGTCAAGTTTTGGGATGTCACGGGTTTTTTTCATGTTTAACTGGAGGAAGTTGTCCAATAAGTTGTTCTGCTAATTTTAGGAATTTTGCTGCGCGACCAATCTGTTCCTTTGCCTGGTCAGGTGTTACAGTGTCATCTGTAGCGTAATCACCGCTATATCTTAGTTCTTGTGCCTCCATGAGAAATCTATGGAACTCAACAGGAACTTTGCCTGAATGAGCAAATTCACGGCCAAATGCGGAAATTACAGCAGAATGTTTGGAAAAAGACATGCCTTCGCCTTCAAGGAAAGTCTCTGCAATATAAAACATTGCAAAATAGGCGCGCGATGCTGCATATCCTGAAAAGCCATTATCCATAAGTAATTTTGCGGCAGAAATACTCTCCTGCGCCTTCAAAAGAAGCTCTAACTGGTCATCTGTCATGCGGCAATCCCTTCTTTGCGTACATTCCTGAGAAGCGGGCCATTACGATGAAGAAAGCGGTATTCACCCATAAAAATACAGCTTATGACAACATCATTTTCAAGTGATAATTCTGAAATTATTCCGCCTGTTCGGTTTATCTCTTCTCCTGAATTTACCTCGCCGCGCAACACAACCAGCACATCAATATCTGAACCAGGCTCTGCATCACCACGAGCATGAGAGCCAAAGAGAATCAAATGGACAAGCTTGCTCCCATAAAGCCTTTCCAGTCCCTTGCGTAATTCTGATACTATTTTTCGCACATCAGGCATAAACATATCCTCTTGCTCATTGAAATTATTTGCCCTATTTTAGTATAAATTGTTAGTGATGGCAATTTATTTACTGGTTTTCAATTTCCTCCTCAACTTTTCTTTTTGCTTCTTCCAGGAGTTCTTTTGCCTTCTTTCGTGATTCATGGGACTTACGAATCAAGTCAGAGATTTTTTGCTGAGAGGGTTTAGAAAGAATAGGGAGTTGCAACTCCTTAATTTGATCTGGTTTCCAATGCGAGATTATCGAACCGCCAGAGTCACGCTCAATTTGCATTTGACCGATTATGGAATTAATGCAGAGTGCCACGTACTCTGCTTCAATATCTTCTTTGATTCTTAGCCGCATGATTCCACTTGAAATAATTCCTTGAATAGGTTCATTCAGAACATAGGCAATGCCTGGAGAAGCATCTTTAGTGAGTAGAATTTCGCCTACTTTTGGCTCAAAATTCTTTTTTAGTTCTTGATATAGCTCATCGCTTAAATATTTTTGATCTTTATCAATAAGCCCATGCTTTGAAACACTGCTCACGCGAATAAACAGCTTTCCTTCATCTTGATATTCATCGCTTCCCGGCTCGAAGCCCTTTTTCATTGTCACAAGATCGCCAAGCGGTCTTACATTGTGCTTTTTGATCTTCTCTGTGATCCTCTTATACTTTGGCTGGAAATATTCGGAATCAGCACGATGGGCATACTTTACATCAGAGAGATTGACAACATAGGATAAATCTTCTTGCGGCTTGAAATCTTTTAAGCCCAGTTCTTCAATAAGCAGATTTTCGGCTTGGGAATATAGGGAATTAGCATAGAAAATCATATCGCAAGATTTCTTTGATAATTCATTGATTTCGTCAAGTTTCTTTAAGACTGGAATTTTCAAAGTTTTGATTTTATCAATAAATAAATTAAGCTGAACATTACCTGTTGCTTCTCGTATTGTTTGAAATCTTCCATATTTAGAATTAAAAAATACGGATAGATAAAAGGAAGAGATATCTCCTTCTGATAAACGAATTATAGCTACATGACGGTCGGCGTTCGCAGGCAGAATATCTTTTGTTACGACAGCACAGTTACCAATAGACCCAACTGATGAAATAATAACATCACCTGCCTTTAAACTCGTTCTCAAGTTTATCTTGTGTTGACTTTCAGAAATAAAAGTATTTGCTGATAAGTCAAAATAATTATCTTGAACATATTGAGCCGATAGACACCTGATGTTACTTTTATTATCGTAATCAATTGAGGCGTGTATTCCATCGGTCACAAAAGCAATAGAATTCAACTGAACAGTAGGCTTTTTATTGAGCGAATCCATTAAAGCTAAATACTCTGGCTGGTAAAACTCTGAATCTAAACGAGTTGCGCCTTCAAGCTGGGATTTTTTTATTATTGAATAGACAGACATTTCAGCTCCAAAAATCAAACTTCTGTGTTTCTGCAAACCTTACAAATTCCTCTGCAATCTCATCCAAATCATCATCAAGCCTTAATTTCTCTTGTGCATCAAAAATGCCTCCCTCGGATTTTATCCTCCGCCCTTCTTCATTGATATAAATATATTCACCGGAGTTGTCTTTTCCCGACTTTTTAGATACGGCCATGAATATTGGATAATCCTCTAATGGTTTTTGATCTTTATCCCACCTCTGCAAAAATAAGACAGATGTTTTTGTGCCTGTGCCTTTTGCAGGGGCAGGAAGCTTAAAGGTATTCCCTTCTAATCCGACTACTGCAAGGATTCGAGCCTTTTCAAAGAGCCATAGCCTTAGCCATTCCATGTTGGTATTATTGAAAATCCCTTGCGGCAAAACGATAGCCATTCTTCCACCGGGACGGAGGGTATCTAAAGAACGCTCTATAAAAAGCAGATGTCGTTCCACTTTTTGTTTGAGTTTTCCATTCTTTTTGGCAAATTCATATTGACGAAGTAGTCCCGGATCTGTAATCTCGCCTGCAAATGGAGGATTCGTCATTAAAAGGTCGAAATTAAGGTAGCGGTATGTCTTACGATTTTCTTCGTCCTGTTTTCTTAATAACGACTTTAAAGCTGTTCTTGCTTCTTCTGCCTGCTCGCCAATCCAGTCTCTGGCATCTAACGCATTCCGCTTGAAGATATTATGTCTGCCATCGCCGGCAATCAACATCAATGCCTGTGAAATGCGGCGCATGTTATCGTCAAAATCAGTTCCATAGAGGTAGCGATTAGCATATTTCTGTTTTGCTGACCATGAGGCAGATTTAAGATCATTATCCCAAATCCAGTACATGGTATGCAGCAAGAACCCCCCGGAGCCACAGGCAGGGTCAATGATATATTCGTCTTTCTTAGGGTTAAGCATTTTGACGCACATCTTTACTACATTGCGGGGCGTGAAGTATTGTCCTTTTTGACCTTTTGATACCTCCGCAATCAAGTGTTCAAAGGCGCGGTCTATGATCTCAAGTTCTTCTCTGCCTGAATCAAAGAACTTCACCTTTTCCAAAAAGGCAACACATATTTGTAACTGTTCGGGAGTTAGGTCAATCTTTGAGAGGGGATTAAAGATATTAGGCCATTCTTTTAGAGCGCTTTTAAAAAGCTCGTCATTAATAAAAGCGTACGTCTTTTTGGGGTCCTTGTATTGCCGGAAATAAACTTCACCCTTTGAGCGGACATTCTTCGCCTGGTCTTCATCATAGAGCTTGGCATAGATTAATTTAAAGACTTCCTCAAAAACATTGACACCTGACGCAGCCAGAACCATCTCTTCAAGCCGGGAAATGATAAAGGATAAATCAAATTTCTCCTGCAGCTTATCATAAGTTCTCTTTTCCTCAAAAAGGTCATCCCACGTTTGGTTTACATTGGGGATCTCTGAAAATGTGGTGAGATATTCCCTGGGATAAGGACGATAAAGAATTATCCTTTCAATTCCGTTTGACCAAACACCGCCTTCAGCCCCTTCAGCGCTTAAATATGATTTAAGCTGTTCTTGGGCTTTCTTGGCATTAGGTTCTTTAACCTCAAAGATTATATATGGGGTAAGCTTGTCTTCTTTGTATAGAACAATGTCTGCGGCTTTTGTTCTGACTTCCCTGCCAAACTGAACTGATTTTTCTACCTCTATCCTGTCTAATGGATATTTATATTCCCTCGTCAACTTTATGAGCCAGAGTTGGCGGATTACTTCTTCAGGTTTGCCAATCTGCTTGTTTTTGTCATAGACAAAGATGTCCTTATCTCTTTTTAAGCAACGAACATAAAACCTGCCGGTCTCTTTTTCAAATGCGCTGATTTTCTTCAGGATATCTTTGGAAAATTCTTGAAGCCCACGTTTTACAGATGAATCTTTAAAGACCATGTCAAGAATATTATCTGTGACTATTGTTTCTTTTGGAATTTTGTAGGTTGTCTTATTCATAATTGGCTTCTCTTAAAATTAAATTCATCCTGTCGCTTTTTGCCACAAGATTAGTCTTTTCTTTCATTATCTTTCTTCTCCCCGAAGAAATCCAATTCTTTTGCTTTTCGGCTCAGGCGGGGTCATTAACTGACGAATAGCATCAAATACCAGTTTTATTTCATCATCATGCTTTTCTATCTTCCGCTCAAGCTGTGCTAATTTATGGGCAAGCTCTTTATGAGTAGAAAGCATTTCTCGTAACTTAACAAATGCTTTGATTATATTGATGCTTATTTTAACTGCCCTATCGCTCTTTAAAACGCTTGCGAGCATGGCAACGCCATGTTCAGTAAATACATAAGGCAGAGAACTTGAATGTTTCATTGTTTTGAACCGGTGACAAATTGTCACCAGTTGATTCCGTTCTTCAATAGTAAGCTGAAGCATGAATTCCTCAGGAAATCTCTGAATATTGCGTTTAACCTGCCTATTAAGGTGCTTAGTTTCCACTCCATATAGTTCAGCAAGGTCTCTGTCTACCATAACCTTTTGATTCCTTATTAGAAAAATCCTTTGCTCAATGGTTTCCTGGGGTATTATGGCTTTCATAATTTCTCTCCGGCTTGAAATCAAAATTAGCGACTTCGGTTCTATATCAATCCCTTCTCCTTAAAACTGAAAAATCCATTTTTAGTGATGATTATATGGTCTAATACCTCAACTCCTAAAATTTTACCAGCTTCTGTCAATCTTTTTGTTATTATCAAATCATCCTCTGACGGCTCGGAATCTCCTGAGGGATGGTTGTGTGCTAAAACTACTGAGGCTGCACTGTGAGCAATAGCCTCTTTAAAAACCTCTCTCGGATGCACTAAATTGGAATTGAGCGTGCCAATGGAGATAGTAGAAATGCCAATGATTTTATTGCGGGTATTAAGGAGAATAAGTTTGAAATGTTCTTTTGCTTTATCTTTAATACTGGACTGGATTGCCTTTACTATGTCTTGGGGATTCTGGATGTCAAAATTTTTCATTTCTGGCTCAAGTTCCTGTCTTTTACCAAGTTCAAAACATGCCTTAATCTGTGCAGCCTTAGCAAAGCTAATACCTTTTATTTGAGAAAGTTCCTCTATTATTGCCTGACTTATAGCCTTGATATTGCCGAATTTTGATAACAACTCCGTGCAATATTCATTACTGATTTTCCGGGAATACCCCGACCTATAACAATAGCTAAAAGTTCCTGAGCAGAAAGTACCTCAGCCCCAAAATTTCTTAATCTTTCTCTCGGTCTTTCTTGTCTTGGAAGGTCATGAATTGTAAATGATGTTTCTTTAATTTTTTCTTTCATCTTATCTGTCCTGAATTATGGAAAGGCATAATTGTAAATCCTATTTTTGCGTCATTTTATATCAAAATAGCTATTTTTTTTATAATTAATGGGTTTGTATTACAATATCCTCCGGAAATGACACAACTATCTCTGCACCCCTGTAGAGTTTTATCTTTCCATATACTGCCACAGCCTTTCCTTCATAGTAACCTGAAGGGTCAATCCCTTTTTCTCTGAATCTCTGGTAGTCCCTGTCAAAAATAGTTACTGTAAAATCTTCATCAGGATTATTACCGAAGTTGAGATGAACTGCCTTCCCTGTATTGTGTATGCTCCTTACAACCCCTTCAACAAATCTGAATTTGCCTATATGTCTTATGGCATCAGAATGTGATATTGGAGATATTGAATCAGGCTCACTCCAGAGCCCCTTTCTGTTTTTCATCGCTTCTTTCTCCAGCTTTTTAAACTGGCTGTAATACTTGACATTTGGGGGGATGAAATATGCCCTCGCATTTCCATCCTCTATTAATTTTGCATTTACAAATGTCCTATCTTTTAAATATACATAAGCAAGTAGACGTCCATGTTTGTCAATCTTTTCTTCATCAAGTTCCAGTCTTATTGTCCTGCCACCAACCAATTCTTTATTAGCCTTTTTAGACTCTTCAGAAAAGAACTGTGCAGGCATTTTTTCTGATGAAATCTCAGGTGTATCAATTCCAAGATACCTCACCTTCTCGCCTGAGGTTGCAATAATCGTATCACCGTCAATCACATGCTTTACAGTTAGTGTTATTCCTACAGATGGAAGGCTTTTCTTCTCCGCCCCCTTCCTGTATCTTTCAGGTATCCTGTCTATTGAATCGGTGAAATTTACTGAGCCGTCTTCATCTGTCCATTTATATACCTCTCCATAGGCAGTAGGCAGTAGATAGGAGGTAGTAGGCAATAGAAAATAAATTATAAAAATGTAGAATAAAATTCTCAGAATTGACATGATTGTTACTTTACCCTTTTTGTATCTGATTTTCTATCATTTTATGGTATTATTTTGCCATGAATATAAATCATCTCCCCAATAAAAACATTTGGGGACAAGCATTAGTAGATAATCTTATAAATCTTGCATTGGCTGAAGATACAGGCTCAGGTGATATTACTACAGATGCAATTGTCTCTCAAAATGTAAAGGGTGAGGCTTATGTTGTAGCCAAAGAAGATATGGTCTTATCCGGGATAAATGTTTTTAAGAAAGTCTTTCAAAATGTCAGTGGTCAGTGGTCAGTGGTCAGTGGTCAGTTTAAGGAGAGGTATAGAGATGGTGAAATAGTAAGGAGTGAAAAGATTATAATAGAAATAAGCGGCAATATGAGGTCTCTTTTAACCGCTGAGAGGACAGCCCTTAATTTTTTACAGAGGATGAGTGGTATAGCTACCCTCACAAAGAAGTTTGTAGATTCTGTGAAGGGGTTTAAGGCTAAGATAATTGATACAAGAAAGACTACACCATGCTTAAGGATTTTAGAAAAGTATGCAGTCCAATGCGGAGGCGGAATTAATCACAGATTTGGTTTATATGATGGAATATTGATAAAAGATAATCATATAAAGGCTGCAGGGGGGATTATAAAGGCAGTGAAAAGAGTGAGGGACAATGCCCCCCATCTTATAAAAATTGAGGTTGAGACAAAAAGCTTGAAAGAGGTAAAGGATGCCCTCAACTGTAAGGCGGATGTAATAATGCTTGATAATATGGATATACCTGCAATTAAAAAGGCAGTTAAGTTAATAGATAAAAGGGCTTTAATTGAGGTATCTGGAGGGGTTACTCTGAAAAATGTGAGTGAGATTGCTGCAACAGGAGTTGATTATATATCTATAGGTGCTTTAACTCATTCTGCAAGGGCTGTGGATATAAGTATGGAGATTAGATAAAAAGATGCAAGATACAAGATGCAAGATGCAAGATATTATTGAGAGTGAAAAGGTAAAAGGACATTTGACGGCGAAATTCATAGGCTCGGAGATATTTCTTTTTGACAAAGTAGAATCAACAAATGATACTGCAAAGGATCTTGCGATTAAAGATTGTAAGGAGGGAGCAGTTGTTATTGCTGATTCACAGAGTAAAGGGAGGGGGAGATTGGGTAGGAGGTGGGAATCTCCATCAGGAGCAGGTATCTATCTGTCAATTATTCTTAAGCCTAAAAATATTATGCCTCAACTGACACTTGTCGGGGGTGTTTCAGTGGCAGAGGCGATCCAGCACATATGTGCTGGACTGGTTTCTCTAAAATGGCCAAATGACATAAATATTAACGGGAAAAAGGCAGGCGGTATTTTAACGGAAGGTATATCAAAAGGAAAAATAGTAATTGTTGGAATAGGAATAAATGTGAATACGGAATTGTCAATGTTTACGAATGAATTAAAAGATAAGGCGACATCTATAATGATAGAAACAGGAAAGAGAGTAGACAGGAATTTACTGATAGCGGAGTTATTGAATAGATTTGAATACTGGTATGAGAAATTTATGGAGGGTGGCGAGACGGTTATAAAAAGATGGAGAGAGCTTTCAGATACATCTGGCCGCAGAGTAAAAGTTAATGTTGGGGATAGAGTATACGAAGGAATTGCAAAGGTGTTAGATAACAATGGTTCTTTAATGCTCAGATTGGATGACGGTTCAATCAAAAAAATATCGGCAGGTGAAGTATGCTATTAGGGATAGATATAGGAAATACAAATATTGTGCTCGGTCTCTATCAGGAAAAGAAGCTGATTATCCACTGGAGGATAGAGACAGACAGGGAGAGGACAGAAGATGAGTATGCTGCATTAATGAGAGGGCTCTTTTCAATCAAGGATTTAAAATTTGATATTGTAAAGGATATAATAGTCTCCTGTGTTGTCCCTCCGATTCTTCCAATAATAGAAAACCTTTCAAAAAAATATTTTAATACCTCACCCCTTGTTGTTGGACCCGGCATAAAGACAGGCATACCGATTTTATATGATAATCCAAAGGAGGTTGGTGCTGATAGAATCGTTAATGCTGTTGCAGGATATGAAAGATACGGAGGTCCCTTGATAATAGTGGATTTTGGAACCGCCACTACATTTGATGCAATATCTCAAAAGGGGGAATATTTGGGAGGGGTTATAACACCTGGGATTGGCATATCAATGGAGGCGCTATTTGAAAGGGCTGCAAAACTGCCAAAGGTAGAATTGATTAAACCTTTAAATGTTATAGGACGAAATACCATCAGCAGCATGCAGTCAGGGGCAATTTACGGATATGCAGGTCTGGTTGACAGGATTGTGGAGGAGATGAGAAAAGAAATGGATGGAGAGGTAAATGCAGTTGCCACAGGGGGGCTTGCCGAGTTAATTGTCCCTGAGTCTCTGACTATAAAAGAGGTTAATCCTTTTCTTACGCTTGACGGGCTTCGGATTATATTTGAAAAAAACAGAAGATAAAATCAGTGTCACATTGCGTTCTCTGTGACAAAAAGGTATTTTTGTGAAATACGATACAATCCTCCTGACAGGCGATAAAAAGGCAAGCAAAAGTGTATTCGGGATGAATAAATCGCTGATAGAGTTGGATGGTATCCCTCTATTTATGTATGTGCTTTCTGCCCTTCAGGATGTGGATGATATTGGCAATATTTATGTAGTTGGTCCAAAGTCTAAGATTGAAGAATTACTAAAAAAATACTCTGGTAAGATTATCTTAAGAAAGAATGTAATTGCAGTTGAGCAAAGGGACAATCTTTATGAAAATATATGGCATACATTTCTTGCCTCAATTGATGGTTATAGTGCTGGCGATGAATATCAGAATCCTTCATTGATGGATAAGGCAGTATTTGTAGTGGCAGGCGATATGCCTCTGATAACACCCCATGAGATTAAAGAGTTTCTATCAAGATGCGATATGTCAAATCATGACTACTGTATTGGTATGACTCCAGAGACTGCCTTAAGGTATTATTATCCATCCAATGAAAAGATGGGCATAAAACTCGCCTATCTTCATCTTAAAGAAAATAGATACAGGATAAGCAATCTTCATCTTGTTAAGCCATTTAAGATAGCAAACAGGGAGTATATTGAAAAGATATATGAATACCGCTATCAGAAGGATATAAAAAATATTGTTAAGCTTACATTTGAGCTTATAAGAAAACATGCAGGGTATAAGAACCTTTTATTTTATATCTTTGTCCAGATGGCGCTCTTTTTCTCTCATATTCGGTTAGAGTTTTTAAGCCTTTTTTTCAGGCAGTTTGTTTCGGTTAAAATGGCAGAGGGGATTGTATCCAATGTTTTAAAAACACGGTTGAAGTTAGTTGAGACATCATTTGGAGGTGCGGCATTGGATGTGGACAATGAGAGGGATTTTAATATAATAAAGGTTATGCATAAAGAATGGATGGAATATCAGAAAGACAGAAGACAGAAGCAAGAAGTCAGAAGCCAGAAAAAAAACTCTTTCCTCTTACTTCTTGTCTCCTGCATCCTGCCTCTTGCTTCTTGTTTCTTGCTTCTTGTTCCTGCGAATGCCTATGCCTGGGGTGCGGGGATCCATATGAAAGAGGGGGTGTTTATACTTGATAACCTTAAACTTATACTTCCTCATATTGCAGATATATTAAAGGCA
>Ga0209343_10005396_pt1 | contig 15543 bp, 12 predicted proteins | sample RifCSPlowO2_02_FD_184026 | JGI IMG/M metagenome (GOLD analysis project Ga0209343, IMG submission 184026) | Groundwater microbial communities from Rifle, Colorado - Rifle CSP2_plank lowO2_0.2 (SPAdes) (version 2) | ecosystem: Environmental > Aquatic > Deep subsurface > Groundwater | place... | reverse complement strand
CTGCGTCGGCATCCTCTCCCTCGATCCCTCTCCACAAGTGGAGAGGGAAGCTATTCGCACCCTTCTCCCTCTAGGAGAAGGGATGGGGAAGAGGGAAAGCGCCTTGCATTGCATCCCGCCACGGCCGCCAAATTACCTAACTTATTTCTGCGCGGGCCCTTAGGCTACGCGAACACCCAATTCGTTGTTTTCTCATTTCGGCATCCACAGCCAAGTAGCCGAATAATCGAAGCAAGCGCATCTATCCATCACATTCATCAGAACAATCTTTGCAGATTCTGCATTGCGTCAGACGCGCCTGATGTTCCAATCCCGACGATCCGGAAGCGCCTGACGCGGTTAGGACAGGCGCAAATTCCAATGGGTATTTTGCTCACAATGATGTGCTTAGGACCGTACTCAAACACAACGGATCGTTCGTCCGCCGGCGCCATTTCCCGTGAACGGCGATGCGTATGAATGGAATGGTGCTTTCGATTCGCCCTGCGGACTACTCACAGTGAATTTCTTGAACGGAAAGACTCACGGATTGTTTTCCTGGGCCATCAGGAATCAGTCCTCGTGCCGCATCGCATCATAAAAATATCGACAAAGTGCCGCGTCGACATTGGCGTGTTGTCGAAAGCGCTCAGTTTTATGGAGATATTGAAGCGCCTTGCGTTTGCTCAGATCACTCGCCATCGCGACGCGCAAACTTTTAATTTCTGGATATGGCGATTCAGCCTATTCAAGATTGCAAGATTGATTTTCAGTTATCCCTGAATTATTGCTGGCAGACGAAGCGAGAAATTATTGTGGCAAGGCGCGGCGCATTATCTCTATCCGTAGCTCATCATGTGTCAGATCAGCCGGGCCGGCTTGAGGCGTTCATCATCCGCTTCTACGAAAACGAAGTTTCTCCACCTGCCGGAACCGAGGGCTCGCGCAATAATCGCCGCGCTTTTTTTCTGGCTGGCGCAGTAACGATTCACGCAACCTCCGCTCCATCATGCGATCCGCAACCCCTTCCGCATCGTCCCGCTCCGGCCATCGAAAGACCTGCCTGTTTTTGCGCGAATCCGGAGCCGAATCAATCCGACGGAAGCTTATTTGCATTACGCGATATTTTTTGCGTCATCAAAGAAAAATTGATTGTCGGATCGAGCATCATTACCCATCGTCAGGGCGATCAATTGGGTTCTTCCGCGCAATCAGCGGCGGGACGTTCCCGAAGTCAAAAACTTTATTATTCCGCTGCGGATGTAATGATTACTTTAAATCGATATTCGCCGAGAAGCTGAAAATGTTTGCAAAAATTCGATCGTACTGTCTTTAGTTCGGTATCAAAGAGGAGATGAAAATTTTCGGATATTTTAAAAATATGAATGGGAATACAGTTGGTTTTGTAATTGTGATTGCAAGTGCGTTATTCAGTATGGGATGGTTAAGATCGGCGGCTTTCTCATAAAAATCGGCCGACTTGTTTACAGAATATTTTGAACCTTGGGGATAGTTAATTTCCGGAGGCAAAATGAGATGGACTACACCACTAATTCCGGAGATAAAACTTGTGCCTCGCACCGGCGATTTTTCTGCCAGATCGACATCATCCGAAAATTTAACCATCTCTTTTCATCGGAACGAAATTCCGTGTTTTGTTAAAGCCGAGATGGAACGGCTGTATCAGAATTCTTTTTCATCGACATCCGCGGAGCATGTCGATAATCCAGATACCAGCACCTACATCGTCTATAACGGTTCCGCCCCAATCACGATTTTCCTGGTTCGATCCGAAAAGAGGCAATTGCGGGTTTTGAATGCAACGATTCACGTCAGTGCGGAAGAGATTCGCCGGTTTGCGAATTTTATTTTTAATGAATATCAATCGGTGGAGATGATCCAGTTTCAATCGATCCGAATTGATCGCGTTCAGCTCCCGTTTCCTTGCCAGCAGTTCAATGCATCCGAAGACATCGTGTTGGCATTGCCGGATACAGTGCAGACATATCTGGCGAGTCTTGGAAAGTCGACCCGAAAATATATCAAGTATCACTTGAATCGGCCCGCGCGATACTTTCCCACCTACCGTTTCAGAATTTATGAGAAGGGCGAGGTGAATGAGCGCCTGATTCAAGACATCATCGATCTCAACACGGCCAGAATGGACGACAAGCACAAGGTCTCCACGATCGATGAGGCGCACAGGAACTGGATCCTGAAAATTGCGGGGGCGTATGGATTTGTAGGAGCGGCAACGATCGATGGCCGGATCTGCGCGGGAGTGATCTGTTCGCATGTCGGAGAAAACTATTTCATGCATGTCATTGCGCATGACCCCGCATACAACGAATTCAGGCTTGGAACGCTTTGCTGCTATCTGACGATATGCGAAACGATTGCCCGAGGCGGCAAGGAATTTCATTTTCTTTGGGGCCAGGGAGAATACAAATATCGTCTTCTGGGAATACAGCATGATCTTGACAATCTGACGCTATACCGGTCGAGGGCGCAATATTTCCTCAACCTTGATACGGTGTTGAAAAATCTGCTCGCAGATTATGCGCGGTATTCGAAGGTCAACCTGGAAAAGAATTCAATTTCCAATACATTTTCGGCTCGATTGATCATCGGCTTTTTAAATTTCGTGCACACGGCCCAACGGGTAAAACGTTATTTGGTTTTGGCGGTGCGAAAACTGATATCGCTGAAATCTCACCATGGATAAAGGGAAAACAGACGCTCTGGAATATTGCGTTCAGAGCACCGGACGAAACGATTCCGAGCGTGCTCGCCACCTTGCCCTCTCGGGACCGCTTTGCGGCATTTTGTCAGGCGCTCGCAGTTTCTATCCGACGGTAGAGGGCATCTCAAATAAGTTAGACAAAGTTGATTGTCCTCAATGCTGATGTGGTTACTGTTGCTATTCTGTAAGGACTGTTTATAGCCGGATATTTCCTGAACGTTTTTATTTTTCAAGTTCTACAACATGCCTGTAGATTCAGCGTGCGGTGGACGAATCGGGAGGAATTGCTTTGTTTATCGATACACGACAAGTTGAAAACGGAGGCGTTATCAAAACAACCGTTTGTATCATCGGTGCCGGAGTAGCGGGGATAACGCTGGCGCTGGAACTCGAAAAGCGTGGTATCGATGCATGCATGCTGGAGAGCGGCGGATTTGCTCCGGATGATGCGACACGGGACTTATACCGTGGCGAGGGTATAGGACTCCCGTATCAGTTTGCGGACGGCTGCCGCGGCCGATTTTTTGGCGGCAGCAGCAATTGCTGGGGCGGGTGGTGCCGGCCGCTGGACCCGTGGGATTTCGAGAGGCGTGACTGGATCGATCACAGCGGCTGGCCGTTCGGACTGAATGAGCTCGCACCCTACTATGAACGCACCCATGGACTGCTGAAACTTGGACCGATAAATTTCGAACCGGCATTTTGGGAGGCAGCGATTGCCAGATCCGATGTGCGGCGATTGCCGCTGGTGACCGGTAAGATCAGGGATACCGTGTCGCAGTTCAGTCCTCCCGCACGCTTCGGAAAACTATACCGGCAGCAACTCGCGGACTCAAAGAACGTTCGCGTTTTCATTTACGCCAACGTGTTGAATATTGACACCAATAAATCGGCTACCACGGTTTCGCAAGTCCAGGTGGCGACGTTGACCGGACGAAGCATGACGGTATCGGCGAAGCTGTTTGTACTGGCCACCGGCGGTATCGAGAATGCACGCCTGCTGCTGGCTTCAAACAAGGTGCAGCCGGCCGGTCTTGGTAACGGGAATGATCTGGTGGGGCGGTTCTTTATGGATCATCCCCGCCTGCAATCGGGCAGCATCCGCTTCAGGAAGGAATGGTCGCGCAACAAACTGTACGACGTCAAGTATCACTACATGAATTCCGCGGTGGCCGCGCATGGCACTCATATTGCATCGCAGTTTGCGCTGGTACCTGAGGTGCTTGAAAAGGAGCGCCTGTTGAACGCACGGGTGTGGTTCTCATCGGTCTTTCCCGGTGAGGGCAGTGAAGGCGCGCAGGCATTGTTCAGATGCAAACAGGCGCTTCTTGACAAGGAGCAGCCCGGGTGGAAGCTCAGCGACGATCTCTTTACCATGTTGAAGCACCCGATCGATACCGTCGGGTATGGTTTTACCCGGCTGTTCCAGCCCCGCTCGCTGATCAGGGACGTGAAGTTTCAGATCATCGTCGAGCCGGAGCCGGATCCGGAAAGTCGCGTGTCGCTGTCTGCTTCGCAAATAGATCGTCTGGGCATGCGCCGGACCAACGTCAATTGGAAACTGGGGAAAAAAGTGCAACGTACGCTGGACCGAACCTTGGCGCTGGTCGCGGAAGAGTTGCAAAAGGGCGGTATTGCCGATGTAACCCTCGACCCTGCGATCGAAGGCGGCGAATGGCCTCCTCACCTGGAAAAGGAAGGCACCTGGCACCACATGGGGACCACGCGTATGCATGATTCGCCACAGCACGGCGTGGTCGACCGGAATTGCAAGGTGCACGGCATGACCAATTTGTTCATTGCGGGCAGTTCGGTTTTTCCGACGGCAGGGGCTAACTTCCCGACCATCACGATTGTCGCGCTTACGTTCCGTTTGTCGGAACATATCGCGAATGAATTGAGTACGGTGAAAACGGGGTTTCCAGTGTGGGAAATCCCGGCTGAAATAGCCGCACCCGGACGCGTCCGCATTGCCTGAGCAATCTCGATTGATATCCCGGTCCGTTATGAAAATTTTGTTCGTACATAATGCGTACCAGAATTTCGGGGGAGAAGATGCCGTTGTCAACTCCGAGATCGCCTTACTGCAGGCGCACGGTCATGAAGTCGAGCTGTACAAGCGCCACAACGATGAACTGCATCATCTATCGTCCGCTTCGGCAGCGGTAACGACGATATGGTCAAGGCGCTCGGTTGATGACATCAACACGGTATGCGATGCCTTGCGGCCGGATCTTATCCATGTTCATAACACCTTCCCATTGATATCCCCGTCAATTTACTGGACAGCGTCGCGCAACGGAATCCCGGTAGTTCAGACGCTGCATAATTTTCGGTTCCTGTGCCCGCAAGGCACGTTTTTGCGGAACGGCACGATTTGTGAAGATTGTCTGGGAAAATCGCCATGGCGCGCCGTGGTGCGAAAGTGCTACCGCGGATCGGCCCCGCAGTCGGCAGTGATGGTCAGCATGCTGGGAGCTCATCGGACCGCTGGCACATACCGGAACAAGGTTACGCGTTACATTGCCTTAAGCGTTTTTTCACGCGATCGTTTTATAAAGGGTGGTTTGCCGGCGGAGCAATTGCGGATCAAGCCCAATTTTGTCGAATCCGGGATTCAGCCTGATTGGCGTGATCGGCATGGCGGCTTGTTCGTCGGTCGACTGTCCAACGAAAAGGGTATCGAGACCTTGCTGGAGGCGGTTCGGATAGGCGCCAATACGGATATCGAAGTGATCGGCTGCGGTCCGTTCGAGGAGGCTGTTGCAAAATGTTTTGAGGCGCGATATCTGGGATTTCTCGCGCGAGACGCCATCATGAACAGGATGCGCTCGGCGGCATTTCTTGTCGTGCCCAGCGTTTGTTATGAGCAGCTTCCCACGACAATTCTTGAAGCATTTTCAAATGGATTGCCCGTCGTGGCCAGTCGTCTGGGTGCGCTGATCGATATTGTCCAGGATGGCGTCACAGGCCTGTTGTTCAATCCCGGCGATGCGGCAGACCTTGCCGCCAAGATTGCATGGGCCAATGCCCATCCTGAAGAAATGCGGAAAATGGGGCGTGCGGCGCGCGCCGAGTACGAGGCCAAATACACGCCGTCGATTAATTATCAAATGTTGATGGAGATATATGAAGGCGCAATTGCAGCCGCGCATCGGGAGCGCCATGCCGCGTAAAGGTCAATCAGTGCTTGGCACCTGGATTGACGCGTTGGTGTGGGACGATGCGATCCGTCAGGTCATGGCGTGGGGTGCCGCACGAGAGTCCCGATACATCTGTATCTGCAACGTTCACGCCGTGGTGACGGCTACGCGCGATCCGGAATTCAAGAGGGCGGTCAATGGTGCGGATATGGCGACATCGGACGGCGCGCCGATCGCGTGGGCCTTGCGCAAACTGGGATTCCCGATGCAGGAGCGGATCAACGGGCCGGACTTGATGTGGCGCTATCTGCGCGAAGCCGAACGATCCGGGCAAACGATTTTTTTCTATGGAAGCACCGGCGATACATTGGCGAAATTGCGCATATCGATCGCGCGTGAATTTCCGGGTTTGAAAGTGGCCGGCATGCATTCGCCGCCTTTTCGTGCGATCTCTCCGGCGGAGGACGAGGCGGAAGTCGAGAAGATCAACTGTTCTGGTGCGAACGTCGTGTTTGTCGGACTGGGATGCCCGAAACAGGAAAAATGGATGGCCGCGCATCGAGGCAGAATCGGTGCGGTGATGATTGGCGTCGGGGCTGCTTTCGACTACCACTCCGGTACGGTAAAACGAGCGCCAGTATGGTGCCAGCACAATGGCCTGGAGTGGTTGTACCGGCTGGTCTCGGACCCGCGGAGACTGCTGAAACGCTACATGGTTACCAATACCTTGTTCATTCTCGGATTTTCCCGGCAGCTCATAGAGAAAAGAATTTTAAACAAGTGACATGGCATGCGGCCGGCTCGCATCTTGGGAATTGAAATCTCATGGCATCGCGCCGGATGAAAACTCCGGGCGCATGCAAGCGATGGCCGAGCATGGCTGCAGCGCTTCCGCCGAGTGCGGAAAAATTCGATCCTTTCCAGATTATCCGGATTAATCGGCGGCGATCTGGCGTAGTATTTTTGCGTTTTTCTCGCCGCGACTTCCGTTCATCGTTGAGAAGGCGTCCTGTCCCATCCAGTTCTTCCACGCGCTGTAGCTGTACGACACCCCGTCCGAACTGCCGTCCCAGCTGCGGCCGAAAATGCCACTATTGGTGCTGATATAGATATTGTGGTCGATGGTTGCGAATGCGCGCAAATTCGAACCTTGCTCCAGGTTGAAGGTTTGTTCGCCGTTGGTTGACCTGAAGGTGTTTTTGGTGACGTGGTTGTTTCGAATCCGGCCGCTATCCTGTACGAACTTTAAATGCGTCACCGCGTTGGACGCAAACGTATTGTTCGAAATGAAGTTGTCAAAGCCGTTGTGCAGCATCATGCCGATGGTGCTGTTGGTCACCGTATTGCCCGACACGGTCACGCCGTTGGCCGAATCGTCCAGATAAATCGCAATGCCTTCGCTGCCCTTGACATTGGTGACGGTATTGCCTTCGATCCGTAAATTCAATGGCAGCAAATCGCGCGCACCGGTGTAGATGCCGCCGCAATCGTTCAGTCGGACACAAGCAGTGTCGACCACGCTGTTGGTGACCGAGGTATGCCAGTTATGCAGCACGCTGATGCCGTGGTAGCCGGAATTGACCACCTGCACCTTGTCGATGCGGTTGTCCCTTCCATCGCCGAACATGATGCCGGCATCGGTCGGTTTATGTCTACCCACGGTGCCGCTGTTCGTAATGGTGGTGTCGGTGATGACCGCACCAACGATCGAGTATCCGCCGTCGATACCGCTGCGTGCTGAATTGGCCACAGTAGTTTCATGCACCATCAATCCACGGCTGCCGCTGGCCCAGATACCGTTTCTGGAACTGTTGACGATTTCCGAGTTGAGCACTTTCAGGTTGATCGACGTATCGCCGCTGATGCCGTCGGCCGCTGAGAAGATCCGCACGCCGTCGATGGTGATGCCGCTGGAGTTATCGGCATTGATGCCGTTGCTGTTGGGCGCGGCCCATGTACGGCCTTCCGGCGATTGGCCGTCGGGTGTCCACATGTAGAGGCGGCCGTTGCTCACGGCCCATTCGCCGGGACTGTCGAGCATCCACAACTTGCCTTCCACATAAAACGGTTTGGAGGTGTCGAATCTGCGGCCGGAAATCGGTTTTTCCGCAACCACAGACTGGTTTTCCAGATAGACCAGCGTCGCGCCATCAAGGTCGTTGTCGGGAATTGTACCGCCGCCATCGGCCCAGACCTGCGGCCGGTTGGGCCAGTGCGCGGCATCGACCGGTTTGCCGGCAATCGATACCTGGGCCGGGGTGAAAGCGATCGGTGCGGAGTAAATATTGTGTTTGTATTTTTTCCATCCGGAGATCGCATGTCCTGGCGTGATGCCGGCTTTGCCGCAAGTGCCCACGGTCTGGACCGTGATATTGGATTTGCCTTTCAGGTCCAGCGTGCCCTGGTAGGTTTGACCGCATCGCAACCTGACGATGGTGCCGCTGGCGATATTGATTGGAACCGGCAGGACAACTGGCGGAAGGGGGGCTGTGGCCCGTGCGGCAGCTGTTCTTGATTTAAGACTGGAAGGTGGCGACGATCCGTTCGCTTCGCTGCACCCGGCATTTCCAAGTATCAATAATGAAGCCAACGGATAAGCAATCCGGTGCAGCAAGGTTTCAGAAAAATAGGTTCGGAAATCATTCACGTTGCTTCCCATGAAAAATCAATGTACTTCCATTGGTCTCGCCGCCGGGCGTGTCACTGGCAGGGGAGATAAGCATACATGGTCTATTTTAGAGATTAAACAATGTGCATCGCGCAATTGAATATCGATGCAGATCAAACAGGCAGTAGAAAGAACCTGTGTCCGAGTTTTGAGACGCCAGCCGCGAAAGGCCGGTGGCTCATGGTTGTTATTGTCGAACACACTATAAAAAAGCGTCTGATGCAGTCTCCGGCGAATACATGATTCGCGGGCAAAAAAAATCCGCGTTGCCGCGGATCCGATAAACAGGCGGAGAAGCCTGAAGTGGTGCAGTGGTGATGCGCGGATACATCGGCTCACCTGTTTTATCCTGGCCTCGGATTTTACCGGGCCCGGATTTATTTCTTATTGAGCGCCGTTCATCGTCGAGTTGGCATCCTGCCCCATCCAGCTCTTCCACCCGCTGTAGCTGTGCGAAATGCCCGCCGAGCTGCCATCCCAGCTGCGGCCGAACACACCCGGATTGGTGCTGGTGTAGGTGTTGCTGTTGATGGCGGCAAAGGTGCGCAGATTCGAACCGCTCTCCAGGTTGAAGGTCTGCTCGTTATTGGTCGAGCGGAACGTATTGCCGGTGACCTGGTTGTTGCGCACCGTGTACCCCGGCTTTTGCGCAATGTACAGATGCATGATCGCACTCGACGCAATCGTGTTGCCGGTCACCACATTGTCAAAGCCGTTGTGCAGCATCATCCCGATGGTGCTGTTGGTCACGGTATTGCCCGACACGGTCACGCCGTTGGCCGAATCGTCCAGATAAATCGCAATGCCCTCGCTGCCCTTGACATTGGTAACAGTGTTGCCTTCGATGCGCAGGTTCAACGGCAGCTGATCGCGTGCACCGGTGTAGATGCCGCCACAATCGTTCAGCCGGACACAAGTCGTATCGACCACGCTGTTGGTGACCGACGTACGCCAGTTATGCAGCACGCTGATGCCGTGGTAGCCGGAATTGACCACCCGCACATTGTCGATGCGGTTGTCGGCGCCATCGCCGAACATGATGCCGGCATCGGTCGGCTTATACCGGCCCACGGTGCCGCTGTTGGTGACGCTGGAGTTGGTGATGGCTGCATTCCTGATGCCGTAGAAACCATTGATGCCGTTGCTGACGGAATTGGTGACCGCGGTTTTATCCACGGCCAGGCCATTGCTGCCGTAGGCCCAGATACCGTCCTTGGAACTGTTGGTGATTTCCGAATTCAGTGTCTTCAGGTTGGTGGACATGTAAGCGCTGATGCCGGTGGCCGCCGAAAAGATCCGCACGCCATCGATGGTGATGCCGCTGGAGTTATCGGCATTGATGCCGTTGCTGTTGGGCGCGGCCCATGTACGGCCTTCCGGCGATTGGCCGTCGGGCGCCCACAGGTAGAGGCGGCCGTTGCTGACAGCCCATTCGCCGGGGCTGTCGAGCATCCACAGCTTGCCTTCGACATAGAACGGTTTGGAGGTATTGACGCTGCTGCCGGAGATCCGCTGGGTTTGTGCGACGGATTGGTTTTCCAGGTAGACCAGGGTGGCGCCGTCGAGATCACCATTGGGGACCGCGGTGCCGCCATCGACCCATGCCTGCGAACCGTTGGGCCAGTGCGCGGCATTGACCGGTTTGCCGGCAATCGATACCTGAACCGGCGTGAATCCGATCGGTGCCGAATAGACGTTGCCCTGGTATTGGGTCCATCCCGAGACAGTGCTTCCCGGGGTGATGCTGGCTTTGCCGCAGGTTCCGGTGGTGCGGACCGTGACATTGGATTTGCCGTTCAGGTCCAGCGTGCCCTGGTAGGTTTGACCGCATTGCAGACTGACGGTGGCGCCGTTGGCAATGTTGGTTGGAACCGGTTGAACGGTTGCTGTGCTGGCGCTGGGAACAGTGGCCTCAATTTCCGCGGTGGATGCGACGGATGTACTTTCCGTGCTGTTTTCTTTTGCCGATGTGTCTGTCGTGGATGTTGCCGATGTCTGGGAAGGTGTGGCTGTTGCCGAATCAGAGATCGATACCGTTTCGTCGCTACCGCCGCCACCGCCACCGCCACAAGCGGCAAGGGTTAAGGTCAGTAATACGGATGGGTAAATGGTTCGATTCATAAAGCTAACTCCTTGGGTAGTGCGTCATCCGAAAGGGCTCAACGTGAGCGACGCGGTCTATCTGAAAAAAATATGGTTATCAAGCAACGTATTGGGTGTGGCGCAAAAGAATCATTGCCATACGGAAGCATGAGAAAGACCTTGCCTTACAGCACTAAGTTCCCATCGGAAATGAATTACTCCAAGGAATTCGTTTTTATTTTTTGGCGACGTTATTCGAATCGCCAATTTTTTTTATTGGGATTTATGCAGTGTTCCCGTCAAAAAACGAATGCGAGAATTTGAAAAGCAACCGGCTTTGCAAGATGAAAAAGAATTCGCCCGGTAGCCGGTTCTTCATCTGCGAAGACGCCTCAAGGCGGACTCGTTATTGATGGAGCGTTGAGAATGGAGGGGAACGGGCAAGGCGCGCTGACGACGCGTGCAGCGGGCATTTCATCTGCTGATGATCGCAATGGCTGTAAATCGGCGCGTTGAATGGCGGATGAATTTATTGATTGTTTTTGTAATCCTTGCAACCTGTATTCTGACAGCCGCGAGACGTGGACTGCATGAAATCATTCTTCGATTGTTTTGCCGCGAAATCAAGCAGCGTGGTTGCCGTAATGTCTATATGGCGAACGGGTTGTTTTCAACAAAAAAAAATCCGCGTCGCCGCGGATTTTATAAACAGACGATAAAGCCTGCAGTGATGAATCGCCAATAACGCATGGCACCGTTTTTATCCTGATCCGGTAACGGCCGGATCAGTCATGGTCCGCATGTGATCGTGCCGCATTATTCAGCGCCATTCATTTTAGATTTAGCATCCTGCTTCATCGCATTTTTCCATTCCTTGAAGCTGCGTCCAACCCCTGACGAATTGCCGTCCCAGGTGCGGCTGAAGACCTCCGGATTGGTGCTGGTATAGGTATTCTCATCGAAGGTGGCAAACGTGTCCAGATTCGTACCGCCTTCCAAGTTGAAAGTCTGCTCGTTTTTGGTCGAATTGAACTTGTTTTTAGCGACTTGGTTATTACGCACCGTGTGGCCGGGTTTCTGCGACAGATACAGATGCATGATTTCACTGGAATCGAAGGTATTGTCGCTGACGACATTGTCAAAGCCATTGTGCAGCATCATGCCGATGGTGTTTTCGGACACGCTGTTGCCGGACACGGTCACGCCGTTCGCCGAATCATCCAGATAGATCGCAATGCCTTCGGTTCCTTTGACGTTTTTGACGGTGTTGCCTTCGATGCGCAGGCCCAGCGGCAACTGATCGCGCGCGCCTGTGTAAATTCCGCCGCAATCGGTCAACTCGACACACGCGGTATCCACCACGCTGTTGGTTACCGAGGTGTTCCGGTTATGCAGCACGCTGATGCCGTGATAAGACGAGTTGATCACGCGTACATTGTCGATCCGGTTGTCTGCTCCATCACCGAACATGATTCCCGCATCGGACGGCGTGGGCTTGCCGACCATCCCGCTGTTGGCGACGGTGGAGTTGGTGATGACTGCACCGGTGATCGAGTACCATCCATCGATGCCGCTGCGTACCGAATTGGCTACATTGGTTTTATCGACGGTCAGTCCCTGGCTGCCGCTGGCCCAGATACCATCTCTGGCGCTATTGATGATGTCCGAGTTGAGCACCTTGAGGTTGTTCGATTGGTGTCCGCTAACGCCGTCGGCTGCCGAGAAAATCCGCACGCCGTCAATGGTGATGTTGCTGGAGTTATCGGCACTGACACCGTTGCTGTTCGGCGCGGCCCAGACGCGGCCTTCCGGCGATTGCCCGTCCGGCGCCCACAGATACAAACGGCCGTCTCTGACTGCCCACTCGCCGGGACTGTCTAGCATCCACAGTTTTCCTTCCACATAAAATGGCTTGGAAGTATCAGCGCTGTTGCCGGAAATCGTTTGCGTGGCAGCGACGGATTGGTTTTCCAGGTAGACCAGTGTTGCGCCATCGAGATCGCTGTCGGGAATTGCGCTGCCGCCGTCAGCCCAGGTCTGTGGCTGATTGGGCCAGTGCGCGGCATCCGCCGGTTTGCCGGCGACCGATATTTGAACCGGCGTAAATTCGATCGGTGCCGAATAGACGTTGCCTTGGTATTGGGTCCATCCCGAGACGGTGCGTCCCGGCGTGATGCCGGCTTTGCCGCAGCTGCCAACGGTGCGAACCGTGACATCGGATTTGCCATTCAGGTCCAGCGTGCCGTGGTACGTTTTCCCGCATTGCAATTCAACGGTGGCACCGTTGGCAATGTCGGTCGGTGTCTGCTCGACTGTTGTTGTCGGCGTTGGAACGGTCGCTTCTATTTCTTCTGTTAATGCAAATTTATCTGAGGCGGTCGCAGCGGATGAGGAGGAGGATGCGGGTGTTGCAGAATCGGGAGCAGATGTGGTTCCGGCGTCGCCGCCACCGCCGCCGCCACAGGCTGCAAGGATCAAAGTGAATAGAACTGACGGAGTTAGTTTTCGAATCATGAATTTCCAATCTTGATTAGTGCGTCATGAAATGCAGCTCGGTGCGAGCGACGCGGGAACAATGAAAAGTGCTTGAAAGATTTTTGAAAAAAACTATTCCATATGGCGCAAAAGCATCATTACCATGTGGAAGCATGTGGAAGACCTTGCCGTACAGTTCTAAGTTCCTGCCTAAAATTATTCCGATGCGGAATTTACGTTTTTTTGAGGTTTTTCTTTTGCAAATCGCTATTTTTATTTGGCTTTTACCCAGTATTTTGATTAAAAATACAGAAAAAAATTAATGGGAGGAAATTTGCTTTGTGTAATGAAAAGCTCTTGTTTTTAATACCGAAGAGAACGTGCTGAATGTATTGAATGACTCGCGTTTTAAGGAGACTTCAACGTCTGGCCCTACCGGAAGACGTTAACAGCAATCAATAAATGTAAACACTATCAAAGGAGAACATCATGAAATGGAATTCGATGTTGTTGCCGCGCGCATTTTTATCTGTCGGCATATTGTGTCTATCCGCAACAGTATCCGAAGCAAATGCGGCATCGCCGTTTCGTGTCGGTTTATCCATAAGTCCTTTTGCCGATTTGGAGTTGGCTTATGGCGTTCAATACAAGGATGGCGCGGCAACAGCGACCAATCTTTTGCAAATGGAAAATTTACTGAAGAGCCATGGAGCAAATGAATTGTATGCAAGGCTCGCAACGGATTTTGCGTATCCGGCGGCAGGTACAAATCACAGTCTTGCGCGAGTTATTGAGCGGGCCAATACGGCCATATCGGCGGGTTTGCCTTTGAATGTCGAACTGGGGCTATGGAAACACTATGGCGATATTGCCGGACAACCGCAGCCGGATTTCTCGGAATATCCTTCGATCATCCTTCCGGGACCATGGCAGACGTTGACGTTAAACCAAATGAAAGTCGTTCTGCGGCAGTATGGAACCCTGGTGGCTCAACAGATACTGAGTACCGGCGTCACCGTTAACATATGGGATCTCGGCAATGAAATTGATTTCGGAACGGCCGGGGTTTCCGTTGCACCCGTAACGGGCGCATATGAATCAGAACAAGGACCGAACTGGTATAAAGCGCCCGATGGCATAAATCCGGTAATCGGAACCGAAAGCGTTGCATCGCTTTTAAACATGCCGGAGCCGCACCGCATTGCATGGCTGCAAAACAATCTGTGGCCCTACGAAGCGCAACTATTGAATGCCGTGCGGGAAGGTATTCTACAAGTTGATTCCAGTGCCAGATTTTCCACGCATATCTCGCAATCCACGAGTCCGACCTTTGCAGTTGCCTTTTATACGGCCATGCAAAATTGGGGACTCCCATTGGACGAACTTGGGTTTTCACTGTTTCCGAGTTCTCATGCCGCATCAAGCGATGTTCTGAAACAGTTTCAACTCACCATGAAAGCGGTGAAGAATGCATTCAACAAACCGATCCATCTTTCCGAATATGCGTATCCGAATGGCCCAATGAGCGGTGCGTATGCGGCATGGAACAACCAGCAGAAAGGATACGTGCATAACGCCATGGGCCAACGAGATCTCTTGCGCGACCTCTCCAGTTGGGGGGCGGCGCTTGGGCTTTCCGGAATTCGTCCATGGGCGCCGGATTTGTCTTACAACGGCGGCGGCTGGGAACCGCTGTCGCTGTTCAAGGCGGAGACGCCAGGCAGCCTGATTCAAGTGGCGCTGCCCGCACTCAACGCCATAAAGGAAGGCATTGCAACACCTGCATTGGATGGTGTTCCGGCATTTCTGGAGGGGTTCGAGAATAATAACTTCACCCGGAATGGCTGGTATGTCAGCGGCGCCGAGATTCAAACGGTTTATGCGATAGGGGCCTATGCGGCCAAACTGAATCTAAACGATTACTTGACCAAACCGTTCCCGACGTCAGGATATGCCAACATCAAAATCGAATATGTCCGTTACTCGCCGAACAATACAAATGCCGAGCATTTTAAAGCCGAATGGTTTAACGGTGCTTCATGGGTTTTACTTGAGGATGTGGCTGGAAGTTTTGGCATGGTGCGAAAGTCATGGACATTGCCGGCCAGTGCGGCGAACAACCCGAACTTTCATATTCGCTTCAGTTCCGTTGGAACGGATGCGGCAAGAGCTTCCTATATAGACGAGATAAAAATAAAGGGTGTTCTGTGAATGTAAATTGACCAGTCAATGCTTGTCATGAAACAAGCCCATTGGACTTTGAGGCATTGCATCGTTCCCTTGTTTGAAGGTTCATTGTTCGCGAGCAAGATCAAAATCTTGAAACAAAAAAACCGATGAATCGCGTCATCGGTTTTTTTGAGCCGGGCCCGGTAATTACCGGGCCCGGATTTATTTCTTATTGAGCGCCGTTCATCGTCGAGTTGGCATCCTGCCCCATCCAGCTCTTCCAC
>Ga0209343_10005393_pt1 | contig 15548 bp, 20 predicted proteins | sample RifCSPlowO2_02_FD_184026 | JGI IMG/M metagenome (GOLD analysis project Ga0209343, IMG submission 184026) | Groundwater microbial communities from Rifle, Colorado - Rifle CSP2_plank lowO2_0.2 (SPAdes) (version 2) | ecosystem: Environmental > Aquatic > Deep subsurface > Groundwater | place... | reverse complement strand
CTCTAGATTTACAATAATTAGAAGCCACCATAAATCTAGTTTCAACATCTACGCTATCAATAAACCAATTAATCTCGGTACCTTTTTTGGCTTTATGGCTTTTTCTTCTGTGATACTCGACTTCATCAACTTGGACTTCTGTACCTACTTTTAATTTTAGATTATCTGTAAAACTACTTATTTGTTTTGAATATTTCAACACCCAAGAATAAATGCTAACCCAACTAGAATTATGAGGATAAAATGCTTTGAAGTGTTGCTGTACTTTTCTTGTTGAAACTCCACTATAAAAAAGGTCTAAAGCGCAGGTTATCTTTTGAGGACTATTTCTCATTCTAAAAAATCCCTCATCAATAGTGAAATATTTTTCGCATTCTTTGCATTTGTACCTTTGAATAATTCCTCTGTTTTGAGTTTTCCTTTTACACCATTTAATTACATTTTCACTTTTGCAGTGGGGGCAACTTATTTTTTCTGGTACCATAGTATTATGGTGGTACCTGAACTATATAAACCTTTCGGTACCATAATTTAATACGAAGATTTATATAGGTATAACCAGTGGTATAATAATAGGTTATACCAATATGAGAGTACAAGAAAAAAGATGGGGAGAAGTAACTATCAAAAAACAAGGTGAAGGAAAGAATATATTTGACAAAACAAAATCTTTTAGTATAGAACAAACTCCAACAAATTATACTTTAGAGGAATATGTAGAGATATTAAAAATTACAACAGAATTAACTAATAATACGCCCTATAAAGAACTAAAAGATAGATTTATTAGTAGTAACAAAAAAGTAAAATACGAAAAAAGGTAAATTTCATGAAAAAAAAATCCCAAACCCAAAATTCTGAATCTGTTAAATTTAAAGTCCATTTAGAAGGAAAAGATTGTAATACAAATATTATTAGTTTAGATGACTTACAAAATTTGGTTGCAGGTGTTAATGGATTATCTAAATATGTAACCAGACAAAAGTTAGGCAAAAATATTAAATCAAAATTAGATAAAGAAGCTAGAGAAATCTGTACTTTAGGAGTTAAAGATATAACAAAAGGGAGTGCCATTCTTGAAATTGAAGCTTATCCTGATGGACAACAAAAATTAGATGAAAATGTTAACACTGAAATTATCATGAGAGAAACTATTAGGTTAATTAATGATTTTCAAGATGATGAAAGTAAAATTCCTATTGAATTGGGGCCTTATTTTGATAGTTTAACAAAACCATTAAATAAAGAAGAAAGTAAACTAAGTTTTGATTTATATTCTGCTTCGGGGCGTATTATTGTTAAATCTCAAACATTAACTATTCTAAGTAGAGGGAAAGTTCAAAAAATATTATCTCGAAGGAGATTAGAAGGGGGAGTAATATATGGATTACTAAAAGAGATTAATCTAAAAGATTATTCTTCTAAAATTGAATTATTTAATAGAAAATTAGAAAAATTTTATTTTGAACCACACCAGTGGGAAAGTATAAGAGATTTATTAGAAAGTAAGGTTGAAGTTAAATTTGAAGGAAAGGGTTTTAACCGAAAAATGATTAATATTAAAACAATTAATTCGTTTCAAGAAAAAGAAAAAATGACAGCAAAAGACTTACTTAATTCAGGAGTTATCGGGGCATTAAAACATAGAGAGGACATCAAAAATTCGGTTGAATATGCTAAAAAATTAGCTGATGATTTGTTCAAATGACAGAATATTTACTTGATACTTGTATAGTAATTGAAATGATTCGAGGAAATGAAAAAACCAAATTATGGTTAACAGAATTAAATCCTGATGATAAAATATTAATTTCTGGTTGGACAATTTTAGAAATGTTAAAAGACCAAAAATCAAAAAGAGATATGGAAAATTGTGTAAAAAAGTTTGCCCAATATAAATTTTTATGGGCTAACCCAGAAAAGTGTGATGATATTCCAGAGTTACTTATAAAATATTTTCATTCGAATAATGGGAAAAGAGGAAATTGTATATTTGATTGTCTTATTTATGAAACGGCAAAATCTAATAATAATCCTATAATTGTAACAAGAGATGGAGATTTTAATTTTGTAAATGATATAGAAGTTCTAAATTTACAAAATAACAATAAGTACAAAATTGAATATCTTACTGCTTCTCAATAATAATTTTATCTTTATCTGCTGTGGCTTTTAAGTCCTTGCCTAATAATTTACTATCTTCTACAACTTTTTTAGGAAGATTGAGAAGATATTTGCTGTATTCCATTTTTTTAACTTTCTTTGAAAGGACTTTAATAATTTTCATACTTCTTATTTTTAAGGTACCGATTATTTATAAAACTTTCTGTACCTGTTTAAAACTGGTTAGACCAACCGCTTACTTAACAATGTAGCACGAAAAGAAGGCGATGCAATTTCTCTATATAATCTCTTTGCACGCTCAGCATAATTCTTTCCATTACGGCAAGAATTAAAGCCATAGCCATAGCAAGGAAAAGAAGAAAAAATGCCTGTAAGCTCTTTTACAAAAATCTCTCTCTCTGGAAAACTATCACGCATACCTGGAGCAAGATTCTGGAGAAAAACTTGTTTAATATCTTCTTGAGAAATTTCTCTTTCTAAACCCCTTGTTGAACGAAAAGTACGGCAAATAAAAATATCTGGAGAGCAAAAAGGAGCAAGACCTTGAAGAAGGCTTTCCCCATAAGAATAAAATTGTATTTCCTTTGTATGAGGAGCTACATAGAAAAGAGGATCTAAACAGCCTATAAGGCCTTCAATTTGAAAGCTTCCTCTCATTCTTCTATATAACGTAGCTAACTCTTTCTTATTTGCAGAGTATACACCAGCAATAAAAACAACTTTATCAGAAATATGTCCTATATAGGATCCTGAAAGAAGGCCTATACCAGATTGGAAGAGTTCTCCTCTCTGTTCAGGACGCAACATAAAACTCTCACTACTTATTGCAGAGAAAGTCTCTATATGAGGAGAAACTTTAATCCTTCGTAATTCTTCTTGAAATTGTGCTACAGGGATAACCATAAAGAGAAAAATTTATCATTGATATTTAAAAGTATCTATAACATTCTTTGTTCTAAAGAAACAACAGAACCTTCTAATATTTGGGAAGGATACTCCTTACTCAAAGCAGCCCTATGGACTCCTTCATAATATCTTTGTATAAAACCCCATTCTTTTCTTTTTTCCGGATGCATTTCTAAGTATCTTTGAAGAAGATCAACATTATAAAGAGTAGGAAAGTCCGCAGAAAGCCCTCTTTCCTGTAAACAAAGATCTCGAGCATGTTCAGATATATGCGCTTCGTACTCCTTGCCTACTAACTCAGCAAGTGATTTATCTAAATCTTTTTTTTGTTGCCTTAATCGAACACAATAAGAAATAACAGGATAAAATAAACCTAAGCCAGCACCTATGCCAAAAGAGAAACAAAGATCTTCATTTTCCATATCTTACTCAGCCTCATTACCCATCCAAAGTAATTCATTAGGATTTTTCTGCTTCCATTCGGAAAATTTTTTCTTAATAAAAATAATCTGGTCTTTGTTCAAGCCAACACCTTTTTTACGTTGAATTCCTTCATAAAATTTCCCTTTAGAAGGCTGTGCCAAGTAAACACGGTGAAGAAACTCAAATTCTTCATGTTTAAAGATTAAAGGGTTTTTTCGCATCTCATGAATCCTATCACCTCTGAGACTACTTTAAAGGGACAAACCTAATATATAAAGCTTTTGCTTGAAAAGAGGCAACTTTAAATAAATCTATAAAATCCCTCAAACCAAATCCTTTATATACTTTTCCAAAATAACCACTTAACAGAAATAACATGCAAAAAGCCCTATTAGAACTAGAAGAGCAAGTAAAGGGATCTGTAACGTGGGTAATAAAATGGCTGGCATATGACTGGGATCTTCCTCAGCCAGAAACACCAAACATTATTATCATCGCATCCCCGAACTATAAAGAGCTTAAAAAAAGAGGAATAGAAGGAGCAACATACCTTACAGAAGCCAGAGGAGATATTCCAGCAGAAACAATTATTCTTCCCATTTCTAAAGAAACAACTGAATGTATTTTAGAAGAAACATCCCATTTCTTTATAGGAAAATATATCCCTAAAAGAAGAGCGCAACAGTACTCTACAAATCTTTCCATGCATATTCTTCAAGAAGCAGGAGCCGAACTCATAAAAAGAATCTATGGCCTAAATAGAAATATTGACACAAAACTTCCAGAAAATATTCTTGGTGCAAAAGATCTTACAGGAAAAGCACTTTTTGAAGAATTCCTTGAAGGAAACATAGATGAATTTTATAAAAATATATATTTTTGTAATGACGTCTCTACAGCAAAAGAGCTTTATTGCAAAATGATAGGATTTGTAAAAAGAACTGAATTCTCCCAATTATTCGCACATCACATAGGAGATCGTTTAGGACAGCGTCTGCATCAAAGCCTAGAAGCACAAACCATACAAAAACAAGAACTCAAAGAGGCAATATTTACAAAAGAATATCCACTAAGACAAAGGCTAGAGAAATTACGAAGACTAGCAAAGAGGAACTAAATGGAAACACAAGAGCTAGAAAAACTCATACAAAGGATTTGGAAAAATAAAGATATACAAGCAAAAGCAAAACAAGCGTTACAAAGCTCTGAAGCAAAACATTTCCTTGTTCGTTACGGCAAAAAACAGTGTACACAAAGCCCATTAATAAGAATAAATCACTATGCACTCCAAAGATTAAAAGAAAAAACAAAAGGAGAACAAAATGAGCAATACTATAGAGATCTGTCAAGCATCTATCAAGAATCTCTTACACAAACTGCAAACGCATGTTCTTATGCAAGAGAGGAAGAAGGGATTATTTTATTTCGCTGGCGAGAAAATTATCTTCCACCAGAATTAGGAAGGAGTTTTGCAAGAATAACACAAAAGCATCCTATTATTCTCAAAGAAATAGGAAAAATAGAAGATTATATGTTCATAAATCTTCTACAAAGATATGGCAAAAATCCTCTTCTCATTTCTGCAAATACAATAACAGAAGATAGAAGCTCTGCACATCTTTTTATTCTGCAACAAGAAAGAAGAAGTTCTTCAGCATATGAAGTTTCTCTTAGAGCCAAACTCAATGCACTGCGTCTTCTACAAGCCGGAGAAAAACCTTTGCAAGAATTAGAAATATTCTACCAGCAATGGACAGGTTCTTTAGATCTCCTCGAAGGAAGAATCACGATAAGAGAACATGAGATGAAAAAAAGAGAAGCTATTTAAATCCTCTCAGCTATAAAAAACAAAAAGAGGAAAGATGGCAGTACAACTTAATTACGTAGCAGCAAAAGACTGGAAACCTTCTAAAGAATATCTTATAACCTTAATCAAAGTGGAACTTTCAGAAACTGCAATCAAAGAAGCAAAAGGAAAATCTCTAAAAAAAATATTTGAAGATGCAGCTGCTTCAGTTGCTGCAGAATCTTCTACGGGCACCTGGACAAAAGTCTATGATGGGGAAGGCTCTGGAATGTCTCGTGCAGCAAAAGAACGAGCAATGGCCTTTGACTTAGACTACACGAATCACATGTTCAAAGTAGCATACCCTCCATTTCTTTTTGAGTTAGATAATATTTCAGGATTATTTGCAGGCATTATTGGAAACATTGCAGGCATGAAAATGGTTTCTGCAATGCGCGTCTATGACGTCAAATTCCCAGAAAAAATGATAAAAGCATTTCCTGGTCCTCGCTTTGGAGTAAAAGGAATAAGAAAACTTCTCAAAAAACCAAGAGGCCCCTTAGTTGCAACAGTACCAAAACCAAAAATTGGTCGTACAGCAAAAGAACAAGCAGACTTAGCAAAAATGCTTTTCACATCTGGTCTTGGCACCTATGATGGAATAAAAGATGATGAAAATCTTACAAATCTTTCTTTTAACAAATTTGACGAACGGGCAAAGTGTGTTTTGAAAGCGCTCAAAGCTGCAGAAAAACAAACAGGCAAGAAAAAATTTTATCTTTGTAATGTATCACATTCAAATCTAGAAGTCATGAGAAAACGCGCAAAACTTATCAAAGACAATGGTGGCATTTTCATGATGCTTGATGTAGTTTGCACTGGTTTCGCAGCAGCAGATACTATGCGCAGATACAATCCTGGTCTTGCAATTCATGCGCACCGTGCAATGCATGGTTTTATTACAAGAGACAACTCTCCTGGAGTGCATGGTCATGGAAAACTCTATGGCTTCTCAGTATCTATGATTTTCCTTGCAAAAACATTTCGTCTACTAGGTGTAGATACCTTGCATGGGGGCTCTCCATTAGCAAAAATGGAAGACTATGGTGAAGCAAAATACATCCAACAAGTCTTGCAAGAAAAAAATCTAAAGCCTCATCCAAAAATTCCTTCTCTGGGACAAGACTGGTACCATATAAAACCAGTATGGATGGTTGCCTCCGGTGGTTTACATCCAGGGGATTTTGAATTAATCCTTAAAGAATTAGGGGAAGATATTATTATCCAATGTGGTGGTGGTTTACTTGGCCATCCTGATGGCGTAGAAGCTGGTGTCATTGCAATAGAACAAGCACGAGAACTTGCAATGAAAAAAATTCCTCTAAAAAAATGGGTGGAACAACATCCTCATTCAGAACTAGCAGCAGCAGTAAAACTTTGGGGCTACGGTCCAAGGATCGTGTACTAATGGGAAAATCAATTGCAATAGAACAAAGAACTTTAGGTGCAATTTTATTAGCAGCCCTTGTTTTTCAATACTTCAGTTTTTTCAGCTTATCAACAATAGGAAGTATTGCAATTCTTGTAGTAGCATTAATACTTATTTTAAAGTAGATATATAATAATAAACAAGAAAAGAAATACTATAGTTATGAAAACAAATCTCACTGTTGGAGCATATATTATCCATGAAGACAAACTTCTTCTTATTCTTCATAACAAATTGCAAATATGGCTTCCACCTAGAGGGCATATTGAACCAAATGAAACTCCCGATCAAGCAGTAATAAGAGAAGTTAAAGAAGAAGTAAATCTAGATATAGAACTTTTACAGTATAAAAGATTGTATACAGGAAGAAATGTCAGAGAAGAATGTGCACTTCCATTTTATACAAATGTGCATAGCGTAGGAGATCATGATCACTTTGGACTATTTTATCTCTGCAAAGCAAAGGATATAACACACTTAGAAGGAAACCTAAATGAAATAAAGGGAATAAGATTTTTTTCTTTAGAGAGCCTCGCAGTAGATTTTATAACAGAAGATATACAAGCCATAGGAAAATATGCGTTAGAACTTTCAAAGATACAAGTAAAATCTTAAGTAAAATGGAACAAAAGAAAAAGACAATCTTTCCAAATGTAGAAAAAACTTATTTATCTCAATAAATGTCTATCTAAGACAGTAACAGTCTTTTCTTTCCCTGTAACTGCATAAAATTCTCGCGCTTCCCGCAAAGGTAACACAGGTAAGCTCATTCCTTGCAAAGTAATTTTTTTTACACGATGAAGCATATTATATTTATTATTAATAACTTCAACAGGGAATCCTAAGATTTCAAATTCTAAGACATCACCTTGAATTTCCTCATTATAATCTTCTTGAACAAAATAGTTTTTGAATACTTCTTTAAAAATACGCACACCTTCAGCATTGGTTTTGAGTTCCAAAACACGAACATTGACATCAACACCTTGTAAGCGAAGATTTGCACTTCCATCAATTCTCCACACAAAAAAATACTTTTCTAATTGCTTATGAATAAATTGTAAAACACTAAAGATATCTTGTTCTTCCATAAAAATGAAATAAAATCAGTACTTCTTAAACTTTTATATTCTAAACAGCAATATTTATATATCTACAAGCCAACAAAAAGAGAGTGAAAGAGGTAAATGTATACATTAGATATGGGCTTATTCTACTTCTGGTATTCCTCTCTTTTCTAATCATAAAACCCTATCTAACAGTAATTCTACTTAGTATTATTCTTGCCTATATGGCTTTTCCTTTTCAAAGAAGACTGCGAAAAAGAATGAAAGAAAGTATTGCTGCTGGAATTCTTACAATAATGCTTTTTTTTATCATTGTTATCCCTCTAGTGATTATTGCACATTCTCTCATCCAACAAGCATCAGAAATATACACAACAACCAATATTGAAAATATTAAAGAACTTTTTATAAACCAACTAAATATAGACATTAGTGAAAGTACACAAAATTATATTAATAGTATAACAAAGACAGCAGTGAGTTACATTCTAACACGTGTTTCTGCATTAATATTTTCTCTTCCAAACCTCATTGTTGGATTTTTTATTATGCTTTTTATTATTTTCTTCGCTTTACGTGACGGAGAAAAATTAGTAACAAGAATTACTTCTCTCATCCCTCTAGAAGAAAATTATAAAAAAAGATTTCAAAAAAAACTCACGACAAGCATTGAATCACTTTTCTATGGAACAGTTACCGTTGCTGCAATAGAAGCAATAGTTGCAATGATTGGATTTTATTTTCTAGGAGTTCCAGCACCGATTCTCTGGGCTTTTATCATTGGTCTCACTGCACTCATCCCAGGAATAGGAGCTACCTTAGTTTGGGTTCCTATGACTATCATAAGTTATGTACAAGGAAACACTTCACAAGCAATAGCAATTGGACTTTTTGGTTTTCTCATTCTCTCCACCCTCATTGACACAGTACTAAGAGCAAAAATTATGGGAATGCGCGCAGAGATTCATCCACTCATCATCGTCATTGGAGTTCTTGGAGGCCTTGCTTCATTTGGTTTCATTGGTATGTTTATAGGCCCATTAGTCTTATCTCTTTTTGAACTCGTTCTAGAGATTTATACGGAGAAAAAAGATGAAATTGAAAGTTAAGGATATACAACTCACAACTGGAGGTCCTTTAGTTGCAGTTCTTCATGAAAAAACTGCAAAGCTTCTAGGCATATTCCCAACAGAAAGAGTACGCATTACAAGAAAAAAAGAAATTGCAAACTGTGTAGTTGACACAACAAAAAAAGGAATTGAAGAAGGAGAAATAGGTTTATTTGAAGAAGTTCTAAAAAAAGTAAAAATTTCCCATGGCATGCAAATAGAAGTAGAGCGCGCAGAACATCCAGCATCAATTCAAGCTATCAAAAGAAAACTCCAAGGGAAAACACTTTCAGGGGAGGAAATTAATAGTATTATCAAAGACATTGTAAAAAATGAACTTTCTGAAACAGAACTAACTTATTTTGTTTCTGCATGTTATAGCAGAGGTCTTTCCATCCAAGAAACAGTAGACTTAACAAATGCAATTGTCAATAATGGTGAACGTTTGCATTTCAAAAAAGGAAAAATTATTTTAGATAAGCATTCCTGTGGTGGTGTCCCAGGAAACAGAACAACAATGATTGTCATACCTATTATTGCCTCTCTCGGATACACAATTCCAAAGACTTCTTCAAGAGCGATCACTTCTGCCTCAGGGACCGCTGACACTTTCGAAGTGCTTGCACCAGTAAACCTCAGTAGAAAAAAAATAGAAGAAGTAGTTAGAAAAACAAAAGCATGTATTGCATGGGGTGGAGGTGTAGACCTCGCATCTGCAGACGATAAAATGATTAAAATTCGCCATCCTCTCAGTATCGATCCAAAAGGCATGTTAGTAGCAAGTATTATGGCAAAGAAAAAGGCTGCAGGAGCAACACATGTACTCATTGATATCCCTTGGGGAAAAGGAACTAAATCAGAGACAAAAAAAGAAGCAAAAAAACTTAAAAAATTATTCCTAAAAATAGGAAAACTTCTAGGCCTTAAAATGAAAATCATTCTTACAGATGGTTCACAGCCTATCGGCAATGGAATTGGCCCAGCATTAGAAGCAACAGATGTCATTTCTGTATTGAAAGGCAATGGCCCATCTGATCTCAGAGAAAAAGCAATCTTTATGGCAACAGAAACACTCAAACTTGTTGGAGAAAAGAACGCAGAAGAAAAAGTTCTTGCTGCACTAGAATCTGGAAAAGCCTACCATAAGCTTCAAGAAATAATTATCGCACAAGGTGGAAAAAAACACATAAGCATTCCAAAAGCAAAATATTTTTACAATGTATGTGCAGCAAAAAAAGGAATAATCAAAGAAATACATAATAAAGAAATTTCTCTTCTTGCAACATTAGCAGGTGCACCAGAAGAAAAGACTGCAGGTATATATTTAAGAAAAAGAATAAAAAGTCTAGTATACAAAGGAGAAATCCTCTATACAATCTATGCAAATACAAAACAAAACCTAGATACTGCAAAAAGGGAATTAAAAGAGCGAGATCCTATCGTCTACGAGCAAGGATAAGAATATTTATAAGCTCTTTTTCTGTTATTTTCCTCATGGATGATATAAAGGCAAAAATTCGTTCTGTTCCAGATTTCCCAAAACCAGGTGTTATGTATAGGGATATTACAACTTTACTAAAAGATCCTGAAGGTTTGAAAGAGGTTATGAAATATTTTTCTATTCGGTATAAAGGTAGAAAAATTGATAAAATTGTAGGAATAGAGAGCAGAGGATTCATTCTTGGAGCAACCTTAGCATATATGCTTGGCATCGGTTTTGTCCCAGTACGAAAAGCAAACAAACTTCCAGCACATACACGAAGAATAGATTATGCCTTAGAATATGGAACAGATACGTTAGAAATCCATAGTGATGCAATTATTCCTGGGGAAAGAGTTCTCTTAGTGGATGACTTATTAGCAACAGGAGGAACGGCAAAGGCTGCGACACAGCTTATAGAAAGCCTAGGGGGAATTATTGTAGAATGCGCCTTCCTCATAAAACTCTCAGAACTTAAAGGAGAAGAAAAACTTAACGAATATAATATTTTTAGTCTTATAGAGTTTAAAGAAGAGTAACTCCTACTAAGAAGTAAATAACACAAAGGTTTATATACTAAGATAAAGTCCATTTTTGTATGAAAAAAACCTTACTCACACTCCTTGCAGGTGTTTCATTATTCTCAGATGCAGCATATGCAAAAAAGCCAAAAATTGCTACAGAAATAAAAAAAGAAGAAGCACCAATTCCAGCAGGAACATTAGATCCATATATCTTAAGAAATTGGACTGAAGAATTCCTAAATAGACCATTTTTAAACTATCTTCTTGAAGCACATGAAGAAGCATTATCCTATGAAAGAGAAAAGCGTGGTGATCCTAATTTTTATACTTTTAATTTTGCAAGTTTTTTTGAGTTTGATGAAGTAAATAAATCTATTAAAGTATTTGCTAATACTTTCCCAAGATCTTTTTCATTCTATAAAAGCAGAATAGATTTTCTCAATTATAATGCCTGTGAAAATGAAGAACTGAAAGAGAGATTAGAAAGAATAAGAAAAGCAGATTATGAAATAGGAATGGGAACTGCTGATGAATCTCTTCTAAGAGAAATATATGCACTAACCAATAAACCTTCAGAATGCACATGGAATAAAAATGATGAAAAGAGAATAGTGATATACTATGTTGGTGGAGCATCATATTTTTCAGGTGTATTTTCAGGTGTAAATACAGAAAGAAAGAAAGAACAAGGACTCAATTTTGAAGAAGGAATACTTGAAATGAACCCAGTATTTATTACAGAATGGGGAAGATATAGCTACCAAACAACACCAGTAATAAGAGTAGACTTTACAAAAGCACATGATATTCCAACAGTAGAACTTGAATTATTTTTTGAAGTTCCTGAAACAACACAAGAGGAAATACGAACACTTATTGGAAGAGGGGATTTTAGAAAAATTGATGAAAAATTTTACAGTGAACTAACAAACTACCCTAGAACAGAAATAATTGATCATCATAGAGATGGTATAAATGTAACATACCAAAATTTTTCAGAATTCCAAGAGGGATATGATTCCTTATGTATCACACCAAGAAGTCAAACATCACTTTGCCATGAGTTTGCAAAAACAGGACAACAGGCATGGGTGCTTTTTAGAACTACAGATGTTTCAACAGAAATTAAAAATGATTTTTCAACAGATTTTTGGTTAAGAAAAAGAACACTAGCTGCATATGTAGCAACAGTACAAAAAATATATGATGGCATTTATGAAACAAAAGAGACTATGACTTATCCAATATTTCAAAGTGTTATAACAGAAAACCAAAAATTAAAAGAAGAAATAGAAGCAAACAGAGAAGGATACGAAAATCTCCTAGAAACAAGAGTGGAAGCAAAAAACCCTTTCGGAACATACATGCCAAAAGAATAAAAAAAATTATCTTTTCCTTTTCAATTTAGCTGCTCTATCACCAAGAATTGCTCTTTCTAAGCTCACAATTTTACTTTCTAATAAGAAAATTCTTCGCATACCATAGATCATAGCAATAACTGCTGCAAGAGTTATATAAGCAATAAGCAGGATTTGATTTTCAACACTAGCCATACAACCACCTCAATCATTCTCTAACCTCTATTTATTTAAATAGTTTTCGTAGAGCATAAGATGTTTTTAAGGAAGAAAAGAAAAGAAAAAATATGCCAAGAAAAAACCTAAGTCTTATCCTCTTTCTTACAACAAATGCCTACGCAACAACTCTCCCTTGGAGTCCAGCAAATGAACTAAGGCATCCAGACAAAGCAGAAAAGGCAAGGAACCTAGCTACATACATCCTAGAAAATGAAATCCCACAAGAAATATGTTGGACAGATCTCAGTAATGATAAAAAAGGATTTGATAATCCAGACATAAAATACCAAGCATGCAGAGTACAAATAGGTCTAGGAGAAAATATCTACCGAATAACCGTTCTCAATCAAAATGAGCAAAGAAAAGATGAAACAAGAGGTATCCTTCCAAGTGAAGCAGATTATCTTGCAATATCTGTAAAAGAAAAAAAACAAAAAGATTTTACCCTAATAGGAATGGATGATTATCTTGATGGCTGGGCAGATGTGGGACAACAAAAAGAATTCTATGATACAATAGAAAAGATCAAAGAATATGTGGAAAAGAAATAATTAAGGTGCTAATTTTGCTAATTCTAACAAACGAGAGATAGAAGTAGAAGCTTTTTTCCTTAAAAGAGCTGTTTTTTGTGCAAAAGAAAAAGATGTTTCATAAAAAGGAGACTCAAAAGCACGAGAAGAAATAAAATCCTCAAAAAAATCAACAAGCTTCATTTTTTCTGAAGGAGTACCATAATAAGAATGAAACCAAGCAGAAGAATAAATAGGATCAACATATTGAATTTTTTTATGAAAAGGAGACTGTTTGACATAAAAGGGAACTTTTGTAGCATGCGAAGAATCATAGGCAAAAAAAGGAATGGCACGAAAATGCCTTGTGCCATCAGCAAGAATCTCTTCAAGGCAGCGAGTTACTGCAAAACCACTCACATGTGAAGAGGTTTCTTTCAAATGAAGAATCTGCTCTGCAAAGGAAGCAGGGATATATTCAAGAAAAAGAGCAGAATAAGGAGTTTCTGGAAGAATAGCAAAGAGTTGATTTTGAATAACAAGAGAAACACTTTCCTTTGAAGGATACTTCTCCCCAAGTGCAACAGCAAGAACTTTATTGCGTACCGCAGGAAGAAAAAGTATTTTTGCATAATCAAGGAATTCAAAGTTCTGTGTATTCATCCTATGCAAAGTGAAAGGAGAACCAGAATCCAAAGAAACTTTTTTTCCATATTCATCTGCCTCAGTATAAACAGGGAAATGAATACATGGAACGAAAGAAGAAGATCTCTCTGGATATTTTTGAAGCAATCTCTCAAAACAAGAAGAAAGAATTTCCCTAGCATGAGATGGCCTATCTTCTTCCATAAACACACAAAAAGAAAAAGAAACTTAAAAGGATTTAGGAAATGAAAACTATTCTTTCTTTTCTGCATCTAATTTCTCAATAAAAGAAGCAAATGCAGGCCGTGTAAGGAACACACCGATAGTGACTCCAGCAATGGTGGTCAATGCAAAGCCACGAAGTAAACCAGCACCTGCATTCCATAAAGGCAACATTGCTGCAACCGTTGTTGCATATGCTGCAAAGATAATAAAGAATGCTCTCTTTAATCGTTCTTTGGTATTAGTCGTTTCTTTTCTTCCTCGTACAGCTTCATCAAGAATAACAATCTGATCATCAACACCAGTCCCAATAGCTGCAAGGATTCCTGCAAGTGCAGCAATATCTAAATTCCATCCAACAACCGCAGCAAAACTCAAAATCAAAAACAACTCTGCTAAGAGAGTAAACATCACAGGAAAAAAGAAGGAAAATTTTTTGTATCGAACAAGAATAACAACCCCTACTGCAAGAATAGAAAGCAATCCAACAAAAAGCATATTTTTCAAGAAAGATTCTCCCATAACAGGGGAAATAGTATCAAGTTTTACAATTTCCAAATCAAAAGGAAGAGAACCAGTAATAAGAATGGTCTGCAGTGTATTCATACTTGCAGTTGCATCTTCAACAGCTGCACTTTCGGTGTTTCCATACCCTGGTCCAGAAATAGAAATCCCAGTCGTTGCCTGCCCTTTCAAATTTTCTCCTATCAAAAGAGAATCAACAAGCTCTCCATCAAGATAAAGATCTAATGGCTCACTAAGATACCTTTGTCCAGATTCAGAAACGACATCAAGATCTTCTGTTGCTGCTGCCTGTTGTTCCGCTGCATCCTGGCTTAAAGTTATACTAAAATCAAAAGTACAACTCCAATATTCTGTAGACTGTTGACAACTGCGAATTCCAGAACAGCTCCCATCATTTCTACAAACATAAGGAATATCCCTTTTTCCACCTTCAAAAACAACTTCTTCACCAACTTTTGCTTCAAACTTTCCTTGCTGAGAAATAAGTGATTTTACTTCTTCTTCTGTAACCCCAGCCAACTCAACAAGAACATATTTATTTCCTTCCCAATCTGAAGCACTTCGAATTTTAATATCAGAGAGTCCATACACATTCAAGCGATTGCTTAAAACATCAATAAGAGTAGTAATATCTTCATCTGTAATCTCCTCACTGCTGACTGGATGTAAAAGTACTCTTGTACCCCCAGTAAAATCTAAACCAAATCGAAGATTTGTTTTTGTTGCTTCGCTTACAACAAGAGGGGGAATTTCCCTAGAAAGATATGCAATAAGCCCTTCATCAGTATCAATTTTAATAACCTTTTCAGGAATAAGAGTATCATACAACACTTCAAACGCTTCAAGATCAGAAATTTTTTCACTATTAATAGACAGCAAAGTACTTCCTTCACTAACATTCACAGAACTTTCAACAATAGTCAAATTCTCATCAACAAAAAAGCCAAGATCATTTGTAACAGTATATTTTATTTCTTCCTCTGAGGTTTTAACAATAACTTCCTGTTCAGGATAATCAAATAAAGCTAAAGCTTGAACAACATCATGTTCGTTAGAAACTTTTTGTCCATTAATGCTTAGAATCTTTTGTCCAACTTGCAAACCAAACTGTGCAGCATCACTAGAAGCATCTATACTTGCAATCTCTACGCCGCTCGCCCAA
>Ga0209343_10005391_pt1 | contig 15550 bp, 16 predicted proteins | sample RifCSPlowO2_02_FD_184026 | JGI IMG/M metagenome (GOLD analysis project Ga0209343, IMG submission 184026) | Groundwater microbial communities from Rifle, Colorado - Rifle CSP2_plank lowO2_0.2 (SPAdes) (version 2) | ecosystem: Environmental > Aquatic > Deep subsurface > Groundwater | place... | reverse complement strand
TGTTCTTCGGTTTGCATATATTCATCATAGCACGCCGTTTGCTCACAAAAAAACGGCTCATAACCAGGTAATGAGCCGATTCTTCAAATAAAAACTCCCACGCCGAAGGGCGGAGGAGAGGAGGAGTTTGAAGGATTCAGATTAGAAATTGTTGGGCAGCCAGCGTTTGATGCTTTCAAGCACTTTTCTCGCGATCTCGCGGCCGTTGACCGGAGGCTCTTTTGGCACTTTGGGAAGTTCCGGAGGAGTGGGCGGCGTGAGATGAGGCACGTCAATTGAAGGGGGGTTCGGCGGTACAGCGGCATCTCCTTCTTGCGGCGCAGCCTCTTCAAATTGCGGCACTACTGCCTGGTTGCCCTGAATGGTCAGGGGGCTCACGAAGGAGCTGGGATTGCTGATCCTCCAAATCGCGTAGTTGCGAATCGTGTTGTTGCCGAAATTGACGTCTTCAAGCGCTTGGTCGCTGATCACCGTCACGCGATGGTAGGTCATCGCGGGGTTGACGGGCATCCATCCCCGCTGGAGCATCTCGCGGACGAGGTAGGAGCCAGGACGGAGGTTAGTGAAGGCGTAGCTGCCTTTGTTGGGATTATTCGCCTTGGTCACGGCGGTTTGTTTTGTCCCATCGCGGAGCGACGTGAGCTCAATGGTCCAGCCGCCCAAGTATGGATCGCCTGCATTGCGCACGCCGTTGAAGTTGTCATCACGATACTTGCGGCCGCGGATACTGGCAAAACGGTAGTTCCCAAAGTTCGCCCCTTCGAATACCGCTCCGCTTTGTCCCTCAATATCCCACGATCCTTCGCTGGGCTCTGACTGCCCCCAGCCTGCCTGCAGGGTTTCCGTCAGGGTATAGAGGCCGGGCCCCAAGCCCGTGAAAGAGTAGGCGCCGTTGCTATCCGTGAATGCGGTCAGCGTCGTGGTGGGGGTCGTGAGCGTTATTTCCCAGTTTTCGAGCAGCGGTTCGAGCGCGTCAAATGCCCCGCTTCCGTCTACGTCTTCATATTTGATGCCGTGGATTTCGAAGAGCTTGAAATTGCCGAAATCTTTGTTCGTCTCTTGCTGTCCTTGCGCAAGGGTTACGTCGTAGCGGTTGGGACTCACCGGCAAAGTCTCAACCCATCCGTCTTCCTGGCGTTCGGTCAGGCGATATTGCCCCGGCGGCAGGTTTTCAAATGCATAGGCGCCGTTCGCATCCGTATCGCGGGTCGTTACCAGGTTAGTGGTCATGTCGCGCATGCGGATGCGCCAGTCGGGAAGCCCCGGATCATTCGGGTCCTTGATACCGTTGCCGTTGGTGTCGTCAAACTTCATGCCGCTTATGGAAGGCGTTTTCTGGTTACCGAAATCGAAATTGGCATAGGCGCCTGCCGCGCTTACGGCATAAAAGCCTCCTCCAGGAGCGGTCTGCAACCATCCAGTCTGCGGGATTTCCGCCACGATGAAGTTTGCGGAAGGAATGCCGGTCATCGCGTAGAGGCCGTCCACGTCAGTGAGTGTCTGCGCTATTGCGTGATAGATATCCACGGTAAGGGATCCGACGTTGGGATAGCCGATGTCATTTACTTTGAAAGTAAGGCCTGCACCCGCACCCAAGACATTGAGCCAATAAACGTGGCCGGTATTGTAGGGACCCCAGTCAGGCGAGACGCCGTCCACTTGCAGGTCGAGCAGTTCCGGTCCGTAGGATGTGTAGTTCTGTACGGAATCAGTCCAGTAGATATTGGGGGGGCGCACAGAATACTTCGCATCAGCAGTGATAGTATCGCCCGCGTCATAGGTGCCTCCCACGCGCACGAGATAGACCTCGCCGTTCGCGAGGACATTCGAGGTCATGCCCACGGTGTCGTTGGAGTCCACCGAGAATGATTGGAATGATTCTGCCGCCACAATGGTCCAGCCTTCGAGTCCTGTCTCGCTGCCGTTCATCACGCCGTTCCCGTCAAGGTCTTCAAATTTTCTCCCGCTCACGTCAGACGATACGGATACGAGGCGCACGGCATCGGCGATCACGTATTCGTCCGCATTGTTGTTGAGGACAATCGTATGCGATGAGCCGGCGTTGAAGGTAAACGTGCCGGCAAGGTACCAGTCTGACCATTGCCCGGATCCTCCCGCGGTCGCCTGGTCGGCAAGGAGCTCTTGGTTCACCGTGAATCCGCTTGGGCCTCCTGCATGATTAATAGTATAGGGCGCATTGGTGGCGCGGTTTGAGTGCGTGGTCCAGCTGACATAGACGGCATACGGGCCGGTGGCGGGAATAGCGGGCGTCCATGTGGCGATCTGTGACCCGTCTCCGTCAGCAGTGAAACGGACATCCATGCCGGGATCCAGAGGGTATCCCTGGTCGGTGGCGCTACTCCAGCCGGTGTCGGCGTATCCGGCGTCGCCATCATCGACGATGACTTCTGCAGCGTATGTCGTGGTAGCAACGGCAAGGCTGATAAGAACGAGTGCGGCTCCGATGAGCCAGAGTTTTCGTATCGGAATTCCAAAGTTTGAAATTCCGACAGCACTATGCCTTTGTGGCAAAGTGCTGGACTCAGACAAGCCTTTTTTCCGATACGATCCAGCACTTTTCGAAGAATAGTGCTGCCCGAAGGGAGAACGAGCGAGCCTTGCGAGCTTGTCTGGCAGATTCCCGCGTGTGCCCGTCTGCGCCTTAAGTGGCGGGATTGCTTGCATAGGATGCAAATTTATTGGGTAATCAAAGGTGTGGATAAGTTCTAATAAGGTTGTACATCTTAGCATATGGTTTATGTAAGGGAAATAAGTTGACGTAATTCGTCCGTAAATATCCCATCAGCACCTATTTTTTTCAATTTGAGCGCCTCATTTTTTGTGTTCATGGTCCATGCCCATACCTTGAGCCCTGCGTCATGCGCGCGCGCGATTTTTTCTTTTGTCGCAAGCCGTGCAAAAATGTGCACCATATCGGCACGGGCGCGTTTCGCGGCGCGTATCCAATGCGTACTGGGGCGTTCAATAATAAGCGCGGTCATGAGCGAGGGGAGGAGTTTTTTTGCGCGGAGGAGCGTGGCAGTGAAGAAAGAGGAGATGATCAATGGTACGGGCGAACGGCCGTTCGCCCGTACGAGATGAAGTGTTGGCTTGAGCGCGCGCGGGTCTTTGATCTCGAGGACCAATCGTATCTGGTTTCTTGTTGCGGATACTAAAACCTCTTTGAGTGAAGGAATTTTTTCACCCTTTCCCGCATCAAGTCTCCTTAATACGTAATACGTACTACGTGATACAGATCCGCGTCCATCGGTCGTTCGGTTGACCATCGCGTCATGGATGATCACCGGCACGCTGTCTTTCGTCATGCGCACGTCGCATTCGATCCATTTGCATCCGAGTTTTGCCGCATGCCGAAACGCTCGCAGGGTGTTTTCCGGCTCTGTCCCCGATGCGCCGCGATGAGCGATAATGGTGAAGGAATCTGAAATCATGAATGAGGATATTGATTGATACGATGATATACTTGGCCTATGAATATATTTCATGCAATTATTCTCTCGATGGTTGAGGGCATTACTGAATTCCTGCCGGTGTCCTCGACCGGTCATTTGGTGGTTGCATCAGAGTTGTTGGGTATTGCGCCAACTCATTTTACCACGAGTTTTACGATTTTCATCCAGTTGGGCGCGATCCTTGCAGTGACGGCGCTCTACAGGAAGACGCGCGCGCGCGCGCGTGCGGTGTGGTTGCGGGTGGCGGCGGCGTTCGTGCCGACGGCGGTCGTGGGGTTGTTGCTCTTTCAGTTTATTCTCTCTTAGGGTTCAATACCCCGCAGCTCTGCTGCGATATCGAAGCATGATTCAGCTTTGATACCTCGCAGTTCTACTGCGAGGAGTATTCATTAAGGAAACGCTCCTTACTGATCCGACCGTGACGGTGTGGGCGCTGGGTATCGGCGGTGTAGCGCTGATATTATTTGAGTGGTGGTACGCGCGGAAGCCACAGGAAGCTCATGCGCAGGCGGTTACGGAATTAAGTTGGCAGAAGGCGGTCGTCGTGGGATTGTTCCAATCATTATCCGTGATACCCGGCGTATCGCGCGCGGCCGCAACCATTATAGGAGGACTCGTGATAGGATGGAATCGAAAGGCGGCAGTGGAGTTTTCCTTTCTCTTGGCCGTCCCCACGATGCTTGCCGCGAGCGGATTGGATTTGGTGAAATCCGGCGCGTCGTTTTCCGGGAATGAATTTATTTTGCTTGCGGTAGGGTTTGTCTGTTCGTTTTTCGTCGCCTATGCGGTGGTGAAGTGGTTCGTGCGCTTCGTGCAGACGCATTCGTTTATCCCGTTTGGTGTATACCGTGTACTCTTTGCAATACTTTTATGGATCGTATTGATCCGGTAAGTACACCGGAACAGAAAACTTCACATGATGCGGGGCAGGCATGTCCCGTGTGCGGGAGTGAATTAAAAGAAGAGAAATGCAAGATGGTCTGTCGTAGTAAGAGATGTGTGCACAGAATCGTATTCAATTGTTTCGAATTTTAGCGAATTGCTATTCAAACATGAACAGCGCCCACATGAGGCCGATGCCGGCGAGTAGGGAAAAAAATTGGATGAGAGATTTTTTCATGTTCACTTCTTTGTGCAACTCGGGAATGAGATCGACCGTGGCGATATAGAGAAAGCCGCCAGCCGTGAGTGCGAGGAGCGCGGGACGCGCCTCTTCAAACGCCGCACCTGCCCAGACGGCGAGGAACGCGCCGAGCAGGGCAGTGAGCGCGGAGAGAAAATTAAAGAGCAGTGCCCTTGCCTTGGTAAAGCCGCTATGGATGAGGATTGCGAAGTCGCCGATTTCTTGCGGCAATTCATGGAAAATGACGGCGAGCGTGGTGGCGAGTCCCACACGGATATCCACCAAATATGCCGCGCCGATGATGAGCCCGTCCATGAAATTATGCACGCTGTCACCCACGAGATTCAGTACTCCTACCGGATGCTGTTCCTCTTCGCCCACATGGTGGTAGTGATGCCAGCGGATGAAGTGTTCAAGTGCATAGAAGAGAAGTATGGACAATATGAGGTACAGCGAAATATTCAAATCCCACCCATGCTCTTCCACGAGTTCAGGAAGGATATGGATGAGCGCATCGCCCAGGAGCGTACCTGCGGCGAAGCTAATGAGCGGGAGCATGATGCGCTTGAGCCGTTCCGTATTGATGGAAATAGTGAAGAGTCCCACAAACGAAACGAGGCTGACCACGAGGACGCTGACGAGTGGATAGAGGTATGGCATACTATTGTATTGTCGCATGTGGGGACACGCGTGGGCAAGGCACACAAGGTAGCAGAGGTGCCATCATTAGATCGTATGAATAGTATGAGCGGATCTCACGCCGCTTCAGTCGGGCGGGGACGAGAGGGAAGGAAGCGCTTCCAGATGAGGGAGAGAGCGATGAGATAGCCGGCATAGGCGAGCACTTCTGCGTAGGTAGGATTGCCGTTGTAGCCGAAGACGCCCTTGAGGACGCTTCCCACCGTGCCGTTGTCATGCAGGAGCGGATAAGAGCCACCGGGAAGCGGGGGAGGATTTATATTCCACGCTTGGTCAGTCAAAAACGTGATGGCACCCGCTTCCTGGAGTTCATGCACTCCGTGAGCAGTGAGGCCGGCGGCAAAGAGCACCAAGAGCAGGCTCGTGACCGTGAAGAAATGTTTGAGATTGAGTTTAATGAGTCCCTTGAAGAGCGCCCCGCCGAGGATGAGTGCTACGGCAATGCCGAGTATTGCCCCGACACGATGATCATCGGGCACAACAATGTTTGCGGCAGAAAGGAATATCACGGTTTCCACGCCTTCACGCAGGACCGAAAGAAAGACCAGGAAGGAAAGCCCGAGAATGCCGGCACGGGTGAGTGTTGATTCCGCTTTGGCTTCCACTTCTGTCCGTGAGCGGAGATGATAGATGAGGTTGAGGACTGCGTTGGTGATAAGGGCCGCACCGGTGAGCATAAGCACTCCTTCAAACCATTCTTCTTTCGCCCCCGAGAACCCTCCAAGGAATTGATTGAAAAGCCATGCCGCAACGACGCTCGCAATCACGGCAAGCTCTACTGCGCGCCAGACTGCGGGTATATGGACAGTGCGGCTTGTTTTCTTGAGATACCCGATGACGATGCCAACAATGAGCGCCGCTTCAAGCGCCTCGCGGAAACCTATAAGAAAGCCGGGGAACATGCGGTGTGAATAAATCTGACTATAATAATCAGAATTCTAGCACATTGTTATTTTTATGCAAAATGAAAATGTATTTCCTTAGACTCCTTTCATGATTTGAATCGCGAGCACTATGAGATACGCGGCAAGAAGCATGCCGCCTTCTGCGCGGGATATTGATTTTCTCGTGACGGTGAATAGAAAGAGGAGTGCGCTCATGCCGATGAGCGCGGGGAGATCGAAGCGAAGCCAGGTAGCGCTCACCGTGAGTGGCGAGAGCATGGCGGCCATCCCGAGGGTGACCAGAAGGGTGAAGATATTGGAACCGAAGGTTTCCGAAACGGCAATTTCCCCCATGCCGCGCTTGGCGGCTTTGTATGCGGCCGCGATGTTGGGAATGGAAGGGCCGATGGCGCCGAGCGTCAAGCCGATGACGAGCTGGCTTATCTGGAATTGCTGTGCGGCGAATATGAGCTCGTTGCTGAACAGTTGGGCACCGGTGATCAGTATCAGGGCGCCTGCGAGAAAAGAGATGATGCCCGGCTTGAAGAATTTGGCAAAGTCAAATCCCAGGAGTTCGAATTCGATTTCGATTTCCTTCATCTCCTTCTCCTGTTCTTCGCGTGATCGCATTTTTTCCTGCAGGAAGACATTGATAACGTAGGTGACAAAGAGCAGGATGAACGCGAATCCTTCCGCGCGCGTAATTTCGCCGCCGAGGCTTACCGCAAAGACGAGCACCGGCACCACGAGCGAAAACACGCCGTCTCGCAGGATGACATTCAGCCCGACTTTGAGCGGCCTCACCAGCGCCGCAAGTCCGGTCATGAGCCCGATGTTAGCGAAAATCGAGCCGATGATGACGCCGAGCGTAATAGTGGGATACCCTTTGTTGATGGTAGCGAGCGCGACCAGCACTTCCGGCAAGCTCACGGCGATGGAGACAAAGATCAGTCCGACCGAGACGCTCGTTACTTTGAGTTTGCGCCCCAGGGGGATGAGCGAGTCCGTGAGCCAGTCAGATCCTTTTCCGATGAGGAGGATGCTTACGGCGATGATGAGAAGATGGAAGAGCACGTTCATACGTATTTGATACGCTTATGGCTTATCATAGCGAATTCATGCGGAAAACAAAAACACCCTCGTCGTGAGGGGATGTCCTTGTGGGGTGACCACCGGGTGTCGAACCCGGGCTAAGAGCTCCACAAGCTCCTGTGCTGCCGTTACACCATGGTCACCACATCGCATACTTACAATGTTTTACCATTATGGATGAGATAATGGCAATTCCCGCACAACCATATCAGGTTTTCGATGACATTGTTTTTTCTGTTTTGATCTTTGTGGCGAATGACTAAAACTTTTTTATTATCAATCCCACATAGTCTACAGACGGCAGGGACGTTATTGACTCTCATGATACGTTGGTATGTCCACATTCCTCTTTTTGAGTTTCGAATTGCTTTCGGTGTTTTCCATACTTCTTTTTCGCATGTTTCATAAACGACAAATTTGCCGATTTTTCGCCCTTCACGCTTACACGCCGTTGAGCAATATTTTCCGTACCCGAGTTTAATTTGACGTAACTACTCAGGTTGTTTTGAATGAAAATCGCTTATTTAAGCCAATTTCCAAATTTTAACATCAATTATGCTTGAAATTTCGTGGCTTAAACATTGGTCTTTTCAGCGTGCTGAGTAGTTACAATTTGACTTGGTTTTACATAAAACTTAGTGTGGCAATGTTTGCAATCGAGAACCGGCATACATTAATTTTAGCCGATCCAGAGTAGATAGTAAATACGCCGCTTTGTGGATTTAATCAATATGCAAACTATATTATCTTTTGCCCCGACTAGGAATCGAACCTAGATTTAAAGCTTAGAAGGCTTCCGTTCTATCCGTTGAACTATCGGGGCATATTACCAATGTCAAATTTCAAACGTCCGCGAAGCGGCAGGAATCCACGGGCTTGCCCGTGGAGGAATGAGCCCCCGCGAAGCGGGCAAGCGAAGCTTGTAAAGTTTGCAAGTGCCACGGCTTTAGCCGTGGGTATCTACATGTCAGATTGCTGTGAGCACGCTAGAAGATAGCAGTCTCGACCTTTCTCGTCAATCACATACTGAAACTCGACAAACTGAAAAATTTAAGAACTGGATTCCCGCGTCTTGCCGTGAAACGCTTCATAGACTTCCTTCAGATGTTTGTCAGTCACATGGGTATAGATTTGAGTTGTCGTGATAGAGGCGTGCCCGAGAAGCTCCTGGACTGCCCGCAGATCCGCGCCGGAACGCAGCAGGTCGGTGCCGAAGGAGTGGCGGAGGGTATGGGGCGTAACCGGTTTCATAATGCCCGCCTGCCGTGCATACTGGGAGACGAGCCGTTCCACGCTGCGGGCTGTCATGCCATGCAGTTCTGTTTTTTCCTTTGCTTCGTTCGTTGTCCCCGCGCGATCGTGGCGGACGAAGAGATACGGCGAGAGGTCGCGGCGCTGTGTGACATAATTTGCAACGGCCGCGCGCGCGTCAGGGGAGAGGAATACCATGCGCACTTTGCTTCCCTTGCCGCGCACGGAGAGGTCATTGCGTTTCTGCGGAATGTCGCTTTTTTTTAAGGCAACGAGTTCAGACACCCGCAGTCCCGTGGAAAATAACGTTTCCAGAATCGCTTTGTCGCGCAGGCGGATGAGTGCGGGGGCGTCAGCCGCGAGCGGCGCGTCGAGCAGGCGCGTGAGCTCTTGGCCTTCAAGGAAGGACACATGCCGGTCCGGCACTTTGGCCAGCTCTATTTTTTCAGAGGAGAGCGACTTGATGTCGCGTCGCGCAAGATATTTGAGAAACGCACGCAAGGCGATGAGGTGGTAATTTTGCGTGGCACGGCCGAGCGGGTTGCCTTTTGCGTCGGTAAAACGGTTAAGCCAGAGACGGTACTGGCGCACCAGGTCAAGCGTAATCGCATTGGGCGCGGGATTGTTCGCCCACTGTGCAAATCGTGTGAGGTAAAATCCGTAGTTGCGCACTGTCATCTTTGACCGTCCTTTCTCTACCTCGAGGTCGACGACGTATTCGTCTATATAATTGGTGAGTTTTTTCATATGGCGAGAGGATCCTTCACGGAGCCTGCCCTGAGCGGAGCCGAATGGTTCAGGACGAGTCTGGAGAATGTTTCTCCAGACTCGATTATACCGTAGCGGCCTTCATGGCCGCTCGCGGCGTCGCGATCAGGTGTCCATGACGCAGATTGTTCTTTTCACGCATTACACGCTCCTGTCATGGGGGCAACCTCCGGTTTCGCCGCCTCGTTCAAGAGCTTCCGCGCGAGGGCGATATCCTCCTTTCGCGTCCTCGTTGCATAGATTCCATAATGCCGTATCTGGCGGAAATGCTTGTCGTGGATATGGACGACCAGTCGGGCGATGAACTCCTCCACCCTCATCCGCAGGGGTTTCCGTTCCTGTCCTTCAGTCCTGTCCTCGTACTCGAATGTTACGTAGTTTCTGTGTAAAAACCAAAAGATATTTCGGCTCATCTATGGTAAAATTAAGGGAGAAAAGGTTCCCGATTAACTTCTCTTTTACTCTCTTAATCCCGCCATCGATTATGAAAATAGTATTCGCTCCACGCCAAGCAACTCTGTACGACCAATGGATCACCTTCCCCGTCAGGGAAGATTACCGGATCATCGATCAGGCGCTTGAAGACGAATCCTTTATCTGGCAGCTTGCGCAGGACTTCCCCGAGGCCGCGACCGGCAGGAACCGAACGCCCGTGGAGCAGACTCTGCGTTTCAGCTTTCTCAAACATCATCGGGGATTGTCGTACCGCGAACTGGCGCACACCTTGAGCGTCAACCATGAAGATCGTTGGTTCTGTAAAATCGCCGGCACAAGCCCGTGTTTCAAGACCTTGCAGAATCAGCTGTCCTGCATCAGCGAGGCTACGGGCAAGAAGATCAACGATCTGATTGTTCAGAAAGCGAGAGCCGAGGGGAAAACCAAGGGCAGGAAGCTGCGGTTGGATTCAACGGTATCAGAAGCCAGCGTGCGGTATCCGACGGACGCCAACCTCCTCGCCGATGGGATCAGGGTGATTACCAGAATCGTCACACAATTAAAGCTCGTGCCACAGAAAGGCTATCGCACCTTTGCGAGAATCGTCAAACGGCTCCTGTACGTGAAGAGAACCATCGGCCGGAAATCGAAGGAAGCGCGGGAGAAGGCGACCGCCGCCCTCATGGCCATTGCGCAGCATGTCGTGGATCATACGAAGGACGTTGCCGATCAAGCCGTACAGGACTTCAGAGGCGTCACCCAGCGCGTGATTGACCAGACGGAACGCGTGCTCGCCGGCGTCCAGAAGATCCCCGACCGGATCGTCTCGGTTTTTGAAACCTACGCCCGGCCCATCAAGAAAGGAAAACTCGGCGTTTCCACTGAATTCGGCAGGCTGGTGCAGGTGCAGGAAGACGAGGCGTTCATCACGAACTGGCATATCCAGGAACACCCGGACGATGCGGGGTATCTGCCGGAAGCGATGAAGGAGCATGAAAGAATTCACCACAAGCCGCCCGGCGAAGCAGCGTTTGATCGTGGGTACCATTCATCAAAGAATGAAAAACTCCTCGTCTCCAAGGTCGTCCACTTCATCTTGCCGGAAAAGAAAGGCCGCTCGCCGACTGGCGCCCCGCCCGTCACCAGGAAAGAAAAAGAGCTCTTTAAATGGCGATCAGGTTCAGAGGCGACCATATCCTTGGGGAAACGGAAATACGGGCTCAAGAAAAGCAGATACAAAGGATATTACGGCTATGCCAGGGGTATCGCCATGGGGTTCATCGCCCAGAACCGAGGTCTCGGTATGCCCGCGCCGGATAACCGTACAGGACAGATGGATTGAAAAAGATCTATCCGAGGATACCATGTACCATGATATGCTCAGGTAGGACTTTTTACACAGAAACTACGTACTCCCCGTCATAGTCCTTGATCCTGCTTCGGGCCAATACAGGACGCTTGGTGTACCGGCCGATGTACTGGGTGGTAAGGGCTTGGAAAAGAATAACCACTCCACCTTGTCATTCTGGAGCGGAGCGATAGAATCCCCCAAGGAAACGCATCCCGCAGGTGGATCCTACTCGGCCTTCGGCCTCCAGGATGACAGGTGAGTCGAAGCGTTTGTTTATTTCCAGGCTCTTAACGACCACATTAATGTTTGACTTTCTTGGAATTCAGTATATACTGAATCTGCAGTATGCAGAATATCCCGGTGAAATACGTAAAATCCTTTAGCCGCGGACAAATCACCATCCCCAAGCCCATACGGGAGGATTTGGGAATGGGGGATGATTTTTGGCTGAAATTGTATGTGAAAGACGGGAGAATCGTGGGCGAGCCGATGGCGCCACACGAAGAGAAAAAACCATCCCGGGAGGAATACATTCAAGAGCTGCTTGCCATCAAAGGAGATTGGCTGGACCCGCACGAGCTCGCACGCAACCGGAAAAGAAGCGAGGCGCGGGCAGCACGGACGCAAAAACGGCTCGCGCGCGCGTTCGATGCTCACGGGGCAGTGTAGGCTATGCCGTCCCTGCTCCTTGATACTTCTGTGTTGATTGATCATGTGCGCCGGAGGGACAAAGCGTCCTCACCGCTGCTTGCGCTCGTACGCCAGGGGCACAGTCTTCATGCCTCCATCGTGACGCATACCGAGTTGTATTCGGGAAAAAGCGTATGGGAACGTGAGTCCGCGCGCGAAGAGCTCGCTGCGCTTTTTTCCCACATTGAAATCATTCCCCTCGATCTTCCCATTTCGATTGGCGCGGGAAAACTGGCTGCTGCCTATAGCATGGCGACGCTGGATGCCATCATCGCGGCGACCGCCCTTGCGCGCGCGTACCCGTTGGCGACGCTCAATCGCAGAGATTTCCTATCCGTGCGCGGGTTGAAATTGATGGATGAATAAATTATTAACAACGCATATAAATTTTATGGAAGGCGCATCTCAAATTTCAGGGCAAGAAGAAAGAGAGAGAGAGAGATTGAATGACACGAAAGTGGGGAGAACATTTCGTTTTGAGGGAGAGGTTTATGAAGTGCGGAAAAGTCGCGATAAAGATGAGTTTATCCTCATTCCACACCCGCGTCATGGCGAACAAATGATGAGGAGGGTCTATGTGGAGGGTGATAAGGTGAAGAAGCAGGGGGAGGTGCTTACCGGGACAGGGGGCGTGCATATTGGCTCGTCTTTTAAGACAAATCCGGATTGGCCTGATGCGCCTTTTGGCGGCGGCTGGTGATGGCGAATCAAATTTTTTAATTAAAAAGCCCGGGTCAGATGAAATCGACGCCGGACGTGTGGGCAGAATACATCCGCGGCGCGCTTCTCCGCGGAGAGGATAGCCTAAGATTGTTTGTTCGCGCACCGACAGAGGGCAGTTTACAAGAATCCGTGCACACTTCATGTAAACAAAACCATTCGCTACGTTTTCGGGTCAACCACGTCAAGCCCTCCCACTCTTCCGAAGTCTTGCAGATTTCTCGTCACCAGGGTGTACCCATGCGTGAGCGCGGTCGCGGCGATGATCGCGTCAGGAAGCTTGAGCTTATAGGCGCGTCTCACGCGTGCGCTTTCTTCGACGACGCGGTCATCCAAACCAAGCACGTCAACGGCGCCGAGCAACGTTTCCACCTTCGCGAGTTCAGCCTCGTCGTCAATGCTTAAAAGCTCGATTTTGCTGATGACGGACACCGAAGGCCTTTCAGCTCGTTCTTTGAGGGCGCGGAAAATTTCCTTAACGTGCGGAGCCTCACCCGCGAGATAGTAAATGAGAGCGTTAGTGTCGAAGAGGTGCATATCAAGGGCGTCCATCCCACTCTTCTCTTAACCGCCGCTCATATATCAAGCCGTCTATACTCTTGCCTTTCCATGCGCCGTACAGCCGCTCCAAAGCATCCCATGTCGTTTGTGAGGAGTTGCGTTGCGCATGAATGACATCCTCCAGGAACCGCTTGGGGAGTTCAAGCGTCACCGTGTCGCCCTGCACGGATATATGGGTGACGGGAATGGCAAGCTTCATACGGAGATTTGCGATGTAATAAGTGTATGTGTACGATACCATATTCGTCGAGGCAAATCAAATCATGTCGCATGCAGTGCGCACCCTGTCCTGATACGATGAAGCGCAGAATGTTTCCATGAAATTTCGAAGCCGCCAAAGAGGATACCGAGGCGATTGTTTTGTGTTTACAGAAACGCAGCGCAACTAAAAAGCCCGGGGTCAGATGAAATCGACGCCGGACTTTTTTAATATTCAAAAAGAGAAAGAGCTGCTCACCGCGCCGAAGGCCCTCTTGAAGGACAAGAGGAACGCGGTGAGCCGTTGCTGATTTACTTCATCAGCAACATCTTCTTAGTAACACTGGTATTGTTTGTTTGTAATTTATAGAAGTAAACGCCACTGCTTAAACCACTTGCATCAAAAGAGATGGTATGGTTGCCAACAGTCTGAATTTGGTTATCAACCAGACGAGCAATTTCATTGCCGAGCAGGTTGTAAACAACCAGGCTGACTGCGCCTTGTTTCTCAATTGAGTAAGTAATGTTGGTTGTTGGGTTGAACGGATTCGGGTAGTTTTGCTCCAGGGCAAACGTCTTTGGACCCACCGCGGGTCCATTGACGGAGGTGACTCCCGTCACCTCTATATCGACCGACGCGAAAATTGGGGTCCTGTCCGGTAGGACCACGTTTGCGGAAATCCGTTTCCGCCCCGGCACGTCATAGACGTGCCACGCCTTTACGGTGTCTATCGGCGTTGTGGAAACATTTTCCGCCTGGTCCGCCCCCTGGGCGTTCCAAAAGATTCCCAGCCGGTTGTACAGCGTCTCTCCCGAGTATCCCGTCCTCACCCACACCGTGTCCCCCACGGACACGGTGTCGGATCCAGTTAACTGGATCCATAATTCGGGGGGAGTCGTCGGTCGACTGAACGACCATAAAAATGGGGTTCCGTTAGCCTCCTCACCGTAAATCCATTTATTAGTGAGGATCTCCCCTTCTTCATAGAAGTCGAACACATCGCCCCCGTAGAGGGCGAACGAGGACTGGGGGTCCGTCCTGTAGATTGACCTCATCAGGAGGGCGTTGTTGGCCACCAGCAACCCCGCCCAGGCCCGATTGTTGTTGGTGCTTCCACAAAGAAAGAGACCGGAATAGTCTCCTCTGCTCGTCCACTGCACCCAGGAAATGTGGCCAACGGTTATTTTTCTGCTCCACACCTCCTCACCATCACTTATACGATACTGTTTTACAAACCAGTAATCGTATTCGTAGGTGGGCCCCGGGCTACCTACCAACCACACCGTTGTAGAGTCAGGATTTAGCGTCGCGCCGTTTGTGAAAGAGGCGATTATATCCGTCCTCTTCACGTACTCAACTTTTCCATTGCCATCCACCTTGGCTATATAGGATGCATAGCCTTCGGCGGTACTTGCGTAAAAGTACGCCAGCAAGTCACTGCCCACTGCCCAGAGTGCAAACGGTTGGTGCGTCCCTGGGTTTACGGAGATTAAATTCTGCCCGGTCAACAGCGGCGCCGTCCAGACTGGGGACAGGAGAGGATCGTATTTCACGATACGAAACTCATTGCCGCCATATTCCAGACAAGCGATTCCGCCGGGAACCTGGGCGATCCGTATCACCGTTTCAGCAACATTGGCCGAGTCCGTCGGTACCAGATCAGGTTTAAGCCGGTACAGCCTGTTCGTGCCCCCAATAAAAATACCCCCTGCTGTAACCGCTACATCCTCGAACTGGTATTGAGGGAATCGCCGAATGCTCGGCGTCCCATCCTCCAAACCGAAGCTCGCGATCATAGCGCGGGTGTTTCCGCGCACGCCGCTCTTCCCCCAGCAATAATATTTATTGCCGGAGATTGTATTCCCGTGTATCCGGGGGAAAAGCAGGTCGGACTCGGGACGGTCGACACTCCATGTTAATTTTCCAGACGTTCCATAACGCCTGGCATTGAACAGGCGCGACTCGTATTGCCCTGCCATCACCACTCCACCCTCATAAAAACTAGGGTGCCAAGCACCTTTTTCCCAGCTAAGAAACACATCCTGCGCCGCCAGGAGGGCGGGGAGGAGCAGGAGTAAAAACGAGAAAAAAATATTTTTTTTCATTTTTTTATCTTTCCTTTTTAATTTTTTCCCAAGGCCTTCGACTTGGGATTGTTATAAATTTTCAAAAAACAATTTTCCCCGGCTTTTTCCGAAAACACGCGCGAAGAGATTCCTTCGCTGTGCTCGGAATGACCGAGGTTTTTGCTCTTTCTCTTTTTTGTCGTTTACGTGGTCCCTCGTTCTCTAACTGGAATGTAGA
>Ga0209343_10005390_pt1 | contig 15551 bp, 10 predicted proteins | sample RifCSPlowO2_02_FD_184026 | JGI IMG/M metagenome (GOLD analysis project Ga0209343, IMG submission 184026) | Groundwater microbial communities from Rifle, Colorado - Rifle CSP2_plank lowO2_0.2 (SPAdes) (version 2) | ecosystem: Environmental > Aquatic > Deep subsurface > Groundwater | place... | reverse complement strand
GATCACATCCACTCAATACAATTGTATGGATACAGCCTATCAAACCGTAATTATTGAACCCGATTTTTTATTTTATATCCCTAATGCATTTACACCCGATGGAGATGGGATAAATGATGGCTTTTCAGGCAGAGGTGTTTTTATAAAAGAATATGTAATGACAATTTTTGATCGCTGGGGGAATTTAATTTATAAAACCGATGATATAGATAAACCCTGGGATGGAAAAGCAAATCATGGTGGAGAAATTGCTCAGGCCGAAGTATATGTTTATGTTGTAGAAGCAATTGACCTAAAAGATCGGAAACATAAGTATAAAGGGATTGTAACGTTGTTGAGGTAATTTGAAGATCAAACCCTTACTCATTTCCGCATAAGGAAATATTATATTGGAGGTGGATCAAGCTGGCCTATTGTAGCATTGTTAAATTACCTACTTCTTTCAGCAATTATTCTTCTATCGCCTGTACCCCCGGCAAATTGCCACTTTCAATGTATTCAAGTAATGCCCCGCCACCGGTAGATACATAACTAACATCATTTACAAGGTTATATTTATTGATTGCTGCAACGGAATCGCCACCGCCAATTAAAGAATATGCTCCTTTTTTTGTTGCCACAACAATGGCTTCTGCAATGGCTTTGGTGCCATGCTCAAAATTGTCCATTTCAAAAACACCCATTGGGCCGTTCCACAAAATAGTTTTTGAATTATAAATTACTTCAGCAAATATTTTTTCTGATTCCGGCCCAATATCTAAACCCATAAATCCGTCAGGTATAGCTTTGATATCAACGGTTTTCTTGTTTGCATCGTTTGAAAAAGCCGAAGCGGCAATGGTATCAACAGGAATAAAAATAGTTACACCTTTTGCTTTTGCATCGTTTATTATTTTTAAAGCAATGTCCAGTTTATCTTCTTCCACTAAGGAGCTACCCACTTTTCCGCCTTGGGCTTTAATAAATGTATAGGCCATTCCTCCACCGATAATAAGATTATCAATTTTATCGAGCAGCTTATCAATAATTAAAATTTTACCCGAAACCTTTGCCCCACCCATAATAGCGGTAAATGGTTTTTCTGATTTGTTTAATACCTTATTGATGTTTGCAATTTCGTTGGCCATTACATAGCCGAAAACTTTATCGTTAGGAAAGAATTTTGCAATGATAGTAGTGGAGGCGTGTGCACGATGCGCGGTACCAAAAGCATCATTCACAAATACATCGCCCAGTGAAGCCAGTTCCTGGGCAAAGGATTCTGTACCGGCTGTTTCCTGTTTGTAAAAACGAAGATTTTCTAATAAAAGAACTTCACCTGCTTTAAGGTTTTTTGCCATCGACTTGGCTTCTGAACCAATACAATCCGGGGCAAATGATACAGGAGTGTTTAATAATTTACTTAAATGGGGAACAATGTGTTTTAACGAAAATTTTTCTTCAAAACCATCTTTAGGCCTTCCTAAGTGCGACATTAAAATAACAGCACCGCCATCATTCAATATCTTTTTGATGGTAAGGGTGGCAGCACTGATCCTGGTATCGTCAGTAATGTTATATTGAGCATCGAGGGGTACATTAAAATCAACACGCACTATTGCCTTTTTTCCCTTGAAATTATAATTGTCGATTGTTTTCATACTAAAAAAAGATTATACGGATAAGCGCTTAACTTCACAGCTTTTGTTTCCAAAATTAATCAATAAACCAGTTTTGATACTTGCGGCTTTTAAATAAGATAACAATTTCGATGTAAATATTTTGGGCATATATCCTTCAACCGATTTTAATTCAACTATTAATTTACCTTCAATCGCTAAATCACAACGGAATTTACCAACTTTCTTTTTACTAAAAAACACATCGAACTCCTTTTAAAAGTATTATCAAGGCGTTGTGATAAATTTTTTCAATAAACCCCGGTCCCAATTCATTATGAACCTTAAAACAATAACCTATTATTTTTTCGGTCAACAAATCTTTCTCGAAATTCTCTATCTGTGAAATCATTTTTAAAAAATCTGTGTAATCTCTTTCAATGATTTACTCTTTTATCAAAGCATCCATTGTTGAATATTTTTTCATGTAAGCGCCAGCCATATCAACCATATCAGGGGAACCAATAAATAATGGAGTGCGTTGGTGAAGCTCCTTAATATCCAATTCCATAATTCTGTGAAATCCATCAGTAGCTTTACCTCCGGCTTGTTCTATTATAAAGGCCAAAGGATTACATTCATATAATAAACGCAATTTCCCTTTTGGTGATTTTGCAGTAGTTGGATAAATATAAATACCACCTTTGATCAGGTTACGATGAATATCTGCAACACCTGAGCCAATATAACGTGATGAATAAGGACGATTTGTTGCATCATCTTCTTCCTGACAATATTTTAAATATTTTTTTACACCATCCGGGAAATGTACGTAGTTCCCTTCATTAATAGAATACGTTGTTGCAGTTTTAGGTGTTTGCAAGTTAGGGTGCGACAAACAAAACTCTCCGATAGAAGGGTCTAATGTAAAGCCATTAACTCCTTTACCGGTGGTGTACACCATCATGCAGGAAGATCCATAAATTACATATCCGGCTGCAACCTGCTCAGTTCCACGTTGAAAAAAATCTTCGTTTGTTCCGGGCCCTGTAAGTGATGTTCTGCGATAGATCGAAAAAATGGTACCTACAGAAACATTCACATCTATATTAGATGAACCATCCAAAGGGTCAATCGCTACAACATATTTTGCATTTTTCGACATTTCATTCTTAATAATAATGATGTCTTCATTTTCCTCAGATGCAATAGCACAACATTCGCCACCTACGCTTAATGCAGCAATAAATTGTTCGTTTGCAAATACATCCAGTTTTTTTACATTTTCGCCCTGAATATTTATTTCACCCGCATCCCCCAAAATATCCGCTAATCCGGCTTTGTTTACTTCACGGTTCACAATTTTTGAGGCAATTCCAATATCACGTAAAAGTCTTGATAATTCACCTTTAGAGAATGGGAAGTCAGCCTGTTTTTCAATAATAAATTGTCCTAGTGTTTTTACCCTGCTCATTGTTTTATGTGTTTGAATTTACGCAAATGTCGCATTAATTTTGTGATAATGAAAGTGATAAATGTCACTTTGCCCTTCAAAGATTTAAATATCTTTGCTAATGAGTAGATAAAAGGAATAAACAGGTTATTTACCTCACCCGACCTGCCGGATAGCCCTCTCCATTTGAAAAGGGGAGGCATTGAGGTTAAAAAATATTTATGTATGACCATTTCGGTAAGAAAAGGACTTAAATCCGACCTGTCAGCGGCTTTGGGTTTAATAAAAGAGTTGGCTTTATATGAAAACGCACCTGACGAAGTAATTGTTACCATTGAAGACATGGAACGTGATGGATTTGGTGAAGATCCTGTTTTTTATTTTTTTGTTGCTGAGGTGGATGAAAAAATTGTGGGCATTTCCCTTTATTATGTGAAATATTCTACTTGGAAAGGCAAATGTATTTTCCTGGAAGATATTATTGTGACAGAACAGTATAGAAAGCATGGTATTGGGAAAAAACTTTTTGATGAGGTGGTAAAGGTTTCCAAAGAACTGAATGTTCAAAGGTTGGAATGGCAGGTATTGGATTGGAATGAACCTGCGATCCGGTTTTACGAAAAAATAAATTCAAACTTAGATAAAGAATGGATCAATTGTAAATTGACCAAGGAACAAATAGTACAGTATCAATAGGCAATTTTGCAATTGGGCAGTAATCAAATGATAGTTGAACAAGATGATAATTTGGGACAAGCAATTAAATAATAAGTAATAGTTACCAGGAATTTAAAGAATGGCACTACCTATTATCTACATCGGGCTTTTTATTTTGACAATTGCACTGTTTTTTGTAAAAAAAGACTGGACAATTAAGCAGAAAAAATGGCTCAGTTATATACACGTTATTTCGTTAGTATTTCTATCTATTGACATTTTTCTTGTTATAAATTACGAATCTTCATATAGAACAATTTGGGTGGATAGGGTTTTTTCAATTAGTTTTTTTATAAGTGGTGCATTGACCTTTGCGCTATTTCGAAAGACATTGAGTTTGTTGGCTAAGGTTTATTTTGGTTTTATGTTTTTTTATCCAATCCTTGCATCGTTGACCTTTCTAATAGACAGAATATTTTTTATTCTCGTAGCAAGTCCATTACTTGCAACTGTTATATGTCCGACTACATATTACAGCGATAATGCCTATGAAATAAGGACGACACAAGGAATGATGGCGCCAAATAGACTTGTGCTCATTAAAAAAAGTGTGTTGACGGAAATAGAAATAGGTAAGAGCGATGAAGAAGCTATTGAAGGAAACTATAAAATGTTTAATATTTTAACTACAAATAAAGACAGTACAAAAATAACGGTTGACATTGACGGACGAGTATCAAATTTGACATTTAGAAAATAACCAGATGATAACAGTACATTTGCAAAAGGCCGAATTTATTGCTTCGCAGACAGTTTTGTGGTTAAAGGAAATTCATTGCTCCGTATGAATATTTGTACTAAAAAACCCGCCCATCGCAAATCTGCAGAGAGGTAGTGGTAGTTTTATAAAAGGAATTGTTAACTGCAAAATTGAATAAATTGAACAATTGAAAATGAAAGTATTTAAATTCGGAGGAGCATCGGTTAAAGATGCAGAAGCTGTAAAAAATGTTGCAACTATTTTAAAACAGTATCCTGATCAAAACATTGTGGTGGTTTTGTCGGCAATGGGTAAAACCACCAATGCATTGGAACGGTTAACCAATGCGTATTTTTTTTCGGAAGAAAATAAAACAAAAGAAACAGAAAATCCTGCTACCGTTTTAGAAGAAATAAAAAAGTATCATTTTGATATTATAGAACAACTATTTCCTGATGAAACCCATTCAATATACAATGAAATTAATAATGCATTTGTTGAGTTGGATTGGGCAATTGAAGAATCACCTACTCATAGTTATGACCATGAATATGATCAGATCGTAAGCATTGGTGAAATTGTTTCCACAAAAATTGTAAATGCATACCTGAATCAGGCCGGTATTAAAAGTAAATGGCAGGATGTGAGGGATTTTATTCAAACAGATAATACTTACCGCCAGGGCAATGTGGATTGGGAACTTACACAGCGCCTCTCCCAAGCCCTTGCTACAGGCGAAGGAATCACAGTTACCCAGGGATTCATTGGTGGTACTTCCGAAAATTTTACTACCACTTTGGGTCGTGAAGGTTCTGATTATACCGCTGCTATTATAGCATTTACAGGCAATGCAGAGAGTGTTACTATCTGGAAAGATGTACCCGGGGTTTTAAATGCTGATCCTAAATGGTTTGCTGAAACAAAAAAAATTGAACATCTTTCTTATCACGATGCAATAGAGTTGGCTTATTACGGGGCCACTGTTATTCACCCCAAAACGATAAAGCCACTACAAAATAAAAAAATTCCTTTGTATGTAAAATCATTTTTAAATCCAAAGGAAGCAGGAACCATCATTAATGAAGATCAATCATCACTGCCCTTGCCTTGCTTTATATTTAAGGTAGATCAAGTTTTGATCTCCATTTCGCCAAAAGATTTTTCGTTTATTGTAGAAGAAAATTTCAGCGCTATTTATAAATTGTTTGCCGAAAAACAGGTGAAAATAAATATGATGCAAAATTCCGCTATCAGCTTTTCGGTTTGTATAGATAACGATGCCCATAAATTACCCGACCTGATAAAAACATTACAAAAAGACTATCGTGTTTTGTATAACGAAAACCTCGAATTAATAACGATACGTTATTACGATCAGGCCACTATTGACAGAGTAACGATGGATAAAAAAGTGTTGTTGGAAGTGAAGAGCCGATATACAGTTCAGTTGGTTGCGCAAAAGAATGATTAAAATCAAAAAAAACGCTGCTGTTTTATTCTTATTTTTAGACGCCCATTTATTAAATTAAAATACTGATAAAATTATACTTCTTATGGATAAAATTAAAAAACTGCTTGTTGCAAATCGTGGAGAAATTGCCATTAGGGTGTTAAGGGCTGCGTCTGAATTAAAAATAAAAACGGTTGCAATATATACCTATGAGGACAGGTATTCCTTACACCGCTATAAAGCGGACGAATCCTATATCATTGGCAAGGAGAACGAGCCTTTAAAACCTTATCTGGATATTGAGGAAATAATCCGCGTTGCAAAAAGAGAGGGTATTGATATGATCCATCCCGGTTATGGTTTTTTATCGGAGAATGTAACATTTGTAAAACGCTGTCGTGAAGAGGGAATTGTTTTTGTTGGGCCTGACCCTGAAATCATGGAACAATTAGGAGATAAGATCGCAGCAAAAAAAGTGGCGATTGAAGCCGGTGTTCCTATTATTAAAGACAGCAAACAAGATCTTGTTACAGCGGAGATCGCCTTAGTGGAAGCGAAAAAAATAGGTTTCCCGGTAATGCTAAAAGCTGCAGCAGGTGGCGGAGGTAGAGGTATGCGCATCATCCGGAAAGAAGAAGACCTCGAGAAATCGTATAATGAGGCAAGACGGGAAGCTAAAAATGCTTTTGGTGATGATACTGTTTTTCTTGAAAAATTCATTGATAAACCAAAGCACATTGAAGTACAAATTTTAGGAGATAAACATGGAAACATTGTTCATCTTTTTGAAAGGGATTGTTCAATCCAGCGAAGGTTTCAGAAGGTAGTGGAAATTGCCCCGGCTCCTAATCTGAAACAGGAAACCAAAAATAAATTGTATGAATACGCCCTTCGTTTAGCTAAAAAAGTAGGCTATAATAATGCCGGAACTGTTGAGTTTTTGGTGGATACGATGGAGAATGTTTATTTCATTGAAGTGAATCCCCGTATACAGGTTGAACATACTGTTACCGAAGAAATAACAGGGATTGATATTGTAAGAAGCCAGATCTTAATTGCGAGCGGACATTCCCTTAAATCCTCCGGGATCTTTATCAATAGCCAGGAAGAAATTAAATGCAATGGATTTGCAATTCAATGCCGTATCACCACAGAGGATCCTCAAAATGATTTTAAACCTGATTACGGTACCATCACCGCCTACCGTAATGCAGGCGGTTATGGGATCAGGATAGATGAAGGCAGTTCGTATAACGGAGTTAAAATATCACCCTTCTTTGATTCGATGCTTGTAAAAGTTACCGCTTCGGGAAGAACCCTTAAAGGTGCAAGTCAAAGGCTACATCGCGCATTAACCGAATTTAGAATAAGAGGTGTTAAAACCAATATTCAATTTCTTGAAAATGTGATCAATCATAATGTGTTTCAGGAAGGGACTGCTACTGTTAACTTTATTGGAGAGCATCTTGAATTATTACATTTTAAAAATGGATTGGACAGTGGGACAAAAACACTTAAATTCCTTGCCGATATTACAGTAAATGGAAATCCGGATGTAAAAATAAAAGACCTGAATAAAAAGTTTGAAGTCGCTAAAGTACCTGATTTTGACAGGTCACATCCAATTACACCGGGAACAAAACAATTGTTGACCAAACTTGGTCCTGAAAATTTTGCCAAGTGGCTTAAAGAAAAAAAAGAAATACAATACACCGATACTACCTTCCGAGATGCGCACCAATCGCTGCTCGCCACAAGGGTAAGAACAAAAGATATGATTGCTGTGGCAGAGGGATTTGCTTACAATCACCCTCAAACATTTTCGATGGAAGTTTGGGGGGGAGCAACATTTGATGTTGCATTAAGGTTCCTGCATGAAAGCCCCTGGAAACGCTTACAACTATTACGCGAAGCTATTCCAAATATACTATTGCAAATGTTAATAAGAGGATCCAATGCCATTGGATATACCGCTTATCCGGATAATCTGGTTGAAAAATTCATTGAAAAATCATGGGGACATGGGGTGGATCTGTTCCGAATATTTGATTCCCTTAACTGGGTAGAGAGTATGAAAGTGAGTATTAACGCAGTAAGAGAGCGCACAGGAGGACTTGCAGAAGTATGCATCTGCTATACAGGTGATATACTTGATAAATCAAAAACAAAATACACCTTACAATATTATCTGGATCTTGCTAAACAGCTGGAGGATGCCGGAGCTCATATTATTGGGATCAAAGATATGACCGGATTATTAAAACCGTATTCGGCTGAGTTACTGATCACAGAACTAAAGAAAACCGTTGACCTGCCAATACACCTGCATACTCACGATACATCTTCTATCCAGAGTGCCACCTATTTAAAAGCAATTGAAGCAGGAGTTGATGTTATTGACGTTGCGCTGGCATCTATGTCGGGATTAACATCTCAACCAAATTTTAATTCAATTGTAGAAGGAATAAAAGGAACACCACGTCACCAGGGATTTAATATGGATTCCTTGAATGAATATTCAAATTATTGGGAAACCATAAGGGAACATTACTATCCTTTTGAATCAGGATTAAAAGCAGGGACAGCCGAGGTTTATAAACATGAGATACCGGGCGGACAATATTCAAATCTTAAATCACAAGCTATATCATTAGGTTTGGGAGATAAGATGGTTGAAATAAAAAAAGCCTATGAAGATGTGAATGAGCTGTTTGGCGATATTGTTAAAGTTACACCTTCCTCAAAAGTAGTTGGAGATCTTGCTCAATACATGGTTTCCAATAATTATTCAAAAGAAGATATCCTTGAAAAAGGCGACAGCATTTCGTTTCCTGAATCGGTGAAAAGTTTTTTCAAAGGTGATCTGGGCCAGCCTTTTGGAGGTTTTCCTGAACGTCTTCAAAAACTGATCTTAAAAAATGAAAAGCCATATACCGAGCTACCGAATGCACATTTAAAGCCTGTTGATTTTGAAAAGGAATTGAAAGCATTTCGTCAAAAATTTGACAATAACTTAAGTTTTCTCGATTTCCTGTCTTATAAATTCTACCCTAAAGTGTTTGAAGATTATTTTAAACATTTTCAAACCTATGGCAATGTTAGTCCTATTCCAACTTTGGAATTCTTTTATGGAATGAAGAATAGTGAGGAGATTATGATTGAAATTTCCCATGGAAAAAACATTATTGTAAAACTTGAATATGTTGGTGAGCCAGATGATAACGGAGTCAGAACAGTTTTTTTTAAGTTAAATGGACAAAACAGGGCTATTGAAATAAAAGACAATCATATTCAGATCGTAAAACATGCTAATATCAAAGTGTCGGGAGCAAACGAAATTGGCGCGCCTTTGCAGGGGATGATCTCAAAGATATTTGTAAAGCCTGGAGAGATAGTTAAAAAAAATGCACCCTTGTTCACTATTGAAGCAATGAAAATGGAAACAACAATTGTAGCCAATAATAATGTTAAAATTAAGGGAATTCGGCTTGCAGAGGGTAAAATGGTTGATGCAGATGATCTTGTGATTGAGATGGAAGGAGTATAGAGCCGGTTTCTGTGAGCTATTTTCTTTCCATTGCGCTGTTGATATATGTTATTGTTGATTAGGCTCCCCCAATGTCATTTAGTTAAGAAGCCATCGCATATATTTCGACAGGCTCAATATGACCAGCGCGCTGTCAGTCAGAGCTTGTCGAAGACTGTGGGCTGATATTTTTCCTTAACTAAACGACATTGTAGGCTCCCCTGAAGTTTTCTTTTTTTAGTCTTCTTCAATTGTGCCAGCGGCACTTGCACAATTGAAAAGCCGGGATATGCCTCTCAAATGCCCGCATATACTTAATATTTCTCAGAGAAAGCCCTTTCATTTCTGAAATTCAGATTTTAAGTCAATTGCAAGGCTGTCAATTACTTTTGCTCCCCAATCTTCACTTTCCTGTTGCTGAAGTATTGTATTCCCTATCTCTTAATAAACCGCTGATTACTCTGAATTAAGTGCAGGGAAGCCTTATTAAAAAGGACATAGCGGGACGCTAGGCCCAACAAATTCATTTTATTAATATGCTACCTATGCTATCGGGTGTAACCACATTTCCCTACCCCCTTAAATGATAGGCTTTAGGATTTGTAAATGCACGTAATCCTGCATGTGAAAGTGTTGCACCGAAACCAGAATGTTTTCTTCCGCTCCAGGGAAGAGCAGCACTTACACGATCACAGCAATTCCAATACCCTGTTCCGGCATCTATTTTAGATAATATTTTTTCGGCACGCTCTTTTGATGCTGAGTAAACTGCTGCTGTGAGGCCATATTCTGTATCCTGCATCCTTTTAATTGCCTCCGCATCATCTTTTACTTTCATAATGCCAACCACAGGTCCAAAGCTTTCGTCATGCATCACGCTCATCTCATGGTTTACATTTACCAAAACGGTTGGTTCAAAAAAATACCCTTTTCCTCCAACACGTTTTCCGCCAGCAACAACTTTTGCTCCTTTAGCAACAGCATCTTTTACTTGATTTTCAACAAAATCAAGTTGTGCTTTTCGCGTAAGCGGGCCTATATAAGTACCATCTTCTGTTGGTGAGCCTAACTTATATCCTTTTACCTCGTTTACAAATTCCTCTACATATTGATCATATACGTTCTCATGAACATAAATCCGCTCCACAGCGCAACAGCTTTGGCCGGTGTTGTAAAAAGCGCCATCAGCTGTTCCGGCTGCTATGTTTTTTATGTCTGTTACATCATCAGCCACATACAAAGGATCTTTACCACCTAATTCAAGTTGACAAGGAACCATTTTATGTGCGGTTTTTTCATAAATATATTGCCCGGTTTTATAGGAACCGGTGAAAAAATAACCATTAAAAGGAAGGTGAAGTAAAATCTCACCAACTTCACGCGCTCCTATCACCAGCTGAAAAGCACTGTCAGGGACACCTGCCTGCTTCAAAAGTTTTTCGATTTCTATTCCTGTAAGAGATGAAAATTCAGACGGTTTATACATCACCGAATTTCCGGCAAGCAGGGCCGGAACAAATACATTAACACCCACCAAATAAGGATAATTCCAGGCCGAAATATTACAGATCACTCCAAGTGGTTCATAAACAATTTTCTCTGTCATTCCTGTTTCAACTGACATATAATCGTCAGCTAAATATGTTGAAGCATTTTCAGTAAGCCACTTTATTCGATTACATGCGCCATTTATCTCATTACGGGCCTGCTGTAATGGTTTCCCTACTTCAGAAGTAAGAATACCAGCGCCTTTTTCTAAATTGGCATTTAATAATTCGGCAAAACGCTGGACAATAATTATGCGATCTTTTAATAATACATCGTTCCATGTTCCCTGGCCTTCTCTGAGTAGTTTGAATTTACTTTCGATGCTTTCTAAAGTATCTTCTTTCAAAGTGCTAATGATTTCTTCTGTTGCAGGGTTGATTATGTTCATATTAGAATATAGGTTAGAGATGAATCCTTCGGCTTCGCTCAGACAATTCCTTTAGTTTATAAGCCATCGCAAATATTTCGATCGGCTCATTATGAACCAGCGCGTGCGGTCAGTCGGAGCTTGTCGAAGACTGTGCGCGGATATTTTTTCTTAAATGAACGACATTGCTCCCTTAGGATGAAACAAATTTACGAATCTATGTTGTAGGTAATTAAAAAAAATTAAAATTTAGTGTTCGAATTTAGTGCCTTTTGTTCTACAGCTAATAAAAATTCTTCTCTGATATTATTGGCAACAGAATTTTCTTTCCCCTGCTGCCCCAACCGTTCAGGATGAAATTGTACACAAAGTAAAAATGGTTTATTCTCTTTGTTTTTCCATTCGGTGGCTTCCGCTATCCCATCAGGGGAGAATGCGCTTACTTTTAAATCGTTTGCAATATTATTCAAGGCCTGATGATGTGCACTATTTATAATACATTTTTCAGCACCAATAATTTCATAAAACAGGCTATCTTTAACAAGGGTAATTTCATGCACTCCATCCTCAACATGCCTGCGATGATCTAACTTTCCGCTTTCTTCTATATCCTGTATCAAATCACCTCCCAAAGCAATATTCACCAATTGCATCCCACGGCAAACAGCAAGCAGAGGAATGTTTTTTTCTAGTGCAAACGTGAAAACGTTTAGTTCAAACTCATCACGTGCAACATCATATTTCCCAGGTGCGAATTGATAATTAATACATTCATTTTTATAAAATTTCGGATGCGTATCAATTCCACCACTTAAAACAATTCCATGACACCTTATCAGATCTTCAAAATTTGTTTGGGTAAGTTGAATAATTTCAATGTCAGAATTATTTCCTTTTATCCAAAGTGGATAATTAGAATAACGTGCTTCTGTATCTGTAATGCCTATTGTTAGTTTCATTCTTGATTAAAAAAGATCAATTTCATAACAAAGCTAATTAATATTGGATTCAAATTATCTTCTTCAATTGCTTTATTTAATTAATCCGGGTAAATTTATAAGCCAATTATTTAAATGATACGGATTCCCTGAATCCATTTTAATAATTCAGGATTAATTTCAAAAATTCTTTTCAAAATTTTTTCATATTATTTTGACTTTTACGGGTCGCAACCTGTTTAATTATTCTCACTCTCCGTGAATTGCTCGAGGCCCTGTTTCGGGTTGTGCGTAAGCTTTTGTTGTTGTAAGTTCTCTGCCACAGATTTCGCAAATTATCACAAATTTATCTGTGTGAATCTGTGCAATCTGTGGCCAATATCACACAGATACCTCGATGCTCTGACTGGGGTTATTCAATATTAATTTAAACGTTAAATGTAATTAAAGTCACAGCGTTTTTTGAGTAACGCCATTGTTCCTGTTATTATACTACTGTACTTTTGAATAGCTTATACTAAAATAAAAAACAATCCGCCAATCCTTACCAGCCATATAGAGCAGATAAGTGCTGAGATTTAAAAAAAATATTGGCAAATCGGTATTAATTACAATTATTAGTTGCCGTATTGTTATTATTCTATTGCTCTCAAAACGTGTATTTGATATCTCCAATAAAATATAAAAACGAATGAACGCGAATACATCAGTCAGCGACAAAAAGGAAAGGGATCCAAAGAATAAAGACCCCAAATCCCGCCCATTTTCTTTTTATTGGATATATCTTATTTTACTCATTGGTATTCTCCTGTTTAATTATCTGCCGGGAAAATCATCGGCTCCCAGAGCGATAACATGGCAAGAGTTTAAGCGGGAAATGCTTCTTTCCCGCGATGTGGCAAAAATTGATATTGTTAATAAAGAGATTGCAAATGTTTATATAAAATCGGATAGTCTGAAAAAAAACACATACAAAGATGTTGCAAAGGGTTTTCTGGGCGGTATTAATAAAGGGCCGCATTACTATTTTTCTGTTGGATCAGTAGAAGTTTTTGATCGGCAACTTGAAGAAGCGCAAGCCGGATTCTCAGAGAAAGAAAAAATCCCTGTTACCTATACAACCGTTAATAATTGGTGGCCGAATATTATATCATGGCTTTTCCCTTTGGCATTACTAGGCTTTTTATGGTTTTACATCTTCAGAAGGTTGAGTTCCGGGTCGGGTATGGGTGGTTCTATTTTTGATTTTGGAAAGTCAAAACCACAACTTTATGAAAGAGGGAAATACAGCCCAATAACATTTAAAGATGTAGCAGGGTATGAAGAGGCGAAAACTGAAATTATTGAAATTGTGGAATTCCTGAAGCATCCCGAACATTTTACAAAATTAGGTGCCAAAATACCTAAGGGGGTGTTATTGGTTGGTGCACCCGGAACCGGTAAAACACTTATGGCAAAAGCTGTTGCCGGGGAAGCCGGAGTCCCGTTCTTTTCCTTATCCGGATCCGAATTTATTGAAATGTTTGTAGGGGTGGGTGCTTCAAGGGTTCGCGATTTATTTGACAAAGCCAAAGAAAAAGCCCCCAGCATTATTTTTATTGATGAAATTGATACCATTGGCAGGGTGCGAGGACGCGCCCTATCCATACAGGCGAATGATGAAAGGGACAGCACACTAAATCAGCTATTGGCAGAACTGGATGGTTTCGATCCTAATATTGGAGTGATTGTGCTGGCGGCCACCAACAGGGCCGACATATTGGATCCTGCCTTATTACGCCCAGGCCGTTTCGACCGCCATATTCATCTTGATCTGCCTAATAAGCAGGAACGCCTTTCCATTTTCAAAGTTCATCTAAAACCACTTTTACTGGATACGAAAGTGGATGTGGAATATCTTGCCTCACAAACACCCGGTTTTTCGGGGGCTGACATTGCTAATGTTTGCAATGAAGCCGCTCTTATAGCAGCCAGAAAAAAGAAACATGCAGTTGAAATACAAGATTTTTTTGATGCGATTGACCGCATAATGTCGGGCCTGGAAAAGAAAAGTAAAATAATTTCTCCATCCGAAAAAAAAATTATAGCCTATCATGAGGCCGGTCATGCAGTAGTGAGCTGGATGCTTAAAAATGTCGACCCATTGCAAAAGGTTTCTATTATTCCCAGGGGTAAGTCTCTTGGAGGGGCATGGTATCTGCCTGAAGAGAGGCAAATAATAACTGAAGGACAATTTTTTGACCGGCTTTGCGCTGCTTTGGGAGGAAGAACAGCAGAAGAAATTATTTTTAAGGAAGCATCCTCTGGCGCACTTGACGATCTTGAAAAGGTTACCAAACAGTCATATATGATGGTAGTAAATCTCGGGTTGAGTGAAAAAATCGGAAATATCAGCTTTTACGATTCTACCGGAGTTTATGAAAATTCGTTTCAGAAGCCTTACAGCGAAGCAACGGCTCAACTTATTGATGAAGAAGTAAGGAAGCTGGTGGAACAAGCTCATTCCACCGCCCGAAGTATTTTAGAAAAAAACCGTGATAAGCTGGATGCACTTGCAAAACTTTTACTGGAGAAGGAAGTAGTTTACAAAAAAGAAATTGAAACAATATTGGGTGAACGCAATGTTGTTAAAGAAGAAAGGGTTCTTGTTTAGTAAAGGTTCAAAATTTATTTCCCATTTCAAATAGGGAGTGTCCTGTCGTTTAAAAAAAAGAAATAGAATTTTTAATTTCATTGGGGCTATCCAATTCTGAAAAAGAATTGGCGAGCTTTACTCTTCAACCTTTCCTTTCCCAAATTAGCGGAAGGAAAGGATTTACGATTCAAAAAAAACGCCCCGCTAAAATTGAGCGGGGCGTTTTTTAAATAATACAAAATGTTATTATTTTTCAAACTTAATATATCCTTTGGGTATATCAAAAACTGTTTTATCAACAACCTTTTTTGTGATTTTACTAACTTCCAAACGCCCCGTTTCTTTACCTCTTAAATCAGTTTGTACAGAAAGCATTGGAAACATGTTTTTGGTGTTGGGTATTTGAAGAAAATAAACCGATGCTTTGTCTTTACGATTTAGCTGGTGTAACAATTTATCAAAGAAAGCGAATTTTCCATCAGCTAACCAATAGGTAATTATTGTGCCTTCTGTATTGTTTGTAACAATATATTCAACACACTTATACCCTTGAAGGTTTTTTACATTTTGTCCTTTTGTAACTGTGCATGTTCCTTTAATTACAGGTTCCGAAGGTGTC
>Ga0209343_10005388_pt1 | contig 15559 bp, 10 predicted proteins | sample RifCSPlowO2_02_FD_184026 | JGI IMG/M metagenome (GOLD analysis project Ga0209343, IMG submission 184026) | Groundwater microbial communities from Rifle, Colorado - Rifle CSP2_plank lowO2_0.2 (SPAdes) (version 2) | ecosystem: Environmental > Aquatic > Deep subsurface > Groundwater | place... | reverse complement strand
CGCACGAAAGCATCAGGATTGCGGGAGATGAATTTGATGAAACCATTGTCCAATACATACGGAAGACTTACAATCTGGACATCGGACATCGAACGGGGGAACAAATTAAGATTGAGATTGGTTCTGCTTATCCCTTAGAAGAAGAATTGACGATGGAAATAAGAGGGCGTGATGCTATTGCAGGCTTGCCAAGGGTGACAACTATTACCTCGGAAGAAATTCGGGAGGCGCTAAAAGAACCGCTCGATAAAATTGTAGGCGCTGTGAAATCTACCCTCGAAAAGACGTCACCCGAATTGGCGTCGGACTTAATAACAAACGGGTTGGTGCTGGTAGGTGGAGGCGCCTTGATTCGAGGGTTGGACAAGCTCCTAGCGCAGGAAACGGGGTTGCGGGTGCAGGTAGCCAATGACCCTTTAACAGCCGTTGCGCGAGGAACGGGCTATCTCCTCGAAAATCTTGATTTATACAAAACTGTTTTACAGGATGAGGACATCCACTCCTAGTTTTAGCGATATCTTAAAAAATCCCGTTGCAACGATAATCATCCTTTTGGCAATATCCCTTAGTTTTTTGTTTTTGCCGCCAAAGCTTTCCAACCGTATCAAAATGACCTGCCTTGTCCCTGTGAGACCGTTACAATGGGCAACCTGTTTCTGCAGTAATTCAGCCAATAATTTTTTGGATAAGGCGCTTTCTGCCTGGCGTGATGCTCACATAAAAAAACAACTGGAAGAACAAGTTTCCCAGTTCAAAAATAAGATAATAGAGCAGCAGGATACAATATACAAGTTGCAGAGTAAACTGCACACCCTTTCGGAATTCCCGGCTGAAAATAAGAATAAAACAAAGCCAATACCAGCGGACATCATCGGATACGATTCATTGACTTTTAGGAAAAGCATCACGGTCAATGCAGGTTCTAAACATGGCGTAAAACCGAACGACATAGTAGTATCAAATAATGCGCTTGTGGGGAAGGTCGTTTTGGTAAGCGGAGGAAGTAGTGTTGTCCAGTTAATTACAGATCCGGCTTCACGCATACCGGGAAGGGTTCTTCAAACGCGTGAACAGGTAATAGTCGAAGGGAACGCTACGGGATTTTGTCAATTAAAATATGTGCCGCGATGGGCAAAACTGAAAAAGGGGGACGATATTATCTCCTCTGATATTGGTGGGTTTTATCCCCCTTCTTTACCTATTGCTACTGTTGTAGAAACTGAAGTAAAGGGAGGCGCACTCTTTCAATCGGTAAAGGTATTACCCAAGGTAAATATTTCAAAAATTGAGCATGTATTCGTTATAATAAATTAGGCCTTCGGCAACTTTGTAACGCCACTAAAACACCAAGGCACAAAGAAAATACTTAGCGTCTTCGTGACTTTGTGGCTAGTTTGAAATTCCTATACATTAAATTATGCGCTGGTTCACGTTTTTTTGTATCCTTATTGGGATTTCCCTGTTTCAGTCGACCCTGATGAACTGGATTAACATCGGGTCAGCGGCGCCTGATTTGTATTTTCCGTTGGTGATATTTTATTCCTTCATGGCAGATATCAAACGGAACACCATCACGAACTGGTTTGTGGGCATGTCAAAAGATTTGTTTTCGGAAGGGAGTTTTGGAATAAACTCCATTTTTTTTGTCGCCATGGGCTTTTTCGTCTGGTCAATCAGGGGAATATTGTTTCGGGAACATTTAGTTACCCAGGTGCTGGTCACATTCGTCTTTTCATGTATCTACAACATACTGTATGCGGCGCATGCTACACTTTCTTTTCACTCGCTCAGTCTTTCTGCAACCCTCTGGACAATTTTTACTTGCTCGTTATATACGGCTATGTTTGTTCCCGCGTTGTTTTGGATATTCAGTAAATTACAGCCGACACAGAAGTTTTTTTATCAATAAGGGATTGATGAGCCATGTATCCTTACCGTTTCAAAATCACACTCATTATTTTCATTGTATTTTTTATCGGTATCGTAGTACGGCTCTTTCAACTCCAGATCATTGAAAGCAATAAATATAAAGGCATTTCCCAAAATCGCCGTATTGTTACGTATCCGCTGGAGGCTACACGAGGAACTATCTTCGACAGAAACGGAAAGATGCTAGCTGTGGATCAACACACCTTTGATATTGCTGTCCAATACAAAAATCTCCTATATTGTTACGTTCGTGATAACAATGCGGTGTCACGCATTGATGGGATGAAGGTGCATAAAAATGCAAAAAAAACCTGTGGTGAATGTCACGAAAATCAAGACGTATGGGTAGAAAAATTGTCCCAGTTGTTAGGAATCCCGCAGAATGAGTTGCTGAGTCATGCAAAACAAGCCGTTGAAAAAGTGGAAAGACTCAAGCAAAACGTGGAGCAAAAATCAGGACGGGCAACCCGTATCAAGGAGGAAGCGGGCTATTATCCTATAGCTTCTGATGTTACATGGGAAAAGGTTATTCAAATAGAGATTAATCAGAACAGTTATTCCGGCATACGCGTCACTCCCAGACCAAAAAGGATTTATCCTCAGCAAGAACTTGCGCCGCACATCCTGGGGTATATGAGCAAGCTGAATGAGAAAGAATGGAAGATGTACAGCGACAAGTGGAATAATTTTATTTTGAGTTCCAATATTAAAGGTACGGACATTACGCCATTGCTCTACGATGGGTATGCCGAAAACGACTATATAGGGAGGTCAGGGGTTGAGTTGGAATATGAAAATGAATTACATGGCGAGCGCGGTAAACGGTTTGAGGAAATCACCTATAAAAATACCCAGGTTGAAAAAGTAATATTGGAACGACCACCTGTTTCCGGAAACGACCTCTATTTGACCATTGACACTCAAATTCAGGCTTATGCAGAAAAATCGCTGGGTAAGAACCCTGGGTCAATTATCGTTATGGACCCGTGGACGGGCGAGATACTCGCTATGGCTAGTTACCCGTGCTTTAATCCTAACGATGTGAATAAAGATTTTAAAAAGCTTATCAAACATCCTTCAAAACCATTCCTCAATAGGGCCATACAGGGCGCCTTGCCTCCGGGATCTATTTTTAAAGTTATTACAGCAACTGCCGCCCTGAGCACAAACCGCATTAATACCCAGACGAATTATGAGTGTCATGGTTATACCAATTACCAAAATGTCATTTTTAGATGCTGGTCGGAATACGGACACGGACTGGTTGCCATACAGGATGCCATACCCTATTCGTGCAATGTCTTTTTCCTTGAAACAGCAAAGATTTTAGGTGGAGATTCACTATACACATGGGCAAAGAATTTTGGTATTGGTGAGAAGACAGGTATCGATCTTCCGCACGAAAGGAGCGGAAATATGCCCAAAATGACGGACACGGCAACCGTCATGAACGTTGCTATCGGCCAAGGGGCATTGCTTACCACACCGCTTCAGTTAGCTCGGATATATGCGGCAGTGGCAAATGGCGGCACTTTGGTTCAGCCCCACTTACTATTAAAACTCACCGATGGACAAGGAAAAATCGTTCGTCTATTTAAACCGGAAAAGAAACAAAAACTTCCCATACAGCCTGCCACCCTGGATACCTTACGTACGGCACTTTTGGATGTGGTTACCCGTGGTACGGCCAAAAATACGGGCTTGGAGTTATACAAGGTTGCCGGTAAAACAGGCACCGCGGAAACCGGGCGTCAGGAAGACAACCATGCCTGGTTTGTCGGTTACGCCCCGTATGACAGCCCGCAGTACTGCTTTGCCATACTTGTAGAGCATACGCCAGGTCATGGGGCGGAGATCACAGGGCCTATTGCCAGAGAATTAATGTCGTATTTATTCCCGGAGCTAAATGAGGCGTCATAGAGGCCTGTTTCTGATTCTTTGGAGTATTACCGTGCAAAAACTTCTTTTTTTGGAAAGTTTTTATGAACCAGTATGGATGTGCCCATTATGGGGTTTTATTTCCGGAAATAAATGTTTGAAAGATGTTCAATGAAGCAATTTAAATTATCGCTTAAAGAAAAGGCATTCATAGGGATTGTTGCTACACTTATTCCTATCCTTACTACGTTCATTCTGGTTTACCGTCAGAACAGGGTATATTTGACGAACCGCACCCTCGACACCTTAACCATTATTGCTGAGGCATACGAAGGACAGGTCTATCAGTTTCTGGAGATGGCAAAACGACGCACCCAGGATTTTTCCAGTGACGGTTTTATCAGAACTCAACTACAAAAAGTAATCAGAGGCAATCTATCTACAATTAGCAAACTGAATAAACATCTTGTCAGGAATAAGCTTGTCCTTGATAAAACGATAAATACCATCAATATCCTTTCTTTAGAGGGACGGGTCGTTGCCTCTACGAACAACGCTGAAATTGGAAGGGACCTTTCCCGTGAAACCATTTTTTTAGAGGGGAAAGAGACTGTTACTATGGTAGAAAAGTGTTTCGGACATTGTGAATTAACCGAAATTGCAATCTCAGCTCCCATCTTAAATAAAGATACGGGCAGGCTTATAGGTGTTATAGTCAACTATATCCCAATTGCGGAGCTAGATAATATTGTAACCGGAAGATATTCGCATCACTTGGAAGCAGCCTCCTGGGCTAAAGGGAAAGGGGCATGGAAGACGCTTGAGATATATCTGGTAAATAGAGACAAGCTCATGATTACAGAATCCATATTCGTGAAGGATGCCGTATGGAAACAGGTAGTAGATACGCTGCCAATTAACGAAGGCTTAACGTCAAATAAAGAGATAACCGGATTCTACAGAGATTACAGAGGCGTTGAGGTTGCGGGCGCATCCATGTATATTCCATCAGTGAAATGGATACTCCTTGTGGAAATTGACAAGAGTGAGGTGCTTTCTCCGATAAAACATGTACTTGTAAGCGCTTTAATAACAGCAGCAGTTGTTATTGTAATGATTGTCTTGCTCTTTGCTGGTTTCATGAAAAAAATGGTGATGCCTCTTCGGAAAATATCCGATGCTGCAAAGAAAATTGCCAGCGGCAATTTCGATGTTGTCGTTCCGGTTCAGACGCATGATGAAATTGGCGTACTGTGTGAATCGTTTAATTACATGACCGACCATATTAATGCCAGGACGACGGCGCTTGCAAGGAGCGAGGCGCGTCTTGCCGAGGCGCAGCGAATAGCCCAGATTGGAAATTGGGAATGGGATGTGATTAAAAATGAAGTATCCTGGTCTTGTGAGGCATATCGTATCTTTGGTCTGACTCAAGAAAGCTTTGTCTCTCCTGTTGAAACATTTATCAACCACGTCCATCCCGATGACAGGGAGTTTGTAAAAAAATCCGTTGATAATGCACTCGCCAATAAAAAACCTTTAGACATCGATCATCGTATAATTCTTAAAGATGCAACAGTGCGCACGGTTCATGAAAGGGCTGTGGTTATATCTGATAGTAAGGGCAGGGCTGTTCAAATGGTCGGAACGGTTCAGGACATCACCGAGCGCAAGCGAGCGGAAGAAGAAGTTGTTTTATTGAAGACATTGATTTTGTCAATCAGCGAGTCCAAGGATTTACACGACGCCCTGATCGTCACACTGGAGCAGGTGTGCAGCGCAACCGGATGGATTTATGGGGAGGCGTGGATGCCTGATCCTGAGGGTAAATGCTTAGTGCGCGATCATTCATTTTACAGCAAAGTTGATACCCTGGAAAAGTTTAGCGAATTGAGCGGTAATTTTACCTTTGCTTATGGGGTAGGGCTTCCCGGACGTGCCTGGTCTATAAAAAAGCCCGTGTGGGTACAGGATGTTACCATTGATTCAAATTATCTGCGTGCGGCGATTGCCAAAGAGGCTGGACTAAAGGCAGGAGTTGCTTTTCCCGTCTCTTCCGATACTGAAATAGTTGCCGTTCTTGTATTTTATATGCTCAAGACGCTCGAAAGAGACGAACGACTCGTCGGCTTTATCTCTTCTGTGGCGGTTCAACTGGGTGAGGTTATTAAACGCAAGATAGCAGAGAAAGCAGTGATGGAGAGATCGCGACTGGCAACTTTGGACGCTGACGTGGGTTTTGCTCTCATACAGAAGAGTACTTTGCGTGAAAGCTTACAATTATGCGCTGAGGCCTTGGTACGAAATCTTAATGGAGCATTTGCTCGAATCTGGACTTTCAACAGAGAAGAGAATGTGTTAGAGTTACAGAGCAGTGCAGGGATGTATACCCACATCGATGGCCCACATAGCCGAGTGCCCGTTGGCATGTACAAGATTGGTCTTATTGCTGAGGAACGCAAGCCTCATCTGACCAATAAAGTCATTGGAGATACCAGAATACATAACCAGGAATGGGCAAAGCAGAAGGGAATGGTAGCCTTTGCAGGTTACCCCCTGATAATTGAAGACCGTCTCGTGGGAGTTATGGCGATGTTTTCCAGCCAGCCACTTACAGAATTTACCCTAAGAGCGCTTGCGTCTGTGTCGGATGTAATTGCACTAGGCATTGAGCGAAAGCATATTGAAGAGACCAGAGCCAGATTATCAGAAATTACAGAGACAACAACAGATCTCGTTGGGACCGCCACAATAGATGGACGCGTACTTTATATAAACAAAGCGGGGAGAAAAGTTATTGGTATTGGTGAGAACGAGGATATTTCGAATTTGAGGATTTCTGATTGCCATCCCCAATGGGCAAGCGATCTCATTCTGAATGAGGGGATACCTGATGCAATCCGTGAAGGCGCCTGGATTGGAGAAACGGCATTTCTGAGCCGTGATGGCCGTGAAATACCGTTTTCGCAGGTAATTATTACTCATAAAAATCCGGATGGAACAGTGAGGAATCTTTCTACCATAGGACGCGATATTTCAGAGCGTAAACGTTTTGAGACGCAGATTATGTTTATGGCGAACCGCGATCCGCTTACCAACCTCCTCAATCGCCGCCGTTTCCACGAGGACTTGGATAGTTGGCTTGCGCAAGCACGGCGATTTGGAATCAAGGGGGCGGTGTTGTTTTTGGACCTTGATAATTTTAAATATATTAATGACTCGCTTGGTCATCAGGCGGGCGATAAACTCCTTATAGCTATTGCCGATCTGTTGAAAGAACGGCTGCGCGAGACAGACATACTGGCGAGGCTTGGGGGTGATGAGTTTGCCATTATCCTCCCACACGCCGATGTAAACCTTGCGGAATCGGTTGCAAATCAGATACGTGAATTGGTGCAATATCATGCCTCTGTTGAGGAAAATTATCCCCCGGGCATTACCGTTAGTATTGGCATTGCCATGTTTCCCGGTCACGGCGATACCGTGGAAACACTCCTTGCTTATGCCGATCTTGCAATGTACCGGGCAAAGGAAGAAGGGCGCAACCGTGTTTGTATCTATACACCTGAACAAAAGACACAGATTGAATCGCGGCTGGTCTGGGAGAAACGCATCCACGAGGCGCTGGATAGAGATAACTTCGTATTGTTTTTACAGCCTATTATGGATATTCGCCAAAACCTCATTATTGGGCATGAGGCGCTGTTGCGGATGATGAATGAAAAAGGTGAGGTTGTAGCTCCATCTAACTTTCTTGATATTGCAGAGCGCTTTGGGCTCATCCATGACATAGACCGTTGGGTGGTGAGAAGGGCTATCCCTCTCATTAAAAAGCTTCAGCATGATGGCAAACCCACATATCTTGAAGTTAACCTTTCCGGCAAGGCGTTTACCGATAAAAAATTATTGCCTTTGATCAGAAGTGAATTGGCCACGACGGGCATTGATCCTGTAAATATTATCTTTGAAATCACAGAAACCTCCGTTATTGAAAATATAGCCGTTGCACGGCATTTTATTGTTGAACTCAAGTCTCTGGGATGCCGTTTTGCCCTTGATGATTTTGGTATTGGATTTTCTTCGTTCAATTACCTCAAACATTTGCCGGTAGATTATCTGAAAATTGGCGGTAGTTTTGTTAGTAACCTGCCATACGACACCGTGGATCAACATCTGGTTAAGGCTATGGTGGAGGTGGCGTGTGGATTGGGGAAAAAAACCACTGCCGAGTGTGTGGAAAATGAAGAGACGCTGCGCCTGTTGCGGGAATATGGTGTGGATTATGCACAGGGCTACCATATTGGCACGCCGCGTCACATGTCTGAATTCTAAGAGGTATAAACACCCGTAGAGACAGGTTTGAAACCTGTCTCTACAACTAAAACTATGATACGTAGCGTAAGTCCGAGAAATTTTGATTGGGTGCTGTTTCCGATAATTTGCATCATTTTGACAATAGGAGTGCTTTTTGTCTGGAGTGCATCGTCTGAAAAATTTCTATTTAAACAACTCGTCTGGATTGCGATGGGACTCACCCTTTTTTTTATCCTCCTCTATTTTGATTATCTTTCCTTTGCTCATTATGCCTATATTATCTATGCATGCGTGCTCTTTCTTTTAATTCTTGTTTTGGGTATGGGAGGCGCTGTGAAAGGCTCACAGCGGTGGTTCACCATTGGTTCTTTTTCGGTTCAACCTTCTGAATTTATGAAAATTACTTTAGTGCTTACCCTCGCAAGGTTTCTCAGGTACAAGAAGTATGGGATCGGGTTGTTTGATATCGGGGTGTCTCTCCTTTTAACATTCATACCAATGGTGCTTATTATGAAACAGCCGGACCTTGGTACGGCGCTAGTACTTGTTCCCATTTTGCTTTCTATTTTATATACTGCTGGCATCAGACTTTACCACCTGTTTATGCTCATCGGTGCGGGTCTGGCTATATCACCTTTAGTCTGGATGTTTATGTTGAAATCCTACCAAAAAATGAGGATTATTGGATTCCTCTGGCCAGAGAAGGCTATGGATTGGGGGGCAGGTTATCACAGACTCCAATCACTTATCGCCGTTGGTTCGGGAGGTTTGTTTGGTACCGGATGGGGGAATGGCGTACAGAATCAGATGAAATTCCTGCCAGAACGGCATACAGATTTTATCTTCGCCGTTATTTCTGAAGAGTGGGGGTTTTTACGGGCTTGTTTTGTTCTGTTTCTTTATATCATGTTCCTCACGTGTGGTATTGGTATTGCGCGAAGCACACGTGAACCTTGTGGAAGACTCATAGTGATCGGGCTTGTCACTATGTTTGCAACGCAGATTGTAGTCAATGTTGGCATGTTCCTCGCGTGTGGTATTGGTATTGCGCGAAGCACACGTGAACCTTGTGGAAGACTCATAGTGATCGGGCTTGTCACTATGTTTGCAACGCAGATTGTAGTCAATGTTGGCATGTCCCTCGGGATTGCCCCCATTGTGGGGATTACGCTTCCTTTTATCAGCTACGGGGGTTCCTCTATGCTCACGTCCTTTATTGCCCTCTCCATCATTTTTAACATCAAGATGCGTTCGAAGATCGATCTTGCATCGGAACACCATTACAAAACAATCCGGTAGAAGGTAATTGCCCGATTTATGACGTTGCCTCAATGTAGGGGTTGAAGATTTTCAACCCCTACTTTATTGATTCGAAACGGGACTTGCTTAATATTTAAATTCTTATTATGATAAAACCACTATGAATGATTTGAAACATTTTGTGACAGAAAACATATTGCCGCTGGTGGAAATGCCGGGACAGTATATCGGGGGTGAGTGGAACTCCGTTGTTAAGAATCACGCTGAAATCGACGTAAAAGTCGCACTGGCATTCCCCGATACCTATAGTATAGGCATGTCTCATCTGGGGATTCAGATTCTTTACGGACTCCTCAACGAACGTGAAGACACGGTCTGTGAGCGGGTTTTTGCCCCTCTGGATGACATGGAGTCCCTCATGAGGAAGCACAAAATTCCGTTATTTTCGCTGGAAACATACACGCCTTTAAGAGAATTCGACCTGGTGGGTTTTTCGCTCCAGTATGAGTTGTCTTATACCAATGTCTTAAATATGTTAAACCTCTCAGACATTCCTATCATGGCCTCCGAACGTGATGAAACAGTTCCGCTCATCATTGCAGGCGGGCCTTGTGCTATCTCTCCGGAGGCAGTTGCAGATTTTATCGATATTTTTCTTGTGGGTGATGGGGAAGAAAGCCTGCCGCAACTCATTGAGTTATTTAAGGACATGAAAAGCAGAAAACTTTCTCGCAGGGAGAAGATCGTTTCTATAGCCCAAACTCTGAGAAATGCCTATGCTCCATTGCTCTATGAGGTCTCTTATTATCAGGACAACACAATACGTGAAATACACCCAAAAATATCTGGTCTGCCACTGCTTATAAGGTCAGCCTCTGTAAAGGATTTAAACAAGACGTATTATCCAACCAGGCCTATTGTGCCGTATGTAAAAACCATTCATGACCGCATTACCATTGAGGTCATGCGTGGCTGTACGCAGGGATGCAGGTTTTGTCAGGCCGGTATGAGCAAACGGCCTACGCGGCCTCGTACGGTAGAAAATGTCTTAAAACTGGCGGAACTCTCTTATGTAAATACTGGACACAACGAGATTTCCCTGGCGTCTCTTTCTATCAGCGATTATCCGTTCTTAAAACGTCTGATGGAACAGATGAACCAGGTATTTATTCCGAGGCATGTAAATATCTCTTTTCCTTCGTTACGGGTGAATGAGCAGCTTGTCCTATTGCCTTCCATGCTTAATACAGTTCGCAAATCGGGGCTTACTCTAGCGCCGGAGGCGGCAACTCCTGCCCTGAGAAAAATTATTAATAAAAATATTACCGATGAAGATCTTTACAACGGTATCGAAGAGGCATTTAAACAGGGTTGGAATATGGTAAAACTTTATTTTATGGTGGGACTTCCTACAGAAACGGATGACGATATTGACGCCATTGCACGGCTTGCCTATAATGTTTCTGCCCTGAAAAAGCGTATAAATGGCTCTTTCGGGCAGGTTAATATCAGTATTGCGCCCTTTGTGCCTAAGGCGCATACCCCTTTCCAGTGGCACCCGATGATAACCCTGCAGCGGATAAAAGAGATCAGAAATAGATTGTTTGACAGGATTCGGAGAAAAAGCATTCGCATAAAATTTCACAATGCGGAGCGCAGTATCCTGGAAGGCATTTTTGCGCGGGGAGACAGAAGGCTGGGAAAGGTTATTTATCAGGCATGGCAGGTTGGATGCAAGTTTGATGCGTGGGAAGAACATTTCCAGTTTCAAAAGTGGCTGGAAGCATTCCAGAAGGCTGGGGTTGATTGGACATTTTATGTATACCGTCAGAGAAATGACGATGAGGTCTTTCCCTGGGATCATATCAGTTGCGGTGTTGTAAAACCTTTTCTTATGCACGAAAGACAGAAATCTTTACATGAGGAAATTACACCCGATTGCCGTATAGACGAGTGTCCCGAATGCGGGAGTTGTGTGCGTTCCACTAATTTTTGTATTGTTTAAGGTTTCTTACAAAAAAGTCTGTGGAATTAAAAATTAGTAATAGTTCACCGCAAAAGGCGCAGAGAACGCAGAGTTACAACCCCCCCAAATCCCCCTTTGTTATGGGGGACAACCGCAATAATCCCCCTTAATAAAGGGGGACTAAGGGGGTTGTTATGCGATCTTAACGTTCTTTGCGGTAATCTGAACTTTCACGAAATTATCATGGTGAACGTTTATGTTGGTCTGGGGTCGAATGTAGGTAATCGGGAGAGAAATTTATTCTATGCGTATGATAGGATTGTTACCATCAAGGGAGTAAAGCCTATAAAACTTTCACGATTTTACGAGACAGCGCCAGTAGGAGGACCTATACAGCCGATGTTTTTGAATGCGGTTCTTAGTATAAAGACTGCTATATCTCCCTTTCGACTGCTCGAACACTTCCAGCGCATAGAAACACTTATGGGCAGGGTTCGCACGGTAAAATGGGGACCCCGAACCATTGATATTGATATATTGCTGTATGGTGATAAAATCATAAACAGAGACGACCTTGAAATTCCTCACCCATTGATGCATACACGGTTATTTGTTTTAGAACCATTGGTTGAGATAGATCCCAATGCAGTTCATCCCCTATTGAAAAAGACAGTTTTGCAATTATATAAAGAATTATGTTTTCAAGATTAGACAACTATATACTGAAGGCTTTTATTCCCACGTTTTTCATGTGTCTGCTCATTATTTCGGGGATATACATCGTTGTCGATCTCCTTCAAAAACTGGGGGAATTTGTGGATATGGGGGGAGAAGCCTTTGGCACGGGGATACGATATTATGCGTATCTCTTCCCTGTGATTATTTTCCAATTTTTTCCTGCCGTTACTTTAATAGCAATGGGTGTTGTGCTGGTAAAACTCTCAAGAAATCGGGAAATACTCGCCATGCAGGTTGCCGGTATTTCACTGTACAGGATATTGCTGCCTGTCTTTATTGTTTCGGTAGTTATGTCCTTCGCTTCATTTGGAGATCAGGAGTGGCTCATTCCACGGTTTGCTGAAAAGTTAGAAACATTACGGCAAACCTCATTCGATGATAATATCCAAAAAAATCTCCTTTTGGATGATAAGGAAAACAACGCCTTGCTTCGCGTTTGGAGATATGGCAAAAAAACGCAGCGCATGCAATCGGTTTTTATTCTTGCTCGGTATGAGAATAGAAAAAAGAAATTTACCCTGAGTGCAGAGGAAGGAAGATGGCTGGGAAATAATAAATGGTTGCTTGCAAAGGTAGTGAAGCACGTTTATGACGAACGTGGGAGATGGATTGCACCTGTACAACAAATCGATAGTCTGGAGTTTGAATCTATGATAACTCCTATGGAACTGGGGAAAATAAAGCTAGATCCTAGTTTGTTAAGTTTTGAGCAATTAAAGGAACTCTGTAAAACCGAACCTGATAATCCAAGAAACAGCTTATTGTTTCATTCCAGAATTTCGTATACCCTTACTCATTTTGTGTTGCTTTTACTGGGTATCCCGCTCGTGGTCGGATTTGAACGACTGAGTAAAAATTTATTTTTACGTGTGGGGTTGTGTGTCCTTATTTGTGGTATTTTCTATTCGCTAACCTTTGTCTGCTCAAACCTGGGCACCACAGGAATGCTTCACCCTATATTGGCGGCTTGGTTGCCTACCATTATTTTTGGTTCTGTGGGATTATTGTTTTTTGATATGATGAATATGTGATATGGCTATAACTGACTATGCACATGCCTTATTAGACCTCTTTTATCCTCGATACTGTCTCCACTGCAAACGGAATTTGAACGATTCTCACGAACTCTATATTTGTGAGGATTGTAATAAACAGATTCCCCTTATTAATGAATTTCTCTGTATTCGCTGCGGGTCGGCCATAGGACCCTATAGTGCATTGATGGCGAAAGAAGGTTGTACTGTGTGCAAAGGAAAGCATCTTCACTTCGACACCATGACAGTCATCGCTCATTACGATGGGGTCATGAAAACGATGATACACAGGTTTAAATATGCCAGGCAGAAATTTTTATTTCGCATCCTGAATGATTTCGTGATAACACATAAAAAGCTGAAAGAGATTGTTCCAGATATAGATGTTGTCGTACCGGTGCCGCTTCATTGGTTAAAAAAAATACATCGGGGATTCAATCAGTCAGAACTTCTGTCTTTTGGAATTCAAAGATACTTTTCGAAACCCATATCCACAAACAACCTCTGCCGTATTAAAAACACGGAGTCACAGACACATCTATCAAGAAGTCAACGGCAGGTAAATATCCACAATGCCTTTTTTGTTAAATATCCAAGATTATTTCAGGGGAAAAAGATTTTACTGGTAGACGATGTCTTAACTACTGGGGTAACCGCATCGGAGTGCGCGAAGAAGCTAAAAGAATCCGGCGCCAGGTCAGTTCATTTACTTGTCATTGCAAGTGCGGAACATAATCGTTAGGGCATGTAATTTTAATTTCCTTGACTGGTAATTTTTAATAAGTAAAATAATATATTTTAGAATGTTCAAATTATTTATATTTTAAGAAAGGATTTTACCATTGGAAAATATTACAATTGTTGCCAGGCATCTGGGTATAACAGAAGCAATTAAAAATTATGCCTTGCAAAAGGCCAAAAAAATAAAAAAGTTTTTTTCATGGATCTTGCAGATACAGATTACTCTGGGTATTGGCGGTGACAATAGCCATATTGTTGAAATGATTGTTTCTGTATCGAGAGGACCCACATTGGTTGCGGAGGTAGCGAATCCTGACATGTATCGTGCGATTGACCTGGCAGTAGATAAGGTTGAAGCTCAACTGAAAAAACACAAAGGTAAAATCCAATCAAGGATTGTTCGCAGAAAAAAGCCTGCAATCACTGAAATGGGGGGGACAGAAACTGGACCGGAAACATAATGGAAAGCAATTCTTTTGGAGGAATTTTGTAGTATGAAATTGACCGATTTTATTGTGGAGGACGCTATTATTACTGATCTCAAAGCTACCGAAAAAGAGGCAGTAATTAAAGAAATGGTGTGCGCGCTGAAAGATGCACGGAAAATTAATAGCAAGGATGTTGAAAACGTCATCAAATCTCTTATGAAACGGGAGGAATTGGGTAGCACGGGCATAGGGAAAGGTGTGGCTGTTCCACATACAAAACACGACTGTACGAAAAAGATTATTGGAACGATTGCACGATCAAAGCAAGGGGTTGATTTTAATGCCCTGGATGGCGAGTCCGTACATCTCTTCTTTCTTTTGCTTTCCCCGAACGATTCTGCAGGTTTACATCTTGCCGCACTTGAAAGAATATCTACCGTTATCAGGGATAATGATTTCCGTCGCTTTATGCGTGAAGCTAATGGTAAAGCGGGAATGATTGAGATATTAAAAGAGGGTGACGGTATCCACGTTTAACCTAAAAACTCCCTAGTTCTCTTTGCGCCGGAAAAAAAGAAAAGGTGCTTTTGTTTATTTAACCGGGAAAAGAGTTTAATTATAAAAATAAACTTCCCATGTCTTGTAGTATTTCACGAAGGCGTGGGATTCTGTATTAAATTTTTAAAAAAGATGTAATGAAATAGTTTGTTATGGATACGTTTTTAATAAATTCCAAAGTATTAGAACGAAAAGTAAAAATCTCTAATTCCAATGGGATGCATGCCCGGCCTGCCACCAAATTTGCTGAAATTGCCAATAAATATGCTTCGGAAATTCACGTAAGAACAAAGAACAAAGAGGTCGAGGGTAAAAGTGTTATTGATCTCTTAACACTCGGGGCGGAAAGTGGCACAGAAATAGTAATCTATGCAAAGGGGATTGATGCAGTAGAGGCGCTGGATGCCCTGGAAGGGTTGGTGAAAAGTAAGTTTGAAGAAGAATTCATGGAAATCAGAAAGGGGATCGCAGTCTCTCCAGGTGTAGTTATCCGTGAGGCCTTTTTGTTTGAAAGTGAAGGGTACCGCATCCCGCGCCATATTATAAGGAAAGAAGACGTCGAAGGTGAAGTTTTTAGGCTTGAAAAAGCCATTGAAGATTCAAAAAAAGAAATTGACGATTTAGAGAAGAAGGTATCCGAAGATTTAGGTTCTGAAATCGGCTCAATCTTTGGCACCCACAGAATGATTTTACAGGATGCGCGTCTGAAAAAT
>Ga0209343_10005386_pt1 | contig 15561 bp, 19 predicted proteins | sample RifCSPlowO2_02_FD_184026 | JGI IMG/M metagenome (GOLD analysis project Ga0209343, IMG submission 184026) | Groundwater microbial communities from Rifle, Colorado - Rifle CSP2_plank lowO2_0.2 (SPAdes) (version 2) | ecosystem: Environmental > Aquatic > Deep subsurface > Groundwater | place... | reverse complement strand
CCATGGGCCGCTCCTACGCACGCTCGGCGTGATAGAGGCTGACCTGGCGAAACTCCGCCGGCTCGGCCAGATCCGGCCAGGTGCAGGCCTCCAGTATTCCTAAGCGTTGGTACAACGGATGCTGGAAGTCGCGCACCCGCGAGTCGGCCACCAAAGCCTCACGGCCGCGGCTGAGGAACTGGTCGAGCAGCGGCAGGTTGGCGCGGTCATACAGTACGTCGGCGACCAGTATCAGGTCGAAGCGATCGGCCTCCTGAAAGAAGTCCGCCGAGTAACGCAGTTCCACGCCATTTAGCGCGGCATTCGCCTGGCAAGCGGCAATCGCCAGTGGGTCGAGGTCGCAGGCCACCACTTCCAGGGCGCCGGCCTTGGCCGCGGCAATAGCCGCCACACCGGAACCCGCGCCGAAGTCCAGCACGCGCTTGCCGCGCACCCACTCGGGATGCTCGGCCAGCCAGCGCGCCAGCACCAGGCCGCTGGCCCAGCAGAAGCACCAGTAGGGCGGCTCTTCGAGGATGCGTCGGGTTTCCTCGGGGCTGAAGGCGCGGTGCATATTTTCCGCATTTATCAGCCACAGCTTGAGCTCGGTGCCGGGCAGGGTTGCCGCACTGAGCTGGGCATCGCCGAGCAACTCGCTGAGCGCGGCTTGCAAGGCCGTCGGTGCCCTCATGGCGCGGGCACCAGGCGTAGCGCGCCGAGGGATTGCGTCTCGGCGCGGCGAATAAGCTGCGGCGGTAGGCGCAGGATCAGGCTGCCGGACTGATGGGCGCGGCCATGCAGTTCGATGCGCTGGTGCTTATGGAAGGTTTCCGGGTTGAACGGCAGGCGGAAGGGCAGCGAATTGCCCGTGGCGCGCAGCTGGATATTGCCTAGCATGGCCTGGGGGCGGCCGCGTCGATCGACGGCGAGCAGGGCCAGCTCGACTTCCGCGGCGGCCGGCACTCCCAGCAGGCTGCCGCTCAGCTCGCGCAGGTTGGCCGGCAGCGGGGCTATTTTAGCCTGCGTCTGGCTTGCCGGGGCCGGCGTGGGCAGCGGGGGAGCCGGACTATCGCTGGCGCAGGCCGCCAGCAGGCCAAGCAGGCCAAGCAGAAGCAGCGGTCGAAACGGCATGTGGGCGTTTATCAAGGTCATCGGCTTCGCTGCGGTGGATGGGCGCCTGTATAGCGCAAAGTCCGCGGCTTGTCTTGCCTGCGGGATGCGCTACCATGGCGCCTTCGCGTCTAAGGCTGGCTTTCTCTATGCACTGTCCCTTCTGCGGTGCCAACGACACCAAGGTTATCGACTCGCGCCTGGTCGCCGAGGGCGAGCAGGTGCGCCGTCGGCGTGAATGCCTGGCCTGTGAAGAGCGCTTCACCACCTTCGAAACCGCCGAACTGGTGATGCCGCGCCTGATCAAGCAGGACGGCAGCCGCCAGCCCTTCGATGAAGACAAGCTGCGCGCCGGCATGCAGCGGGCCCTGGAAAAGCGTCCGGTGAGCATAGAGCGCCTGGAAGCGGCCATCGCCCATATCAAGCACAAGCTGCGCGCCACCGGCGAGCGCGAGATCAAGTCGCTGGTGCTGGGTGAGCTGGTCATGGGCGAGTTGCAGAAGCTCGATGAAGTGGCCTATATCCGCTTCGCTTCGGTGTACAAGCGCTTTCAGGACCTCAACGAGTTCCGCGAGGAAATCGACCGTCTGTCCCGCGAACCAATCCAGGGCTGATGATGACCTCCGATCACGCCTGTATGGCCCGCGCCCTGGAGCTGGCCCGCAAGGGCCTGTATTCCACCCATCCGAATCCGCGGGTCGGCTGTGTGATAGTGCGCGCTGGGCAGATTGTCGGCGAAGGCTGGCATGCCCGCGCCGGCGAGCCCCATGCCGAAGTGCATGCGCTGCGCCAGGCCGGCGACAAGGCCCGCGGCGCTACCGCCTACGTCACCCTGGAACCCTGCAGCCACCACGGCCGTACGCCGCCCTGCGCCGATGCGCTGATCAATGCCGGGGTCGCCCGGGTGGTCGCCGCCATGCAGGACCCCAATCCGCAAGTGGGCGGCAATGGCCTGCTGCGTCTCATGCATGCCGGTATCGCGGTACAGAGCGGGGTGCTGGAGGCCGAGGCGCGGGCGCTCAACGCCGGCTTTATCAAACGCATGGAGCAAGGCCTGCCCTTCGTCCGGGTCAAGCTGGCCATGAGCCTGGATGGCCGCACCGCCATGGCCAGTGGCGAAAGCCAGTGGATCACCGGCCCGGCCGCGCGCGCCGCGGTGCAACGTCTGCGCGCCCGCGCCAGTGTGGTGCTGACCGGCGCCGATACGGTGCTGGCCGACGCCGCGCGCCTGACCGTGCGCCCCGAGGAGTTGGGCCTGGGCGCCGAGCTGACCGCCCTGGCCGTGACCCGGCCGCCGCTGCGGCTGTTGGTCGATGGGCGTTTGCGCGTGCCGCTGACGGTGCCGTTCTTTCAGGCCGGCCCCGCCATGGTGGCGACCTGCGCGGCGGCCTCTGCCCGCGACCGCTATCTGGACGATGGCCACGAGCTGTTGGCCGTGCCCGGCAGCAGTGGTCATGTCGACCTGCGTAAGTTGCTGATCGAACTGGCGGCCCGTGGCGCCAACGAAGTGCTGGTCGAGGCTGGGCCGCGTCTGGCCGGCGCCTTTACCCGCCTGGGTTTGGTCGACGAATACCAGTTGTTCGTCGCCCCCAAGCTGCTCGGTTCCAGCGCGCGGCCCTTGCTCGATCTGCCACTGGCGCGCATGGCCGAGGCGCCGGCGCTGAAAATCGTCGAAATGCGCGCGATCGGCGATGACTGGCGGATTATCGCGGTGCCACAGCCACTGGCTTGATGGGCGCTTATTAGCGATGGCATGCCATTAGAGATGGCGCACCATTACAGATGACTAGTCATTCAGGCGGTCGCTTGGCCATGCAGGGCGGCGGCAATTGTGGTAAAACGCGTCTCGGCCATCTCGGTGGTCGTAACGTTCTCAGGGCGGGGTGTAATTCCCCACCGGCGGTAATGGCCTCTAGCGCCTAGCCCGCGAGCGCTTGCAGCGGTTATGTGAATAGCCAGGGCAAGGTCAGCAGACCCGGTGTGATTCCGGGGCCGACGGTTAGAGTCCGGATAAAGAGAGAGCGGGATTCCCTCCAAGGGCGCGGCTGGACTGCGCCTGTGAAATCCCTATCGATCCCAAACGCCCTGTTTGTCGCCAAACAGGAGTGCGTAGTGATGTCTTATGCTTTTCTTTGCGCCGCGCGATGCGCGGGTGCCGAGTCGCGATTAGGGGAGGCCTGATGTTTACCGGAATTATCGAAGCCATTGGCAGCATCCGCGCGCTGACCCCCAAGGGCGGTGATGTGCGGGTCTATGTGGAAACCGGCAAGCTGGATCTCGCCGACGTCAAACTCGGCGACAGCATCGCGGTCAACGGCGTGTGCCTGACCGCCGTGGAGTTGCCGGGCGACGGCTTCTGGGCCGACGTCAGCCGCGAGACCCTGGCGCGCACCGCCTTTATCGACCTCAAGGCCGGTAGCAAGGTCAATCTGGAGAAGGCCCTGACGCCGACCAGTCGCCTTGGAGGCCATCTGGTCAGCGGCCATGTGGACGGCGTCGGTGAAATCATCGCCCGCGCCGATAACGCCCGCGCCGTGCAGTTCCGCATCCGCGCGCCGCGCGAGCTGGCCAAATATATCGCCCATAAGGGCTCGATCACAGTCGATGGCACCAGCCTGACCGTCAACGCGGTCAACGGCGCCGAGTTCGAGCTAACCATAGTGCCGCACACATTGGCCGAGACCATCATGCTCGACTACCGCCCGGGAAGGCAGGTCAACCTCGAGGTGGATCTGCTGGCGCGTTACCTGGAGCGTCTGCTGCTCGGCGACCAGGCGGGGACGCCTGCAGCCTCGGGCATGACGGAAAGTTTTCTGGCCGAACACGGCTATCTGAAGAATTAAGGAATCGCCAGCATGGCTCTGAATAGCGTCGAAGAACTGATCGAAGACATCCGCGCCGGCAAGATGGTCATCCTGATGGATGACGAGGACCGCGAGAACGAAGGCGACCTGATCATCGCCTCCGAGTGCGTGACCGCCGAACATATCAACTTTATGGCGCGTTTCGCCCGCGGCCTGATCTGCATGCCGATGACCCGCGAACGCTGCGAAACCCTCAAGCTGCCGCTGATGGCGCCGCGCAACGGTTCCGGCTTCGGCACCAAGTTCACCGTCTCCATCGAGGCGGCCGAGGGCGTGACCACCGGCATCTCCGCCGCCGACCGCGCGCGTACCGTGCAGGCGGCCGCGGCCAAGCATGCCAAGGCCGACGATATCGTCAGTCCCGGCCATATCTTCCCGCTGATGGCCCAGCCCGGCGGCGTGCTGGCCCGCGCCGGCCACACCGAGGCGGCCTGCGACCTGGCGCGCATGGGCGGTTTCGAGCCGAGCGGGGTGATCTGCGAGATCATGAACGACGACGGCACCATGTCCCGCCGCCCCGAACTGGAAGAGTTCGCGGCGCTGCACGGCATCAAGATCGGCACCATCGCCGACCTGATCCACTACCGCTTGATCCACGAGCGCACCGTCGAGCGCGTCAGCGAGCAGGTGCTCGACAGCGAGCTGGGCCAGTTCAATCTGGTGACCTACCGTGACTCGGTGGAGAACGACGTGCATATGGCCCTGACCCTGGGCGAGATCTGCGCCGAGGAGCCGACCCTGGTGCGGGTGCACAATATGGACCCGCTGCGCGACCTGTTTATGGTCAAGCAGCCGGGGCGCTGGAGCCTGCGCGCGGCCATGAGTGAGGTGGCCAAGGACGGCAGCGGCGTGGTGCTGCTGTTGGGCAACCCGCTGACCGGCCCGGACCTGCTGGCGCACCTGGAGCGCCAGTTGGGGCACGAGGCGAAAGTGGTCAACCCGACCACCTACAGCACTGTCGGTGCCGGCTCGCAGATACTGCGTGACCTCGGCGTGCGCAAGATGCGCCTGATGAGCTCGCCGATGAAGTTCAATGCAATATCCGGTTTCGACCTGGAAGTTGTAGAATACCTGCCCTCTAAATAATCCCAAGGGTCGCCACTGGCGGCCCGGCTCTTTAATACAGACGAGATTCGCTATGACCCTGAAGACCATCGAAGGTACTTTTATTGCCCCCAAGGGCCGCTTTGCCCTGGTGGTTGGCCGCTTCAACAGCTTCGTGGTCGAAAGCCTGGTAAGCGGCGCCGTTGATGCCCTGGTGCGCCATGGTGTGAGCGAAAGCGACATCTGCATCATCCGCGCCCCGGGTGCCTTCGAGATTCCGCTGGTGGCGCAGAAAGTCGCCCAGCAAGGCATCTACTCGGCGATCATCGCCCTCGGCGCGGTGATCCGTGGCGGTACTCCGCACTTCGAATATGTCGCCGGCGAATGCACCAAGGGCCTGGCCCAGGTGTCCATGGAGTTCGGCGTACCGGTGGCCTTCGGCGTACTGACCGTGGATTCCATCGAGCAAGCCATCGAACGTTCCGGCACCAAGGCCGGCAACAAAGGCGCGGAAGCTGCACTGTCCGCCCTGGAAATGGTCAGCCTGCTGGCGCAGTTGGAGGCCAAGTGAGCCAGAACGACAAGCCGCAAGCGCCGAAAGGCCCGAAGGCACCCAGCGGCAAGACCCTCGCGCGCCGTCAGGCGCGCACCCTGGCCATGCAGGCGCTGTACTCCTGGCATATGGCTGGGCAGCAGCTGAACGAAATCGAGGCGCAGTTCCGCGTCGATAACGATTTCACTGCAGTGGACGGTGCCTACTTTCACGAGATTCTGCACGGTGTGCCGCGGCAGAAGAGCGAGATCGATGGCGCCTTCGAACCCCTGCTGGACCGCCCCATAGCGGAAATCGACCCGGTCGAGCTGTCGATTCTGCGTCTGTCGACCTACGAGCTGAAAAACCGCATCGATATCCCCTATCGCGTGGTGATCAACGAAGGCATCGAGCTGGCCAAGGTGTTCGGCGCCACAGACGGGCACAAGTTCGTCAACGGCGTGCTGGACAAGCTGGCGCCGCGCTTGCGCGCCGACGAAGTCCGCGCTAATAAGCGTTAACAGCCATGCAAAGCTACTGCGGGCTTCGCGCGCCATGCGGCGTTGAAGTGATCCCTCGTTATGCTTTCCCTGGGGCTGTAAGTCTTTCAGGCGATACCTGCCTTGGGTGAGTTCGAGCTGATCCGTCATTACTTCGCCGCCGCGTCCTGTGCGCGGGCCGGCGAAGGCGTGGCCCTGGGTATCGGCGACGACTGCGCGCTATTGGACGTGCCGGCTGGCGAGCAGCTGGCCATCTCCACCGACACCCTGGTATCCGGGGTGCATTTCCCAGAATCTCCCGATCCGTTCCTGCTGGCGCAACGCGCCCTGGCCGTATCGGTCAGCGACTTGGCGGCCATGGGCGCGACCCCCCTAGGTTTTACCCTCGCCCTGACCCTGCCCAGTGCCGAGCCGGACTGGCTTGAAGCCTTCGCCCGCGGCCTCGATCGGATGGCGCAGCAGTGCGCGATCCGCCTGATCGGCGGCGATACCACCCGCGGCCCGCTGAGCCTGACCCTCACGGTCTTCGGCCGAGTACCCAGGGGGCAGGCGTTGACCCGGGCGGGGGCGCAGGTCGGCGATCTGCTCTGTGTCGGTGGCGAACTGGGCGATGCCGCCGGCGCCTTGCCGCTGGTACTGGGCCAGCGTCAGGCCGAGCCGGCAATCGCCGAGGCCTTGCTGGCGCGCTACTGGTCGCCGCTGCCGCAGCTGGCTCTAGGCCTGGCGCTGCGCGGCAAGGCCACGGCGGCGCTGGATATTTCCGATGGTTTGCTGGCCGATTGCGGGCATATCGCCGCCGCATCGGGCGTGGCCTTGCTGATCGAACAGGCGCGGGTGCCCCTGTCGGCGGCGCTGCAGGCCTTTGCCGATGCGCCAACGGCCTATGAATGCGCGTTAAGCGGTGGCGATGACTACCGCCTGGCCTTTACCCTGCCGCCCCAATACCTGGCCGGCTTGCAGGCCGCCGGTTGGCCGCTGCTGGTGATAGGTCGGGTCGAGGCGGGGCAGGGGGTGTGGCTGCTGGACGCCGATGGCGCACCGGTGCAGGCGGCGCATAGTGGTTATCAACATTTCGAGGCTTCCAGTGACTGATCATTCTGCCCCCGTCGGCATGCGCCGTACGCCTGCCTCGGTATGGCGCAATCCCTGGCACTTTCTGGCCTTCGGTTTAGGCTCGGGGGCCATGCCCAAGGCGCCGGGTACCTGGGGCACCCTGGTGGGCCTGGCCTTTGTGCCGTTGCTGCAGTTGCTGCCGCACTGGGGCTATGGGGCGGTGCTGGTGCTGGGCAGCCTGTTCGGTTTTTGGTTATGCGGCAAGGTGGCCGATGACCTGGGCGTGCATGACCACCCAGGCATAGTCTGGGATGAGTTCGTCGGTATCTGGATCACCCTGTGGCTGGCCCCCGTCGGGTGGGGCTGGTTACTGCTAGGCTTTTTAGTGTTCCGTTTGTTCGACATTCTCAAGCCGTGGCCGATCAGTTGGATCGATCGCCATGTGCAGGGCGGGGTCGGCATCATGCTGGACGATCTGTTGGCCGGCGTGTTCGCCTGGATGGTTGTGCAGGCTTGCGTCTGGGGTTGGGCCAATGGACTGGCGACAGCATTGCTTGGGTGATAGCTAAGAGGTCGCATATGGGCCGCTGCTGTTCGCTGTTGTTGTCTGCACTACTGGTCTGCTGCGGCGTGCAGGCCGATAGCGCGGTGCCGGAACATATCCGTATCGCCAGCGATGTCTGGGAGGGGCATACCCATGCCGATGGCACCGGCCTGGCCTGGGATATTCTGCGCCAGGTGTTCGAGCCCGCCGGGGTCAAGCTGCAGATCCAGAGCGTGCCCTATACCCGCTCCATCGGCCTGGTGCAGCGTGGCGAGGCGGATGCCTGGGTGGGTTCCTACCTCAATGAGGTCGATAAAGGGGTGTTTTACCCGCGCCGGCCTTACGATACCGACCAGATCGCCGCCCTCGGCCTGGTGGACAAGCCGCCACCTAGCCTGGCCACGCTCGGCGAGTTTCGTCTGGTGTGGATGCGCGGTTATGAGTACCAGCGTTATCTGCCCAATTTGCGCCAGTACCGCGAAGTGCTTCGCCGTAGCGGTATCCTGGGCATGCTCGACCAAGGGCATGCCGATTTTTATATCGATGCCATCACCGAGATCGAGGATGTGCTGAGCACGGCGAAGGAGCCGGGGCGTTACCGCGCCACCGCGCTCACCTCGTTGCCGATTTATCTGGGCTTTGCCGATAATCCACGGGGTAGGGCGCTGGCTGGGTTATACGACCAGCGCATGGATGTTTTACTGGAACAGGGTAGTTTGCGCGCGATCTTCAAGCGCTGGCAGCAGCCTTATCCCTTCGAATAATCGCGACGAGAAAGCCTATGCAGGGTTTTAAACTGATTAGCTTGAGCCTGGCGCTGTTGTCCGCCAGTGGGGTCTGGGCGGCGTCCCAGGTGCAGGTGGTTGGCCTGTTCCCGGGGGCGGCGGTGCTGAATGTGGATGGCCAGCGCAAGTTGGTCAAGGTCGGCCAGACCGGCCCGGGCGGCGTGCAGGTGATCAGCGCCGACAGCCGTGGCGCGGTGCTGCGGGTCGATGGCGTGGAGCGTAGCTACAGCCTCAGCCGTGAATACAGCGAAGGCTTTAGCGCGCCGGTGAAGAAGCAATTCAGCGTGGCCAAGGGGGTTGGCGGGCATTACTGGATCGCCGGTTCGGTGGACGGCCATCCCGTGCAGTTTCTGGTGGACACCGGGGCGACCTCGGTCGCCCTGAATGAGGGCCATGCGCGCAGCCTGGGCATCGACTACCGCGCGACTGGGCGGCTGCTGCAAGTCAGCACCGCCAGCGGCACGGCGCGCGGCTGGCAAGTCACCCTCGGCCGGGTCAAGGTCGGCGAGCTGGAAGTGCTGGGCGTCGAAGCCGTGGTGCTGGAAGGCGGCTCACCCAGCGAGGCGCTGCTCGGCATGAGCTTTCTCAGCCGGGTCGGCTGGCGGGTCGAGCAGGATCTGCTGGTGCTGGAGGCGAAGTATTAACGGCGCTCGTTTGTCCGTCGATTACGCTGTGGTGGGTTACGCGGCGCGTGGTTCGGGTGTCGTTTTCAAGAAGATCGTCCGCGCCGCCCACCCTACAAGGCTTGCAGCTTGCCTGATCCTTATCATCGGTAATTCAGGCTGACCCGCTGGCGAGGCCTGCTGTTACAATGCCGACCTGATTATTTTCTGCCCATCTCTTTTTAGGAGCATCCGGTGTCCGTCGTGTTTGTCGCCGCCTCCCAGCTGCCTACGCCCTTTGGCGTGTTCACCATGCATGGCTTCCTCGAGCAGGGCAGCGGCAAGGAACATGTTGCGTTGACCTTCGGTGATGTGGCCGATGGCGCCCCGGTGCTGGGCCGTTTGCATTCCGAATGCCTGACCGGCGACGCCCTGTTCAGCCTGCGTTGCGATTGTGGCTTCCAGCTCGAAGCGGCGTTGCGCGCGATTGCCGCCGAGGGCCGTGGCGTGCTGCTGTATCTGCGCCAGGAAGGCCGCGGCATTGGCCTGCTGAACAAGATCCGCGCCTACGAGTTGCAGGATGGCGGCGCCGATACCGTGGAAGCCAACGAGCGTCTGGGCTTCGGCGCCGACCAGCGCGACTACGCGATCTGCCTGCCGATGCTCGAGCACCTGGGCATCAAGGAACTCAAACTGATGACCAATAACCCGCGCAAGGTCAAGGCCCTGGGCGATATGGGCATCCATGTGGCGACCCGCGTGCCGCTGCAGATCGATCACAATCCGCACAACAAGAAGTACCTGGCGACCAAGGCCGGCAAGCTCGGGCATATGCTCGGCAGCCTGCACCAGGCAGAGGTCGAGGAAAGTCTGTGACCCGCAGCGAAGTGCGCCGGCGCCTGGAGTTGGCCTGGTGGCGCCAGCTGGGGCTGACCCTGGCGCCGCTGTTTGTGCTCAATCTGCTGTTCGGTGCGGACCAGCAAGCCGGCATGTTGAGCATGCCGCTGTTTGTCGCCGGCCTGGCCTCGATGTTCGTCAGCCTGCCGCTGTTCAGCGCCTACAAGCGCGCCCTGATCGCCACCGAGCGCGCCCTGAATAGCCCCGCGGAACATGACGCCTGGCTCGAGCTGGCGCGTACCCGGCGCATCGCCTTTCTCGGCGCCGGCCTGCCCGCCTGGATTGCCGCCTTTGCGGTGTTCGCCGGCCTGGAAGCCATTCCCCTGATCCTCCTGGCGCTGTCCAGCGTCGTCCTGCTGTATCTCTACCGTATTCCCCGCCAGCTCGGCTGAAGCGCCAGATCCTGGGCTGAGCTGTGCAAAGCCCAACAAGGTGTCGTCGGTAAGGGGCCGAACCAGCGCCGTTGGGCTTCGTTGCTGCGCGCCTCGGCCCAACCTAGGTGGCCACCCGATACAGGTTCAACAGCTGTCTGGATAAGCGGCGCTTAGCTGCCCATCTGCTTGAGCCGAGCGCGCACCGCGGCCTCGATGCCGGCCTCGTCCAGGCCGCATTCGGCGAGCATCTGCGCCGGTTTGGCATGTTCGACGTAGTAGTCGGGCAGGCCCAGGTGCAGCATCGGCTTGAGGATATTCTCGCGGGCGAGGAATTCGCTGACCGCGCTGCCGGCGCCGCCCATCACGCTGTTCTCTTCGATGGTCACCAGCAGTTCGTGGCTGGCCGCCAGCTGGCGCACCAGGGCTTCGTCCAGGGGTTTGACGAAGCGCATATCGACCACAGTGGCATCCAGGCTGTCGCCGACCTTGAGGGCCTCACTCAGTTGCACGCCGAATACCAGCAGGGCGATCTGCTGGCCCTGGCGGCGGATCAGACCCTTGCCGATTTCCAACGGCGCCAGGCCCGGCTCGATCGGCGCATTGGGGCCGCTGCCGCGGGGGTAGCGCACCGCCGCCGGGCCATCGAACAGGTGGCCGGTGGTGAGCATGCGGCGCAGTTCGTTCTCGTCGCTGGGGGTCATCAGCAGCATGCCGGGGATGCAGCGCAGGTAGGCGAGGTCGAAGCTGCCGGCGTGGGTCGGGCCGTCTTCGCCGACCAGGCCGGCGCGGTCGATGGCGAACAGCACGTCGAGGTTCTGCACCGCCACGTCGTGGATCAGCTGGTCGTAGGCACGCTGCAGGAAGGTGGAGTAGATCGCCACCACCGGCTTGGCGCCGTCGCAGGCCATGCCGGCGGCCAGGGTCACCGCGTGCTGTTCGGCGATGGCCACGTCGAAGTAGCGCTGCGGGTAGCGCTCGCTAAAGGCCACCAGGTCCGAGCCTTCCTTCATCGCCGGGGTAATGCCGACCAGCCTTGGGTCCTGCTCGGCCATATCGCATAGCCACTGGCCGAAGACGTTGGAGTAGCGGGGGCCGCTGGCCTGCTTCTGGCTAGCGAGCGGGGCGGCAGGAGCATTGATCGGCTCCAGCTTGGTGATGGCGTGGTAGCCGATCGGGTCGGCTTCGGCCGGAGCGAAGCCCTTGCCCTTCTTGGTCACCACATGGAGAAACTGCGGGCCGTCGAGGTCGCGCATATTGCGCAGGGTGGCGAGCAGGGTCGGCAGGTCGTGGCCGTCGATGGGGCCGATATAGTTCCAGCCCAGTTCCTCGAACATTGTGCCGGGCACCAGCATGCCCTTGGCGTGTTCCTCGGTCTTGCGCGCGATTTCCCAAGCGCCGGGCAGGCGCGAGAGGATCTTCTTGCTGCCCTCGCGCATGCTGGCGTAGGTGCGGCTGGAGAGGATCTTGGCCAGGTAGTTGGACAGGCCGCCGACGTTCTTGGAGATCGACATGTCGTTGTCGTTGAGTATCACCAGCATATTGGCGTTGACGTCGCTGGCGTGGTTGAGCGCCTCGAAGGCCATGCCGGCGGTCAGCGCGCCGTCGCCTATCACCGCCACCGCCTTGCGCCGCGAACCCTGGATGCGCGCCGCTATGGCCATGCCCAGGGCGGCGCTGATGCTGGTGCTGGAGTGGCCGACGCCGAAGGTGTCGTACTCGCTTTCCGAGCGGCGCGGGAAGGCGGCGATGCCGTCCTTCTGCCGTAGGCTGGCCATCTGTTCGCGGCGCCCGGTGAGGATCTTGTGCGGATAAGCCTGATGGCCCACATCCCACACCAGGCGGTCGTCCGGGGTGTCGAAGACGTAATGCAGGGCCACTGTCAGCTCGATCACGCCGAGGCCCGCGCCGAAATGCCCGCCGGTCTGCCCCACCGTATACAACAGGTACTGGCGCAGCTCGTCGGCCAAGGTTTCCAGCTCGGCCTCGCCCAGACGGCGCAGCTCGTCCGGCGTGTTGGCACGGTCTAAAAGGGGCGTCAGCGGGCGCTCACGGGGAATCGCGTGGAAGGTCGTCGGCATCGGGCGGATCGTTATAGGTGCAAAAGATGCGGCAGTTTACCCGAAGCGCCGGAAACTGCCCAAACAAGCTGTGTAGCACCGACTCGTAGGAGCCAGCTTGCTGGCGATACTGTCGACCGCGGGATCGCCAGCAAGCTGGCTCCTACAAAAGCCGCAATGCACGCTGTTACCAGGTATCGACGCTGCGCTTTTTGCCCGCGCGGGTTGCCGGCTTGGGCGTGGCATTCAGCCCGCGCAGCAATCAGGCGCGGGTCTCCAGGGGGCGATCACCGCGTCTATCTCCAGGAAGACTGTTTCAGCTTAGGCGCTGGCGCGGTTATCCTGATTAGTCCGCGCTTTGTCCGGATTGGCCACTGGCGCCCGAGTCGCGTGCGCGCTATCAATGGCGGCCTGATTACGACAAGAGAGATGCGTCATGTTCGACCTGCTGCACAGTCTCGATTGGGTGGTGCTCCTGCGCAGCGACGTGCTGACGCCGCTGATGCGCTTCTTCACCCTGCTCGGTTACGAGAAATTCATCCTGTTCTTCTTACCCTTGGGTTACTGGGCCTGGAGCAAGCCGGTGTTTATGCGCCTGTTCGTGCTGGTGGCGATCACGGCGCTGTTGAACGCCTACCTGAAGGATCTCTGGCAGGACCCGCGGCCGGATCTGGCCTTGCGCATGGATCATGAGGTGGGCGATAGCTTCGGCATGCCCAGCGGCCATGCGCAGATCGCCGTGGTGCTGTGGCTGTGGTTGGCCTATGAGGTGCGCCGCCCCTGGTTCTGGGGGCTGAGCGGGGTGGTGGTGGCCGGGATCATCTTCAGCCGGCTTTACCTCGGCGCCCATGATCTCGAGGACGTGCTGGTCGGCGCGTCGCTCGGCAGCGTGACCCTGCTGCTGTTCGCCCAGGTCAAGGACTGGCACTGGTGGCGGCAGGCCCATGGCTTGTGGCATCTGACGCTGATCGCCCTGGTGGCGCTGCTCTGTTATTTCACCTGGCAGGGGGTGGCGCCCGGCTATGTGCCGTTGCTCGCAGGCCTGTTGGCCGGGGTGTTGTTCGGTTACCGACGGGTGGGCTTCGGCCCGCCCAGCCTGTGGTGGCAGCGCGCGCTGGTCGCCGCGCTGGGGGCCATGGCCTTTATCGGCTTGCAGGCGCTGCTCAAATGGCTGGGCCCGCAGTTGGCCTGGCAACCGTTGCTCTGGCAGGGTATTCGTGGCCTGAGCATGGGCTTGTTCGTGGCGGCGTTGATGCCCTGGTTGTTGATTCGCCTGAGCCTGTTGCCGGCGCCTGAACAGGCCTTGAGGCGCAGTTGAGGTCAGCTAAAAAAAAGCGCCGGGCAGTGCCCGGCGTTTTTTATCGCCGCTTAGTTGCGTCGTTCGACTATATAGCGGGCCAGTTCGCGCAGCGGCTCGGCGGCCGAGTCGAAGGAGCGCAGGGCATGCAGGGCCTGGTCGCGCAGCTCCAGGGCATAGGCCTTGGCGGCGTCGAGGCCGAGCAGGGCCGGGTAGGTCGGCTTGTGGTTGGCTTCATCCTTGCCCTGGGTCTTGCCCAGGGTGGCGGTGTCGCTTTCCACGTCGAGGATATCGTCCTGCACCTGGAACGCCAGGCCGATGGCGCGGGCGTAGCTGTGCAGGGACTTCAGCGCCTGCTCATCGGCGCGCTCGCTGGCCAGGGCGCCGAGCTGCACGCTGGCTTCGATCAGGGCGCCGGTCTTGTGCCGGTGCATGATTTCCAGGGCGCTCTGGTCGAGCTTGTGGCCGACCGAGCCGAGGTCGATCGCCTGGCCGCCGACCATCCCGGCTGGGCCGGCGGCGCGGGCCAGGTGCTGGATCATCTGCAGGCGCAGTTCGACGTTCTGCGGGTTGCCGCGGGCGTCGGCGAGCACCTCGAAGGCCAGGCTCTGCAGGCCGTCGCCGGCGAGTATGGCGCAGGCTTCGTCGAAGGCTATATGGGTGGTGGGTTGGCCGCGGCGCAGGTCGTCGTCGTCCATTGCCGGCAAGTCGTCATGCACCAGGGAATAGGCGTGGATCAGCTCCACCGCGCAGGCCGCGCCGTCGGCTCGCGCCGGGTCACCGCCGAGGGCTTCGCAGGCGGCGTAGACCAGTAGCGGGCGCACCCGTTTGCCGCCGTTGAACAGGCTGTAACGCATGGCCTGATAGAGCCGCGCCAGCTCGGCGTGGGCGGGTTCGAACAGGCTGTCCAGGGCGGCGTCGACGCGGCTCTGGCAGAGTGCCTGGTAGGCCGCGATCATGCCGGTTGATCCGCGTCGAAGGGGGCTTCCTCCAGCTCGCCGTCGCGCTCCATGAGGATCTGCACCTTCTGCTCGGCCTGGGCCAGGGCGGCCTGGCAGTCGCGGGTCAGGCGGATGCCCTGCTCGAAGGCGGTCAGCGAGTCCTCCAGGGACAGTTCGCCGGTTTCCAGGCGTTCGACCAGGTTCTGCAGATCGGTGAGGGACTGCTCGAAGTCGAGCGAGGCTTTTTTACGGGCCATGGCGGGCGTTCTCTGGCGGGGGCGCGGGCAGGAATTGCAACCGGCGCGACACTAGCAGAGGCGCGCCGCGCGGGCAAATCAGCAGCTTCGCGACTTAATTGATCAGGCCGTGGCCGCGCGCCATCAGGGTCGCCAGCAGCGGGATGATCAGTAGCAACAGCAGTTCCAGGCGGATCACCAGGGTCACCAGGCGCGCCTTGCGTGCGCTGACCTGGGGAATCTCGCCGGCCTTCAGACTATTGCGCCAGTTGATGAAGACGAAGGTCGGCAGCGCGGAGATCAGGCCGACCAGGATAAACAGGCCGACCTTGGCGTGGAACAGGCTATTGCCCAGGTAGTAGTCCAGGCCCTTGCCGTACCAGATGACCCGCGCCAGGCCGGTGACCAGCACCAGGCCGGCGCAGATGCCGTAGGCCAGGTCGACTACGATCAGGCGGCGCGCGCGCTGCAGATCCAGCGGCAGTTTGAACTGCACGTGCTCGATGCTGAGCAGGGCGAACAGGGCGAAGATCGACAGGAAGTGCAGGTAGGCGGCTATGGCTTGAGCCATGGAGTTTTCCTTGCTGGGGAGTAGTGGTTGTCGGTGTTAAGAGGGTAGGGCCGGCTGCTGCGGCGCGGGGCCGAACCACAGGTTATGCCGGGTCAGGCGCCAAGCATAGCCACCCAGGCACAGGCCGCGCAGGGCCATAAAACTCAGCAAGGCCAGCCACAGGCCGTGATTGCCC
>Ga0209343_10005383_pt1 | contig 15562 bp, 20 predicted proteins | sample RifCSPlowO2_02_FD_184026 | JGI IMG/M metagenome (GOLD analysis project Ga0209343, IMG submission 184026) | Groundwater microbial communities from Rifle, Colorado - Rifle CSP2_plank lowO2_0.2 (SPAdes) (version 2) | ecosystem: Environmental > Aquatic > Deep subsurface > Groundwater | place... | reverse complement strand
GCGGCAGGCCACCGAGCAGGAGCGCGTCGAGTCCCGCGATGCCGGTGGTGACCCGATCGGCGAGGTCGACCGGCGGTTCGCCGGTCATCTCCGGTCCACGCACGCGCGCGTAGAACGTGAGTCCGTCGGCTCCGATCTCGAAGAAGTGGCGCCCGCTGACGTAGTGCGCGCCGCGCATTTTCAAGACCTCGAACTGCCGCGCCGTCGTCAGCTCCTGGCGCTCACTGGTGAGGCGCACGATGCCGTCGGCGATGGCGAACTCCGGGCTGACGCCGATGTCTTCGGGCGTGTACTCGCCGACCAACAGCGTAGTTGTGCCCCACGTCGCCATGCCGACGGCGAGATCGTACACGAATATCCGGCTATGGCTGTCGTTGGGCAGGAGGTCATGGATGGCCTTGAAGCTGTCGATGGCCACGAGGTCGGGTTCCTCGCTCTCGACGCGCTCGAGCATCTGCACCAGCGTCTTCTCAGCGCCGTCTCTCCGGAGGGCCGAACCGAGATCGACAAAGATGACACGCTCTTCGATCAGACTGGCGTCGAAGAACGAGAAGAGCTGCATGTAGCGGATGACCTTCAGCGCCGGCTCGGAGAGCGTGGTGAAGTAGAGACACTTCTTTCCCTGCCGGGCGTGGTGGAAAAGCGCCTGGAGCGTGAAGACGGTCTTTCCCGAGCCCGGCTCACCGGCGATGACCGTTACAGACTGGGCGGGAATCCCACCACCCAGAATCGCGTCCAGCGCGGCGGATCCGGTGCCCAGCCACTCGAGGGTTGAAGTGTGCTCAGTCATTTCGACTCCTCACTGAAGTCGATCCCCAGTTTGAGCAAGGGAGCCAGACGAGAGAGCCGCCGGACCACAACCGGTCCGGTCAGCTCGACGAGGAGCACGCGCAGCTCGGCCGCCACGGCCCGGAGCGCGCCTATAGCTTCCTCGTTACCGCGCTGCTTCCATGTCTCGGGGAGACGGTATTCGTAATCCAGGCCGTTGCGGGCCACGGTGACCGGCTCGGGCCACGAGGTTTGGGGCGCGGCCCGCTTGATCGCGCGACGCAATAGGGTGGCGGTGGCGGCGGTTCCCACAACATCGGCGAGGGACTCCCAGAGGACATCGAACACCTCTGCCGCGGAAGTAACGTCCTGATCGTTACGACTCACGAAAACCATCCTTACTCCAACGCGGAAAAAATGTCGAGCTTCTGTTGCCGGCCCACTTTGCGTTTACCGTTGCTCAGTTTCTTACTACCCGCGTATCTACAACAAGAAGCATGGATGCAAGAAGCTTGCCTCCCAGAGGTGAACCATGACTGGCGCATTCCCGGAACTAAATTCCTGCATTTAATATGTTTCAACGCACTCTTTGCTGAGTCTAATCCGACCTTTTGGTCGAATCTCTCGACGCTTTCGACGGGCCTCATCTGCTTTCCATCCTGACAGGCTAAAGAAGCTATCGGAAAATCCACCTCTTTCCTCACCACAAGTGTCTGGCACGCAGCTTGCGCTAGAACTACTTCACCTAGAACAAAATTTTAACTCCCAAAGGGAGACGATGATGAATCCTGACAAAGCGAAGTCCAACGGCATCGTGGCTACGATCAAACGGTTGCACAAAAATCGCGGAAAGAAATTTACGAAGTGACCCGTGAAACAGTTAAAGAAAAGGAATCCGCTTGTTCGAGCCCTATTCGGCATGCCAGTCGCGCACGCTACGGCGGGGTCCGAGCATCGTAGCGGCAATCCGGTCGCGACACGCACAATCACGTGGCAAAAAATCCTGACGAAGGATTAGGAGAATACTATGATGAAACAAATCGAAATCCACGGCCAGCGCATCGAACTCTACAGTCCGGACAAGGGGCGCACATGGTCGAGCAATCCGCGCTCGATCGTTGCGTACGGGCAAAGGAAAAAGATGTTGCGCTTGGAATTGCAAAAGGGGTTTGAACGGATCGACGAGATGCAGGACCCCGATCCGAATAATTTCAGTGAGCTTGAGATTCCAAAAAGCTTCATCGGACGGCTTTGATCTGGTCCTTCTTTCCATCCATCGCCGAGGCGGCGAGCTTGAACCGCAAATCGGCTCTACTTAACAAACATAACCGGGAACGGCCCTAAAGGCGCCGGTCTCGGAAACAGGGAGGTGCTTATGCCTTTAGTTCAAATCGTAGTGGCGCTGATCGTGGTGGGTGTTCTCCTCGGGCTGGTTAATCGCTACATACCGATGGCGGGATCCGTTAAGTCGATCTTGAATGGTGTGGTGGTCATTGTCGTAGTTTTGTGGCTCCTGAATGTTTTTGGACTTTTCAGGTCCCTCTCCATGATCCATGTGGAGTATACAAGCGGGACGGAGTCGCGAATCGCTTCCAACCCCATCTGAAGTGTAACAGATAATCAGAGATCCTAGACTACGGGCTATGTTGTATTGGTCGCTGATGTTCTTTTTTATTGCCCTAAGCGCCGGACTGCTGGTCATTGCTTTCACTGCGGCCGGCGCGCGAAAGTTTTTGCCGGCACTCTATCCACACACTTGCCGGGACTCGGCGACTCATATTCCGCCTTGGTTAAGACGTTTGCGAGTGAGAGTTCTGGCAGCGGCTCGGAGAATCCGCAGTACCCGCTTAGGCAGGCTGCGTTGGCCGAGAGGCGTCCTTTACTTTGTAATTTGCACAACCGTCATTACTGTTGCTCTCGTTGGAGCCGGAGTCCATCAGGTCTATTTTGACCGAACCGACCTGCCCGACATGGAACCATTCGCCCGCTTTGAGTTTCCTACCATCGGCACCGTCTACGATGCCAACGGCCAGCCGCTCATTGAACTGGCAAAAGAGTACCGCAAGATCACCAAGTATGAGGACATCCCGCCGATTGTTCGTGATGCAATCATCGCCACCGAAGACAAGAACTTCTTCTCGCATAGCGGTGTTGACTATTCCGTAGTTCCTCGCGTCCTGGGCAAAGTCAGGATTGGATCTTTAGGGACACGCCTTATAGGGCTAGGACGGCAAGACAGAGCGCTCTTCCCGCAAGGCGGATCGACGATCACCCAACAGCTGGTGCGAGGGTATTTTCTTAAAAATCTAACGGCTCAAGAAAACAGCAGCCAGCTCCGGTATGCCGGAATCTTACCTAGCTCGTTGTCTACCCTGATCGGCGCGCGAACCGTCAACATGCTGCTTCGCAAGCTGGAGGAGATTCGACTATCGTTGTGGATCGAAAAAGAGATGCAGGATCGGTTCGGTTCGAAACGCAGCGCTAAGGAAGAAATTCTCGCCCGCTACGCAAGCTTCATTTACATGGGAAACGGTCAGTACGGGTTTGCCACGGCGGCGGAATACTATTTCGGCCGGCCGCTCGCCACGTTCACCGTAGATGATGCTGACAAGGCAGCGCTACTCGCAGGCATCGCCAAGTCGCCTCGCACCTACGCGCCCAGCGCGAAGGAAACGGAGAGAGTCCTGCGCCGCAGAAATCAATCCTTGGCGCTGATGGCGGGGCACGGTTTTATTTCTCAGGACACGGTGAGTGCGGCTAAACGGCGCCCTATTCAGGTGGTCGCGCCGCGCAAGGACAAGAAGCTCCAGGCGCCGGCGGTCCTTGGAACTATCCTTCAGGAACTCAAAAGCCGGGGCGCGGACCTCGGCGTTGAGGACATCATGCAGGGACGTATCCAGGTCTACTCGACGGTGGATGTCCGAGTGCAACAAATTGCGAACGAGGCACTGGAACAGGGCATCGAGCTTTACGAAAAGCGACATCCGAGTGCCAAAGGGCTCGTCCAGGGATCTATCGTCGTGCTGAGGAACCGCGATGCGAGCATTCTCGCCGAGACCGGCGGTCGTCAATTTTACCAAGACCGCTCCGCCTCATACAGCGACTTTAACCGGGTCACCAAGTCCCTGCGCCAACCTGGATCAACGATGAAACCCTTTGCCTACCTCGCTGCTTTTCGGCAGGGAACTTTTAATCTTGAGACCCTGGTTCCCGACGAACCGATCGGTATTCCGGATCGAGAGAAACAGAGTACGAAATGGATCTCAAACTACGATGATCAATTCAAAGGCATGATGCCGCTCCGCGAGGCGCTCGCGCAATCCAGAAACGCCGTCGCGATTTGGCTCACGGGGCAGATCGGGATCGGCAGTGTTCTGCGGACATCACAAACTTTAGGGATCCAGACGCGATTGCAGCCCTACCCTACGACGGCGTTGGGCGCGTCGGAGGTGAATTTGCTGGAGCTCGCCAATGCGTACCGCACCATGGCATCGGGCATCCTCGCAGAGCCCTATGTGATCCGCAAGATCGTTCGCGATTCGGTTGAGGTGGCGGAGGATGAGGAACATGGGCGATCTACGGTTGATGTTGACGACTCCGCGCTCGCTCTCATCCAGGAAGGGTTGCGTGGCGTCGTGCGCATCCCCACCGGAACGGCTCATTCGCTTAACGCCGGCGGTTTCCCAATCGCCGTTATGGGCAAGACAGGGACGACCAATGAGTTCAGGGATGCGCTCTTTGTCGGCTCGACATACGGCTCCGACGGAATCACCGTCGCCGTCCGTATAGGCTTTGACGATAACCGTTCCCTCGGACCCAAAGAAACCGGCGGCAGGGTTGCGCTGCCGGTGTTCAAAGAACTCATGCTCAGAGTGTACCGCGAAAAGCTAGTGGGACCTGTGCCGGAGTTCCCGGCTCAAATCGAACGGAGCATCAACGCTTATTTGGCAGGGGACTCAATCGTGACGGGAGCATCCTTGAGTGCATTGAACCCTTCAATTCCACTGCCGCTGCTTTCGGTGCGGTTCGAGGATGGCGGCGAAGCGTCTCAACGACGGCCGTAGAACCGTCCGGTCTTTGGGCCATTGTCCAGACTGTCCAATATTAGACAGCAATCGTTCCCGATTCCGTACACGATGTACGTCGAATAGCGTCTAACTAAAGTAGCGGCATTTCAAAAAGGAGATCAAGATGAAGAGAATGAAAGTTATTTTATGGGTGCTGGCGGTTCTTCTACTGCCCGCATACGCTCATTCAGCGACCCTTGGCAATGTGCGCATCAGCTTTTTGGAAGGCGATGTCCAGATGAGGACGACCGAGGCGGGTGACTGGCTTCCTGCTGCTGTCAACACGCCTCTGGATGAGGGGGACGAGCTATGGGTGCCGGAGGGAGGAAGGATGGAGTTCCAACTCAATACCGGGACCTCTGTGAGGCTGGACCAGAATTCAGCGCTGCAGATACTGACGCTGGAGCGGACTTCTTCCCAGTTTTATCTCTCCGAGGGGCATATGTATGTGGATTACAATGCACCGCGCGGCAACGTCATCCAGTTCGACACCCCGGTATCATCCTTGCGGTCCTATGACAGATCAGTTTTCAGAGTGGATGTCCCTGACCAGTTTACTGACGTCTCGGTGTTCAGGGGTTCAGTGGACGCGGAAGGAAGGGACGGCAACACGCGGATCAACGCCGGCAGGACCCTGACACTCGGAGAGGGCAGAGAAGCGGAAGTCGCGCCGGTCGGACGGTCCGATGACTGGCAAAATTGGAATACGGAACGGGATCGGAGGTTCGCATCGAGAGGGGACAGTTACCGTTACCTCCCCGAAGAACTGAGGGCCTACTCCAGCGATTTAGATGACAATGGGAGGTGGGTACAGGTCCCGGAATACGGTTACGTATGGACTCTCAGGACGGTTGCAGCGGACTGGGCGCCCTACCGGAACGGGAGATGGATGTGGAGAGGCGGAGATTATGTATGGGTAGGCTCTGAGCCCTGGGGATGGACACCTTATCATTATGGCAGATGGGCCCATGCTCCCCGTATCGGATGGTTTTGGGTCCCGCCGCGGCGGCGCGAAGTCTACTGGGGGCCGGGATATGTGGGGTGGGTCAGGACGGCAAATCACGTCGCCTGGGTACCGCTGGCACCGAGGGAAGTGTACTACGGTTATGGCAACTACGGCCCGAACAGCGTGGACATAAGAAAGCGCAATATAAGGGAGATCAACATAACCAACATCACTTACAGGAATGTGCAAGTGAACAACAGTGTGACGATCATCAACCATAATACCTTCGTGACCGGACGGCGCGAAGTGGTCAATGTCAAAGGGAACCTATTCTTGACCGAGAAGATAAACATCGGCAGGCCAGACATAAAACCCGAAAGGGCGAGTTTTGCGCCGGTGGTAAAGACGATCCAACCCGCCAGGCTGCCGCCGCAACAAGTCAACAGGATAGCAGTGAAGGAACTGAAACAAGAAAGGCGGCTAGTCAAAGAGCAAAATCAGTCTGTGATCAACAAGGGTGAGCCTGTAAAACCTTTGGTCGTAAAGGCGGTGGAGCAACCCAAAACCCCAACTGAAAAATTGCAGGAGCGCAAGCAAATGGGCACGAGCGCAGCACCAGGGGAAACCCCCAGAGTCAAGGCTACGGAAAAGCCCGCAAGTCCCAGCGAACCGTCTGAGACAAAGGAAACAAAGGGCCGCAAGCAGTCAAGCCCCGAGCTGGCGGTGAAGCAACCGGAGAGCGCCCGCGAAAAAGCGCAAGAGCGCAAGCAGACACAGCTGGAAAAGGGTAAGAGCGGAGCGCCAGTGGAAAGCCCCGGGGTAAAGGCTGAGGAAAAGTCAGCGAGCCCCAGCGCAGCCACTGTGACAAAGGAAACTAAAGGCCGCAAGAGTCCTGCGCCAGTGTCTGAAACAAAACCTGAATCAACGGTGGAGCCAAGGGACAGAAAATCCACGCGCGCCGAAGAAAAGGCTAAAACCCCGATCAAACCGCCCGAGGTAATCGAGAGGAAAGGCGCAAGGCAGTTAGGCCCTGCGGAAAAGGAAAAGCCAGTGCCAGGTCCGGCCAAGGCCTCTGAGGCGAGGGGTGAAAGAAAAGGCGGCAAGCAGACCGGGGCGGACCAGAAGGAAGCAAAGGAAGAAAAGAAGGCCAAGAAAGAGGGACTCGACAGCAAGGGAAAATCCACCGAGACTAAAGAAGAGAAGATCGAGAGAAAACAGAAGACTCTCGATTAGTCGGACGCTAATAGTTTAAATTTATTTTAAGACCGTCCAGTATTGGATAGGAACTTATTTCAACCGGCTTATGACGCTAGCCGGCGGCAGAGAGAAAAGATTTTCAATCATCTCTCTGCCGCCCGGCAACAAACAAAAGAGCTGAAGCCCGAGAGCAGATGACAGCGTGATTTATTCTTCATCGCCTTTTTCCCGCTTCGCCAAATGGACGGCGCGAGCCACGGGCCATCCGGCGGCATTCATGATCGCCGCTTCGATCATCGTGGTCTGGGGGATCACAGGCCCGATATTTCAGTTCAGCGATACCTGGCAGTTAGTCATCAACACGGGTACGACGATCGTCACATTCCTGATGGTTTTTTTGATTCAGAATACGCAGAACCGTGATAGCCACGCCGTCCAACTCAAACTCGACGAGCTGCTTCGTGCCGCGAGCGGCGCGCACAATGCCTTACTCGACCTCGAAGAGCTTGAAGACGGAGACCTCGAGCGGTTTCGCGCGCGGTATGAAGAACTCGCGCGCACAGCGCGCGAAGCGCTGCGTCGTGGGGAATTGGATACCGGCACGCCGGAAGTGAGGCCGGATTAGATCGCACCGATTCGTTAACGGCCGTTCCCTAATCAAATTCGACCTTTTGGTCGCGCGATTCGACTCCCGCGACGGTTCTTTCATCCTTGTTTCTCTAAAACCCGAAAGAAGCGGTCGAAAACGACAGCCTTTTTCGGACCACAAGTTCTGGCACACAACGTGCTCGTACAGAGTTAAGAATAGACAACCCAAATAAAGGAGAGACTATGGATACTTTACTGATCGTTATTTTAGTGGTGCTTCTGCTCGGTGGTGGAGGCTGGGGATACTCTCGTTGGCGGTAGTGCCTGCGGGCCATTGACCTGCCCGCAAAGTCGCCCACTTGGAACACAAAACCGATCTGAAAGGGCCCACAGACATGCCCTGGAGGACCTGATGAAATTCGAATCGCTTGGGGTTCATTGCCAGCAGCTTGCGGCTAAAACTCTGTTCGTCAGAGTCTTCGATAGCCCGCTGCTGGCGGCGGGATAGTTCATGGATCGGGTTCTCAGGGGTGGCCAACGTCGTAACGCAACTCGGTTGCGCACAAATCACCTCGCAAAAAACCGCGATGAAAGATCAGGAAAATTTATGACGAAGCAAATCGAGATCAAAGGTCAGCGCGTCAAACTGTATAGCTCAGACAATGGGCGCACTTGGTCGAGTAGTCCGCAATCGATCGTTGCTTATGGACAACGGCAGACGATGTTGCGCTTGGAATTACAAAAGAGGTTTGAACGCATAGACGGGATGCAGGACCCCGATCCGAATAATATCGCTGATTTTGAGGTCAAGTTGAGCTTCATCGGACGCTAAGAGAACAAGCGAGGCCTCTCGCCCTGGCTGGCTCTACGTATTGTTAGGGAGCCACGGTAATCGAATCACGTGAAAGAAAGGAGGAACTGACATGCACAGTATTATCTACCTTGTTGGTCTTGTGGTGGTAGTGCTCTTCGTTGCTAGCTATTTAGGACTGAGGTAGCCCCGGAGCATCGCGAGGGACTTTCCATTATTTTTTTAAAATTTGTCTAATGCTGGACCGCGAGTGGAACAACCGCAAGCTGCGAGCCGAACCGGAGCAGGATTTCATTTTCGCGGATTCACAAAGCACAGTCAAGGGGGATTATGGTCATGACGATTTCCACAAATAAAGACGTGATTGCCGGGGAAGACCTTACCGCTCAAGGAGAAAAAACACTTCACACGGACGACATCGCCGGCACGGCGAAGCCGGATCCCAAAGAATTTATCGAGGCGAAACACGGCAATGGCGACGATACCGCTAAACTAAAACCGCTTTTCGCTGATGGTGTAGACCGGGATTTTCGGAATCGATGGCGCGATATTCAGTCGGGATTCGTTGACGAGCCGCGCTCGGCCGTAGAACAGGCGGATCAACTGGTGGCGCAGTTGATGCAGAGGTTGGCGCAAAGCTTTTCGGAGCAGCGAACCAACCTCGAGAAACAGTGGGAAGCGTCCGAGAAAGTTTCCACTGAGGAGCTGCGGGTAGGGTTCACCCGATATCGCTCCTTTTTTGAGCGTCTCCTTTCTATCTAAAGGGGCCAACGGGGCGTCTGAGGCACTTCCTCGCGAGTCAGCATAAGTTCGACATCCAAAAGAAACTTATGAATTAATTAATGGAGGACAATTTAATGAACGAAGACATTTTTGCAGGGCAGTGGAAGCAAATGCGCGGCGAACTGAAATCGTGGTGGGGCAAACTCACCGATGACGACTTGGACAAAATCGGCGGTCAGAAAGACAAGCTGATCGGTTTAGTGCAAGAGAAATACGGATATGCTCGCGATCATGCCGAGCAAGAGGTGGAACGGCGCTTCAAAGAATTTGGCGACAAAACGGGCGGGGCCGTCGCCAATATGACGGCCAAGGCGCAAGAGCTCGGCGCGACCGCCGCGAACAAGGCGAACGAAGCGGCCACAGTCGTTGGTGAGAAGATAGGATCGCTGGCGAACGTGATCCGGGAAAATGCTCCGCACGAAGGTGCGGTGGCTACAGCGGCAACGGCGGTAGTGGATGGGCTGGAATCGGCAAGCTCTTACTTGCGAGAGAAAAAATTTGAACATCTGGCAAAAGACGTCACTGCCTTAGTCCGCACCTACCCTGTCCAATCTTTGCTGATTGGTGTTGGCCTTGGCTATTTGCTGGCCCGGCGCACGAGGTAAAGCATGGATAACGGATCGCAACACCTCTCGGAGCCAAGCTTCGTATCGTTGCTTGGCGGCATCGCTAACGATGCCACAGAGTTACTGCTGCAGGAAGTGGCGCTGACAAAGCTCGAAGTGCAGTACGAGCTACGCAAAGCTAAGACCGCCGCGATCGCATTGAGCATTGGAATCGGGACTATCGCTACGGGTGGAATATTGCTGATGCTCATGCTGGTCCACGTGCTGGCGGCATTGACAGTGGTTCCGCTCTGGGGGTGCTACGGCATCGTGGGGAGCGTGCTTGTCGTCCTGGGCGGGGTACTGCTCGCCGCGGGCAAAACCAAAGCAGACGAACGGGACGTGGTGCCTCAGCGGAAGGTGGAGAGGATAAAGGAGAGTGCGCAATGGCTGACAAAGCAGACGACATCCGACACGAGATAAAAAAAGGCCGTCAAGATATCGCGGACACCCGTTCGGCAATAACAGAGAAGCTGGCAATATTGGAAGACCGCGTCCAGGAGACCGTCAATGGGGTGAAGCACACCTTCGATCTTCACTATCAGGTGAAACAACGCCCGTGGCTAATGTTTGGCGGGTCACTGCTGGTGGGCTATACGCTCGGGGACTGGGGTGGGGGGTCAAGCACAATAGCTGATACGTCAAGCGAGCCGTCCTCGCACGCGCAGCCCCAGCAAACTATTGTGAGTGAAGTAAGGAATCAGTTTAAGAACGACCTTGCCACCATCAAAGGGGCAGCCTTTGGGGCTGTGATAAGCACGCTGTGGGCGATGGCCAAACAGGTTCTGCTGCCACCGGCCCGACAAATCGATGGCGCTATCACCAAGCCGGGCGCGCAACCAATCGATAGCCCACAGCAGATTACGAACCGAGTTATCACTTCAAAGACCAACGGCCGAACCGAGGTATAGATACGGAGATGCCGCGGCCGGTGCGGGTGTAGGTGCCGCTGTAGGCGGGCTAACGGATGGGCTAGTGGGCATAGGCATCCCTGAGTACGAGGCTAAACGGTACGAGGGAAAAATCAAAGAGGGCAACATTCTGATTTCAGTGCATTCGGAAAATAGCGATGAAGTGAAGCGCGCAAAGGATATTTTTGAACGGGCGGCGCGCACGGCATCTCGTATATCGAAGAAAAGGGCGTTCCCAAGCAGGAAGAAATCCGCGTTTAGATCGCGCTTGTTGCGGGTCCGCGGGCTCGAAGGGCGGACTCGCAACTGTTTTAGGAGGAATTATGAAGATTTTATCGAAGATCATAAAAAACGAGACGGGCGCGATGGGTTGGGTCTTACTTTGGGCATTAGGCGTTCCCATCCCGATATTACTCGTGCTGTTCATGGTGCGCGGTTGCACATAATAAGAAATTCTTGTGCGTTAATCGCGGACCCCTGTTCGGATCGAAAATAAAATTGACTCGCAACTTTCCGGCCGGACCAATCGATAACGCTGTGACCAAGCCTGGCGCTCAGCCATTCGATAGCCCAGAGCAGGACTCCATAAGAGTAATGAATCTAAAAGGGCTGTGGATGCTCGTCAAGGATACCTTTGTCCAATGGAGTGAAGATAACCCTTTCCAATCAGCCGCGGCCTTGGCTTACTACACTCTTTTTTCCATGGCTCCACTTTTGATGATCGCGATTGCAGTTGCGGGCCTAGTGTTTGGGCGAGAAGCTTCACAAAACCAAGTTATCGGTATCATAGAGGACCTCGTTGGATTACAGGGCGCGCGCGCGCTCCAGGCAATGATTGAAACCGCAGGTCAAACGCCGGACTCAGGTGTTTTCGCCGCGGGTGTGGGTATAATTCTTTTGTTGCTGGGGGCCGGGGGCGTTGTAGAACAGCTGCAACACTCTCTCAATACAATCTGGCGTGTCGCGCCCAAAACAGGCCGTGGGATTAGGGGTTTTTTGCTGGATCGTTTGCTGTCGTTTTCCATGGTGTTGAGCGTGGGGTTCTTATTGGTCGTCTCACTGGTCATCAGCGCGGTCTTAACCGCGGTTTCGGGAATCGTAGGCGGCTTCCTACCGATCGGCACGGCTACGGCGCACATTTTAGATCTCGTCGTCTCGTTTACGTTTATCACGTTGCTCTTCGCGGTCATCTACAAACTCGTGCCCGACGTCCGAATCGCGTGGAGAGATGTCTGGATCGGAGCCGGCACGACCTCATTGCTCTTTTCGGTCGGAAAATTTTTAATCGGCTTTTATCTGGGGCACAGCACGGTCACATCCATCTATGGTGCGGCCGGTTCACTCGTCACGCTTTTGTTGTGGGTTTACTATTCATCTCTCATGTTTTTCTTCGGCGCCGAATTAACGCAAGTCTACGCGACCCGGTACGGATCGAATGCCACCGCCGCGGAAAATGCTCGAAACCCTAGGCCGGCGAGTGAATCGTAAACACCGTCCTTATCTGTCTTGCGGTGCAAACTCTACGTAGTTGACTCGGCTGCTCAGCGTCTGATATGAGGCGCTCAAAACCAGGATGGGTGGGAAAAGAAGGCGCTTCGGCGAGCTACGTCTCGCTATCCGGCAATGCTAAGAAAGCTATATGAAAAATCCACGAGCACGCACTATCGGCCGCGGCACCGGAACACTACCCTCTCTGATCGCCTTCGGGAATATTGTACTGATTGTTGCATCCCTATATTGGGCTCAAGCTATTCTGATTCCGGTCGCCTTGGCGATTTTGCTGACCTTTTTGTTGAGTCCGGTTGCCGGCGCCCTGGAACGGATAGTTTTTGGACGACTCCCTTCAGTCATCCTTATCGTAGTGCTTACATTTTCCCTCCTGGGAGGAATCGGCTGGATCGTCACCCTTCAATTTGGCAGCCTGGCTAACGAGCTGCCCACATATAGAAAAAATATCAGGCAAAAAATAGCCGACATACGTGAGGCAGGTAAGGGAGGTGCTCTCGAGAAAGTCCAGAAGACTGCCGAGGATGTGCAGGAGGAATTTCAGAAGAAGGACAAACCCGCAACGGTCCAAGAAAAACTCCGTGAGGTTGTCGTGAAGGCCGAGGAGTCGTCGACGTTTTGGCCCATTCCATTGGCCGTAGGCCCGATGGTGGAGCGGTTCGCCGGCGCCGGCCTCGTGATCGTGCTGGTGATCTTTATGCTTATTCAGCGCGAAGACCTGCGCAATCGTTTGATCCGTCTCGTGGGTTACGGCCGTTTGACGGTTACCACTCGGGCAATGGAAGAGGCGGGCGACCGGATCAGCCGCTACCTACTCATGCAGACAATCATCAATTCCTCCTTCGGGCTAGCGGTGGGTTTGGTGCTCTATCTTATAGGAGTTCCTTATGCCATCCTCTGGGGCTTTCTTGCCGCCATATTGCGTTTCATTCCCTATGTCGGACCCTTTGCGGCTGCAATGATGCCGAGCGCCCTTAGCCTGGCGGTTTTCGAAGGTTGGCTGTGGCCGATCGTCGTTGTCGGACTCTTTTTGGCGTTGGAACTCCTCAGTAATATGGTTCTGGAACCTTTGCTCTATGGCGAGAGTGCGGGCGTCTCGGGAGTCGGACTCCTGGTTGCAGTCGCTTTCTGGACTTGGCTTTGGGGTCCCATCGGACTCGTTCTCTCCACCCCGCTCACGGTCTGTGTTGTCGTGCTTGGCAAGTACGTACCCGGGATGGATTTTATCGGAGTGCTTATAAGCGATCAGCGGGCCATGGAATCAAACGTAAGCTACTATCAGAGACTGTTAGCTATGGACCAGGCCGAAGCGGCGGAAATCGTGGAAGAGCATCTCAAGAGCCATCCCGCGGAGCAGATCTACGATGACGTACTGGTCCCCGCGCTGAACTATGTCAGAAGAGACCGCGAGCTTGGCCGGCTGACGGAAGATGTCGAACAATTTGTTTGCCGAGCGACAAGGGAGATACTCGATGACCTGAACAGTTTGAAGACTCAGAGTTCGTCAAAAGTATCAGACTCTTCGAAAGCTGCGACGATCGACGAAAACTCCCTGGCTATCCTTCCAAAAGTTTCCATCTTGGGATGTCCTGCCCAAGACGAAGCGGACGAACTGGCACTCCTCATGTTCCGGCAGCTGCTCGATTGCACCAAATATGAAGTCGAAATTATGTCCGATGCGATGCTCACCGCCGAGGTTGTGGCCCTGATTGGCGAGAAGAATCCGGCTATGATTTGTATCGCAGCCGTACCGCCCGGCGGACTGTCCCAGACACGTTACCTCTGCAAGCGGCTGCGGGCCCGGTTTCCCGATCTCAAGATTGCGGTCGGGCGATGGGGCTCAGGAAGTGAAGATAGTGACAGTATCCTGCTCGCGGGCGCTGACAGGGTCGGGACTACGATGATTGAAACACGCGAGCAGATGATTCAATTGTGCCAAATCAGCGCTCAATCCGAAGCTCAGTCCGTTACAACCGTCGCTGCTGAGATTGCATTTAATCAATCTGTTTGAACTCACCCTTTACCTGATCTAATTCGACCTTTTGGTCGGGAGTTTCGACGCTCTTGACGACCGGTCTCTTCGTTTCACTCTGACAGCCTCAAGAAGCTATCGCAAACGCAGATTTACCGTCATCACCGGGGCTGGCACAGATAGTGCTCTATATAACTAGTGTCAGAAAATAAAATCCGAAAAATGGTCCCATTTTAGACAGCAATCGTTCGCGAGTCGGCGCATCGTTAGACGAATTCTACTAACCAGTCCAACCAAGGAGGATGAATCTGAATCAACAGGCGGGAACGCTGCGTGAGAGCGCCGACGTGACTGTGAAAAAGGGCAAGGAACTCATTGGTACTCATTGCGACTTGGTCAAGACTGATACGGAGGCCGAAATGCAGGCCCACCAGGAAGAAAAGCGAGAGCAATTGGGCGGATAGCGAATCCGAGGCGGTACGTTCTATAGCCGGAAAGGAGCTAAAAAATGCTTTGGACGATCTTTGTGATTCTTTTGATTATGTGGGCGCTGGGATTGGTCACTTCGTACACGATGGGTGGGTTCGTCCACATCCTATTGGTCATTGCCCTGATAGTGCTAGTGGTCAATCTCGTTCAGGGGCGTAGAGTCTTGTAGTTGTTTCGGGTTTAAAAAGAAGGAGTTTTTATGGGTATAAAACAGATAACGCTTGTTGGGATCGCTCTGATCGTCCTCGGGATCGTGGCTTTTGCCTACCAAGGCATCACTTACACGAGCCGCGAGAAGATTATCGATATTGGCCCCATCCAAGCCACCGCCGACACCCAGAAAACCATCCCGCTTTCACCTCTCTTGGGCGGATTGGTGTTAGCAGGTGGGATAGTGTTGGTGATAGTCGGAGCCAAGAAATCGTAGATCGACCTTCTGCCTATGATGAGCGGGTGTCGCACCGAAGATAAGCGATGGCTCAAGTTATCCCAAGCCGGAGAGGAAGGGATTGATATGACCAATCTACTTTGGACTCTACCGATCGCTCTCGTCGCGATATGGCTTGCAGTGCAGATGATGCGGGGACGAATATGATCGGCGGCGCGCCTGATTGGAGAGACGATGAATCAGGTTTCCCAGCGAAAACGCCGCGCAAAATCGCGATGCTCGGCAACCATCTGCCGCGCCAATGCGGCATCGCTACCTTCACCACCGATCTGAGTGACGCGATCGCCGCTGAGTTCTCGGAATTCGATTGCTTCGTGGTCGCGATGAACGACGCCGGCAGACAACACGCCTATCCCCCGCAAGTCCGCTTCGAGATCGCCGAAAGCGATATCGCGTCGTACCGGGGTGCGGCGGATTTTTTGAACGCAAACAGAGTTGACGTCGTGTCCGTGCAGCACGAGTACGGCATCT
>Ga0209343_10005381_pt1 | contig 15564 bp, 20 predicted proteins | sample RifCSPlowO2_02_FD_184026 | JGI IMG/M metagenome (GOLD analysis project Ga0209343, IMG submission 184026) | Groundwater microbial communities from Rifle, Colorado - Rifle CSP2_plank lowO2_0.2 (SPAdes) (version 2) | ecosystem: Environmental > Aquatic > Deep subsurface > Groundwater | place... | reverse complement strand
CTTCATTCTTCACTTGGTTATAAAACCCCGGTGGAGTATGAAAGTTCTCATCAACAATTAACGGCTCTCGCCGCTTAATTTTGGTGTCCACTTTTTCGGGGGAAGATCAAGGAGAGTCATGGGCGAAAAAGTTAATCCGAATAAAGGAAGTTATAAAAAACGTTTAGTTTGGTTTTTGGAACATGCTTTTTTTCCGGCAACTGTTGCACTGATCGTCTTTTATTTTAGCTACTATATCGAGTTTCATAATCAGAAAGATCAATTCGTGCTTAATCTAAAATTGAGTTTGCCTTATGCAAAAAGCACAATTGAGGAAAATATTAAAAATATTCAAACAAACCGGAGCAATTTACAAACTGGCATCCTTTCTCTAGACACAATTGATCAATTACCAAGTTTTGATTTAAATAATATTATAAAGTATGTGGAAGACACAAACGTTGTCATTTCACTAAATTTTACAAATCAATGTTTTAATTCTTATAATTCGTTACTTCATGAGAGAAATGCAATATATTCAAGCCTGATCGATGGCCATCCTATAAACTCCATTTTTTTGGATAAAGAAAGACGTTTGGAAGCACTTTCTCCTAAATGCCTTGAGTGGCTCGCCAAGGCACAATGCCAATTACATCTTATTTACGCACATAAGGCAAAAACCAAGATAAAATCATCCGATTGCCACACGCAGGAGAGAGATAAGATGCAATGATGGTTTTGAAAGTATAAAAAAGGTAATTTTTAAATGTTTATATTAATTTTAACCCAAATTGGCTCGCAAACTATTTGTTTTAAAATGTTCGCACAGTGAGACGCCGGGCGCACCAAACAGATTCTGCAGAACAATATCGTGTATTTTGGGTTTTTTTTCACCGTGATCTGTGTTCGTCATGATCCTGCATGCGTCCTGATCAAGATTGTAAAGAGGCCTGACGGCAATATTAATTCGGCTGATGCCTGGATGACTCACGCCGGCGATGGCTCGAATTGCAGGGAAGACTACTCCCTACAGGCCTCCTTCTAGGGGCAACAGGGGTTGGCTCTGCTGTCAGGAACAAGCAATCCTAAACATTTAGGCCCTTTCAGTGCGCAACGCCTTTTCGCCAGAAAAGGCGTCCTCCATTTTCGATTTTCCATTATCCATTTTTTCCAGCTCTCATGTTATGGTTGGTTCACTTGGGGAAGGGAGGGGCACGGGAAGTAGCTCTTTCATCATGCCATATTTTTGCATTGTTTCCACACCGGCAATGGCGGTGCGAAGTGAAACACCAATGAGTGGAATGCCGGCCAGAGAGATGACCAGATCCGCATTGAGGATAAGCCCCTTGTCCAAGACCCGGTCCAAAAGATCTACTATTGTTGCTTTGCCTGTTCGTGTTGGTTCCATGATTACACAAAACTATAAGGGGGCCAGGGACCGGTAAATCGGACAAAAAATCCCTCCATTTTTTCTATCTTATCGAGTTCCTCTCCTAGTGGGTCCATTTCCCCCTTGGGGAGCAAACAAGAGAGATTCATAAGCATTTGTCGCGGCGGCTCCTCTTTTCTCACCTTTTCAACATGGATATCTTCAACGCACCGTTTTATCTTTTGATACAACTCATTAAAATAAATATCGGCCGCCTGTTCCATTCTTTTTCCGACAAGAACCTCTAGTTTTTGCCTTAACAAATAAGCCGTCCCGCTTGATTTAGAGGCTATTTCCTTCTCCAGTTTTTGAATCTCCTGATCAGTCTTTACAATACGTGGGGCCACCTTCATCGGGTCCCAGGTTATTTGGATTCCATATTCAGCTTTCCCTTTGAGTTTTTCTCCTTTGGATTTGAGATTTCCCTGTTCTTTTTCCAGCCAATCCAAAAGATTCTCACGCGCTGATTTTCCCTCTTTGGCCACAATCACGGTGCCAAAAGAAAAGGGGACAACCATATCGAATTTTTCCCAGGCAAGGTCGACCACGGCTTGGTGGCTTAAAATCCACTGGGAAACTGTCTTCATGTCATCGGACCCGTAAGATTGTTCGCACTCCTGAACAACAGCAAGGAGAGTGGGGGTCTGGAAGACAAAAACATCCCTCCCCTCAATTCCCTTGATACCCAGATCCTCCTTTTGAGTAGGAAGCGTTGTCGAAGGAAGAGCTACACAATAGAGATAAAGTCCTTTGTCTGCCATTTCCTATGCCTCCATGTGAATCATCTGATCCACAAGGTCATCCAAACCGTCGCGGACGGACCGAACTGCCTCGGAGACCCCTTGTTCTTCTTTGATCTGGTCAATTGCTTTGTCTAACTCCAAGAGGGCATTCCCTAACCGTTCAATCTGTTCTTCTGTCAAGCTTCCCCCCTCCATTCTTTTGACTGACTGAATTTTCAGCGTGTCGCGAATTACTTCCACAATAGCTAGAACAAGCCCCAGCACTCCGTGCTTCAACTCTTTGTCATTGATTTCTAATTTCATTTTTTGGTTCCGCCAAATCTTCGGTTTATTTCCTTTCGGATTTCCTTCATCCGAAACCCAAAGGTCTTTGATCCCTCCATCTTCTTAAAAAATCCTTCAAATCCGGGAACAACCTTGCCTATCTTTCCCAGGATTTCATTGGCTATCTCGGGTTCTTTAGATTTTTTGTCTTTTTCTTTCATCAATCCTCCTTTGGCCAGTTTGTTATACGGCGGGTTCTCTTTTGATTGGCACTGGCGTCCCAATACGCATATCTGACGGAAAAGCAAGTCCCCACTTAGCGGCGGTTTCAAACGAGGCAATGGCCGCACGAAGCTTGATCGACAAAAGCTCGGTCTTGCAAAGCGAAATCACAATATCCGCATTGATAACAAGCCCCTTGTCAAGTACACGTTCAACAACGTCTGCAAGGCTTTCCCCTTGAGTTGAATGTTGCATGGCTAAATCTCCTCCCGCTCTGTCTCGGCGTAACTTCGTTCTCTTGACGAGGACAAAGCATAGCCGGTGACCTCAAGCGCAGAATCGAGACCGATAGTGTAGATGTTCCGGTCAAAGATTGAGGGATGACCCAGTTTCTTCAAGTATTCGTTGGGTTCGGTTACCTCAACCTTGGCCTCCCATCCATCTTCCAATCTGCCGAGCTTGATCAAGTGGATCGCCTCCCGCTCGTTCCCCATCTCCTTGGTAAAAAATTCAATCACCTTTGCCTGCACCTCATGGATTGCCGTCATAGTCTATTCCTCCTTTTTACGGAGCGCACTTAAGCGCTCCAAAAGATCTTTTTCTCGAATCCCGTATTCTTCCTCGGTCATCTCTCCCATATCAAGCTTCGCCTGAAGAGTCATGAGTTCCTCATGAATCTTCTCTGGATCAAAGAGCTCCTTGTCCGCTACGTCCCGGAGTTTTTCGCTGATCCATTTAACCCCCTTGATGGGGGCAAGCAAAATGTCATCCAATAGAAACATTTTTGAGTTCCTCCTCCTTCCACTGGATCACAATCTCCACAAAATTAAATGGCGGCACAGGTCCAACATATTTAAATTGCAGATCCCCACCGTACCGGGCATCGAGGGTTTGAACAGCCTTGTCAAAATGGGGTACTTGTTCTTTTCTTACCAAAAAAGAGGCATTCAGGACCATGGCATCTCCCAGGTTTTTGTTTCTCTTCGATGCGCAGGCAAGTGGAAAAAGTTCATCCATCAAGGTACGGGCGGTCTCTTCATTTTTGGTCTGAACAGCCTCTTGGACCAGATGCCCAATATCAATCAGCTCAGTCCGGCGACTGGACTCCGGAAGATCCAGGATCAGCTTTTTCTTTTTCTGTACCTTCTCATTGGTTTCGCCGATTTCTTTAAAAACCTTATCGAGATCCTTCCAGCGGGCGCGTAAACCGTATTCCTCTTTACCTGCAACCTCGGCAAGTTTGTCGTGCAGTTCACTCTCCTTGGGCACCAAAACTTCGTCAATAATCTTCTCTTTATTCTCCGCCATGGTGCAAAATCTAACCGGCAAAACCCGATGGGTTTGCATGACGGTTTCATTCACCTTCTGGTGGGTTATGAGATAATCCCGGACAAGGGGATATTTTTTTATCGGTTCGGCAGAGACAACGGCAGCGAACTTTCCGCCAGCTATAGCTACAACCTGACTAGTCCCATGAATACCAAGACAGTCCCAGGCCATTTCTCCTCGGTTCTCAATAATGCAATACAGCCATAATCCGATTGGATCACTCATCTTGTTCCTCCATTCCAATGCAATTCTAGGTTCACAAAACTAAATGGTGGCATGGGCCCAATGTATTTAATTTGCACCCTCGCCTCATTTTCTTCACCCAGTTTTTCTACACGAGCATCAAATTCCTTTATCCAATCATGGCTAAAAAGAAACGAGGCATTGACCACCATGTCTTCTGTTTTTTTTTCTCCTTCCTTGCACGTAACCGGCCCTTTCTTTAAGGGTCTTAAATAATCTTCCCCTTCAACCGCCTTTTTTTCTTCCAAGGCAGCCTCCACAAGCTCTCCGGCATGAATCAAGGCTGACTGCCCCCCTCCTTTGACCCCTTTTTCTTTAAGTTTATGGATCACCTTGTTTTCCTGGGCAATTTCATCAAATATTTTCTTCATATTTTTCCAAATAATCTTGATCCCCACCTCGACCTTTCCTTCAAGATCCTTGAGATGATTGTTAAGTTCCCGTCTGTTTTTTTCCAGGAAATTGAGAATTTCATCCGTTGATTCTGCAACGGTACAAAACTGCAGCGGCAAAATGGTAAAATTCTCAAAGACCTTTTCGATCACTTTCGTGTGTCCCTGAAGGTTCTCACGGGAGGCGGCGTAATGATCGAGAGCAGAATTACTAATAACAGCGGCGAGTCCCTTTACACCGATCGTGACGACTTCATCCCTTTTTCCTCCAATGCCTATGGGGCCAAAATTAGGGGCCTCCTCCGTTGCAATAATCCCGTAGATATATTTTCCTTCATGCGGCATCAGAGAGCCCTCCTTGTGGTATGGCGCTTTCCAGCCTGACAGATCCTTCGACCGCTTCCCTCGAAAGAAAACGGGGTTTATCCTTGCAGTAATCAAAAATAAGCTCATAGGCTCGATTGAGTTCCTCAAACTTCTGTACAGAAAGATTTGGATCCATATCAGGATGGCACTGTCTTGAAAGTTCCTTGTAAACCTTTTTGACAAACGTTAATTCTGCTTTGCCATTAAGCCCCAGAATCTTTGCAGACCGTCGAATCTCCTCGGGATCAAACCGCTTGATGGTCACCGTTGCAAAACTGTAAGGGGGAAGAGGCCCGACACATTTAAAGCGGAGCTTGTTCTGAAAATCGCTATCGGTCGCCTCCAGCGCCCGGTTAAACTCCCTTTCTTTATCATGGTGGATGAGAAAAGAGCTGTTGAGGATCATCGTATCGTTCAACAGGTCATGATCCGCACACGCGACAGAATGGCCTTTAAGCTTCTCCTTGATCTTTTTTTGCCACCCCTCCGCCCGTTTTTTCAAAGCCTTTGCCAGACACATTCCGATCAAAACAGGGTCAGCATTCCCTTTCGCCATCTCCTTTTTCAGGACTAAAACCTCCGGATCTTCTTCCGAAATCTCCTGAAGCATTCTGGTCACCTCCCATGTTGCAATGACATCGATTTCCGTGCGTTCTTTTATGCTCTCCATGAGATCAATCAGGGGTTTTCTTCCCTCTTTTAAAATTTCTATCATTTCCGATTCATTTTTCAGAATCGTTCCAAATTTGAATGGCAGGACAAAATTTTTCTTCATGACCTGTTCGAGCGTCTTTTGATGGGCGAGAAGAAAGGCAATCAGGATCTCTTTGTGCAACTTTGCGAAGATCTCAGCAGGCGGTGGACCTACAACGGCGGCAATTTCTCCTGCGGGCAAAGAAATGACCTTCCCCCCTTTAAATCCAATGGGCCCGAAATCAATCGCCTCTGTCTGTCCGATAATACCGTAGAGATAAAGACTCATTTTTGCATCACCTCGCTAAAATGTTTTTTTCGGACGACGAACTTGTCGGTCCTATCATTTGCTTTTGTTCCGTGATCGTCAATAAACTCACGCAGTGCGAGACTTACTGCCTGCCGGCAGAGTGCCTCAAGTTCAGCCCCACTTTTTCCCTCCGACGCACGGGCCAGTTCCTCAAAATCGACCCCCTTTTCAATCGGAGCCCCCTTTGTATGAATCCCGAAGATTTCCCTGCGGGCCACCAGATCGGGCAAAGGCAATTCAATCAAGTGATCAAACCGCCCCGGGCGAATTAAGGCCGGATCGATCAGGTCGATGCGATTGGTTGCCCCCAAGATAACCACACCACGCAATTCCTCCAGTCCATCGAGTTCGGTCAAAAACTGGCTGATCGTCCGGCCCATCACCCCAGAATCTCCCTCACCGGAACCCCGCCTGGGGGCTACAGAATCCATCTCGTCAAAAAATAGAATACAGGGGGCCGCGGACTTTGCCTTCTTAAACACTTCTCTAATCCCTTTTTCGCTTTCCCCGACAAATTTTGAAATGAGTTCCGGTCCCTTAATGGAAATAAAATTGACCTCCGACTCGGTGGCCAGGGCCTTTGCCAAGAGGGTCTTTCCTGTGCCCGGTGGGCCTCCCAGAAGTATTCCTTTTGTTGGTTTGAAATTGGCCTTTTCAAAAAGTTTTGCGTAGCGGAGAGGCCATTCGACTGTCTCCCGCAAGATCCGTTTCACGTCGTCGAGTCCTCCGACGTCAGACCACCGCACGTTCGGGGTCTCAATGGAGACCTCGCGGATAGCGGACGGTTCCACCTCGTTTAACGCCTGCATAAAGTGCGCGTGAGTTACCTCCAGCAATTCGATAACTTCAAAAGGAACCTCCTCCAAGGTAATATCCCCCTTTTCCATCGATTCTCTTAAGCAAATCATGGCCGCTTCTCGGGCCAAGGCCTCCAAATCGGCCCCGACATAACCGTGTGTGATATTCGCAAGTTTTTCTAAACTGACATCCTCGGCCAAAGGCATCCCGCGAGTATGAATCTCGAGGATCTTCAAACGACCGTTCCGATCGGGGATCCCAATGGTAATCTCTCGGTCAAACCGACCTGGACGTCGTAGGGCTGGATCCAGGAGATCGGGCATGTTGGTTGCGCCAATCACAATCAGCTCGCCGCGAGACTTAAGTCCGTCCATCAGGTTCAAAAGTGTCGCGACAATTCTTTTTTCGACTTCTCCCTGCACATTGGCTCGCTTGGGAGCGACTGAATCAATTTCATCAATAAAGATAATGGCCGGGGCATTTTTCGAAGCCTCTTCAAAAATTGATCTTAAATGAGCTTCACTTTCTCCATAAAACTTGTGCACGATCTCGGGGCCATTGATCGTATAAAAATTGGCATCCGATTCGTGGGCGACTGCGCGGGCGATAAGTGTTTTTCCGGTGCCGGGAGGGCCGTACAAAAGAACCCCCTTGGGAGGGTCAATTCCCAGACGTTCAAAAATTTGGGGGCTTTTAAAAGGGAGTTCGATCATCTCGCGAACACGTTGAATCTCTTTTCCAAGGCCACCGATGTCTTCGTAAGAAATGGTTGCGCTGTCTTCTCCCTCTTCTTTTCCTGCCTCTTTATTTTTTGGTTCCTCAATCCGTATTGATGTCTGCGGCGTCACCAAAACAATCCCTTCAGGGAAAGTTTGCACCACATGAAATTGCCGGGTTCTTGATCCAAAAAGGGCCACCTGTACCTTGTCTCCTTTGGCCACCGGAAGCCCTTCAACCATGCGGCCAAGATAGCGGGTTTGTCCCGATTGGTCCACAACCCCCAATCGCGAAAGGGCCTTTAGCGTTACTGATTGGGCAGGTGGAAAGCTGCCGCGAATCACACGGACTTTTTGATCAAGGCTCACCTTGGCATTTTCGCGCAGGATGCCGTCAATCTCTACAATCCCCCGACCACGGTGGTCTGAAAAGGTTGGCATGACCTTGGCGCCGACGGTTTTTTCCCCCTCAATATGGATCCCTTCTCCTACTTTAACTCCCAATTTTTTCATTTCTTCGGGGTCGATCCGTGCCACACCACGCCCCACATCCTTGGAGAGGGCTTCACCAACACGAAGAGTTACCCATTTTCCCCCGAGAGGGGCCTCTTTGGAGCCTTCCGCTATTTTTTCTTTTCGCATAGGCATCATTTTTCCCTCACCGATTTCTTCAGTTTGAGTTCAAGGACACCATTGACATAAGATTTTTCTAACGACTGCGGATCAATCTTGCTTTCAAGAAGAATCTCCTTGGAATATTTTCTTTTTCCCTTGGTTGTAATTTGGATTACATCATCCCCTTGCACCTCACAGGTAATTTCCGATTCATTCACACCGGGAAGCTCTGCCACAATGCGGAGGTAGTCCCCTTCGTCAAAAAGATCTGTCAATGGCTCTGTGGTCTCTTCGACAACAGGTCCCTTGGGAGGTGCTTTTTGGGACGGATGGACTTCGCTTTTGAACTTTGAAATGTCCCCGAAAGGGCGTACCACGGGACGTGCTACCCCTCCAGGTCCAGCCATGGAGCGGATGGAAAAACCATAAACCCCTGTTAAATCCTTTTGTCCCTTGACTCCAAATTCACCGCTTTTTTCAATTCCTCCCGTCTTGTCGAGTTTATCGGCAAGATCGATTAAGCTTCCGAGCCCTTTAAAGAACCCACCGAGGAGCCCCTTGGCGCCAATCTCAAAGTCAACCTTTGGTTTTTCGTCTTCCTTTTTTGTTGAATCTTTTTTAGCCATAAATGACTCCTCTTTTAATATTTCATGGAGAACGCCTTGAGGGAAGAGCCCCTATTACCTGATTTTAAACGACTTTGCCGCGGGGTGGTCTTGCCACTTAAACGCATATATTTTTTGTTGCTGACATCGGTTTCCGCCTCAATCTCCTTTAACACCCGATTGATCTCCTTTAACCTGTTCTCAAGAGAGCGTTTTTTATTCGTCAAGCTTTCCCTCTTGACCGTCAGCATATAGAGTCTGTTGGCTTCGTGGGCCAGCTCGCCACCCAAGGATGCCAGATGTCTGATGCGTGATGTCCCCTTGATCGAGGCGCAACCCTTTTGTATTCTTCCTAAACTATTCATACAGCTCCTTTCGTTGATACTTGTATTATCATCCATGCCCATTCCCATTTCCGTTTTTGCAGTACTGGCTGATCGCCTTTAACACAATATCCTTCACCTTTTTTGCCGTTGTTTTGCTACCGATCCGTGATGTCTCGGAGGTCAAAATATCCAGGCAAATCTGGCGGAAGAGGGGGTCGGTCTTTTGGATTTTTACCTTCCCCTTGTAGGCATGGACCGCCTTGGCAATCATCAGACAACCACGAACAGTTGGGGCAAACTCGTATTGCCCAGATTCCCGCACACTCCGGACAATATCAACAATCTTGGCCGCGTCAGGAAGAGCAGTCCCCGATTTTTTATGGGTGATCCTCATCTCCGTCTCACGGTCAAAGCACTCAAGATCAAGAGTAACCAGACGATCCCTGAGCGCATCTTGGGATCGATGTACCCCGGCATATTCCTCTGGATTACTGGTAAAAATGGCGTGAAAATCAGGATGCACCCTGATAACCTGCTCTCCCTTCCCCCGGCTTGTCGGAAAGTTCAAGACCCCTTCTTGGAGAACCGAAAGGAGAACGTTGTTGGCTTCGGGGCGCGAACGGGTAAATTCATCATAGATAAGCGTATAGCCATTCTGGCAGGCATGGGTCAACCGGTTGTCGACCCACTCCCTGGAAGCATCCTCCTCAACTTTTAAAACCGAGGAAATAAAGTTGTCGCGGAGGCTTCTTCGGTGATAGCCAATATCGCCTCCGATCAGGTGAGTTGTGGAAAGTTCTTCATCCCCCTGAAGCCAAACAACTGGTTTATCCAAAAATTCAGCAAGGCGAAGGGCCATGGTGGTTTTACCAGTGCCTGCAATGCCCCTTAAATGAACCGGAAAACCAGCCTTCAGATAATGCATGGCCCGGTCGATGACATCCCTGACAAAAGGGGTTTCGATAAAATCTTTGCTGGCAACGGGTTGTACGACAGTGACTGTTCCTTCATTGACTTCGTAGCTTTTTGTGGTCATTTTATCCTCCAGGGGGGATCAGCCCCGCCAAAGGCGGGGGTAATCTTCCATGAAAAGGCTTTAATTTCTTAATGACTTTTTTGAGATGCCTTTTGTTTTGCCTTTGTTAGGTTCCCGCCAAAGTTTCGTCTTTTCGATGTCATGCTTTTTGCGGCGCCCATCCAGGCAGAATGCGCTTCTTTGCATTCGCGATGTATGGCGTTTTGTTCCTTATGGAACTTGGCCTTCAGTCCATCCACCGTGTCTGTCAGGTCTTCCACAAAACCGCCAAGGTCTGCACGAAGCTTGCGCCCCATGGCCTTGCGATCTTTTGAAAAATGACTAATCAGTTTTTTGGCATCTAATTGCATGTTTTTAACGTCAGTAATGTTTTTTCCAAGAAAATTGACTCTTGCATCAAACGATGCATTGATCTCTTTTCCCAGATTAGATAGTTCTTCGGCAAAGCTCATGTTCCTAACCTTCCTTTCTGTTATGACCGCCCGATTCAGCTTCAAGCCCTTCAGGCTGATTGCTGAATGCTAGCAGCCGGTTTTTCTCCTAATAGTTCCTCTTCGAGATCCTGAATTACTTTCTTAAACTCCATGACCGAGAGTTTATCCTTTTGAGACTCCAATTGGGCAAAGGTGGCACGGATTCTCTCCTGTTCCTGTTGAAAAGAAAGGATCCCTTCCTTTGCCTGATCAATCATCTTTTTCAACTCCCTCTTTCCCTTCTCAACCTCCTGAAAAATCCCAGCCTCAAGAGATCGTTTGATCTTCCCTGTAATCTCCCGCTGTTCGGCTAGAAATCCCTTAATGAGGGTCTTGATTTCAATCTCGCGCTTCGACTGAAAGCTCAAGATTCGAGACATCACTTCATCAAAGTCTTTATGGCGGAGACTCACAATCGAGGCGAGCGAATCGCGGAGCGAGCCGTTCACCGCCTCCTGTTCCCTTCGATAGCCGTCCAGGATCTCCAGACCCTTTTCGATCAAGAGTCCGACAGCGCCAATACCAGCATCGAAGGAGGTTATCACCTCTTCGGTCAAACGTTTGATCTCATTTGGAACAGACATACCTTTTCCTTTCAGAGTCAGATGGCCCGGCGAACAAAACCTCCATTTAAGAGTGGGGGGTTTGCTTGGCGAACCCTCTTAAACCCTTTTTACTTCTCACACCTTACGTCCTGCGACTTATCGCTTAAGGACTAGGCGGGTTGAGCGGCTGTGGCTGTTAAGCCAATCGCTTCGGCATACTTTAAATAGGTTTCGACACCAGAAACAACAACTCTGGCTTCAAGGGATAAAAATTCAATCCCTACAAGTGAGAGACGTGCCCAAGCATCGATGACGATCCCTTTGTCAAGGATTCGGTCGATAACTTCAGCTAGCGATGAACTAGCCATTGATTTTTGTACTGCCATACTAAACCTCCTGTTTATGTCCGCCAAAGGCGGACGGGTTAATGAATCAATCAAGCCCTGTTTTACTTAACTATTTTTATTAGCAAAGGGTGTGCCGATTTGTTTCTTTTTTTTTTTTTGAAAAAATTATTTTAATTCAAATAGTTATAAAGAAACATTCACAAAATAGGCTCTTTACAAGTCTGGGAAATCGGTTAGTTTTTTAGGTAACGTGTTACGTTATTCGGCAAGAGTTTACCGGGGAAAATAATAATCTTTGTCATCCTATGATCTATTTACTTGAAAAAAATTCATTTCTAAAATAGGATATTATTGTCTTATATCGGAATTATATTATGTCTTGGGAAGATATCAAAAAAATGGCCGCAGAGGAGAGCCTTCCGCTTCATACCGTCGCGGCTGAAATTATCCAAATCGCCTTTTTGGAAGGACTCTACTCCCAAAAGGAGAGTGAAAACATTATCTTTCATGGGGGCACAGCGATTCGACTGCTACATGGGGGCTATCGTTATTCCGAAGATTTGGACTTTACCGGCAATCAATCTAGCTATGAGCAGATTCGAAAGGCTGTTGAAAAATCTCTTTCTACAACAAAAAATCTTCTCATGCTTTCCATGGGGCCTGTTCATATCGAACTGAAAGCCAGGCCGCCAAAGCAAAAGAGGATTTTTGCCTGGTGGTTACGCGTCTCCCCTCCTGGGTATCATGGAAAAATTCATGTCAAACTCGAGTTTGGTCAATACCCAGCCTATCAACCAAAACCCCTCCCCGTGACACGGAGACAACCTTTTCTGGAAGTACAACCCTTAATTCTCTCTATATCCATCGAAGAACTTTATCTCGATAAAATCAATGCCCTGGCTGGAAGATCCTACATGAAGGAGAGGGATCTTTTGGATATGTGGTACTTGACAAAAATTTTTAATCCGCAAATTGACTTTGATTTGTTGATTAAAAAATTCGAGGATTATCGAACGGAAAAGCCGGTCCAGACGTTAAAAAAACGTCTTGCCGAAATGGATCCTAAAGCGCTGGCAATCAGCATGGAAAAATTTCTTCCCGAAAAATACCGCCACACTTTTCAGACAAACCAATACAGGGAGGTTATTGAGACGAATCAGAAATTGATTCACACGCTTCTGGAAAAATTGGATAAATAAGGGCTTTGTGAATGAAAAATTCCAAAACAAAATTTACTCTTTCCCAATGGATTCAAATTTTCAAAAGGGGGCGCAAATTTTATCATCTTGCCGACTTGATGAAATTGAGCGGCTTAAAGCTAGATGCGGCCCGCAAGGCTGCCTATCGGCTTGTTCGGGAAGATATCTTGGTAAAACTAAGGCCGGAATTTTTTGCGAATTCCTTTTGTAATTATCAGGCGGAAGAGGTAGCCAATACCATCTATCCTCCCTCCTATATCTCTTGTGAAACCGCTCTTTTCCATTACGGAGTCATCGACCAGGCCCCCTTTGTTATTGTCAGCGTTTCAACGCGAAAAAGCAGGCGGATGCGCGTGAAAAACAACGCATTCATCTACCACAAAATGGCCTTCTCCCTTTTTTGGGGATTCACACAAAAACCAGGCTTTCGCATTGCAGAACCAGAGAAGGCGCTTTTGGATTGGTTGTACCTTATGTCTCGTAAGGGTTTAAAACCATCGCTGGATGAATTGAATTGGGAGCAGTTAAATAAAAAGAAGCTACGTCTCTACGCGCGTCGGTTTCCAAAATATGTTATCAAATCCCATATTCTTTGATCTTGTTGTAGAGGGTTTTTTGCCCGATCCCCAGGATTTTTGCCGCCTTTCCCTGATGATTGTGGGTTCTCGCCAAGGCATCCAGAATCAGTTGCTTTTCAATCTGAACAGTTGCCTGACGGGAAACCTCGATTAAGGGGAGTCCGTAGGAGATTGGCACGCTTATCTCTTTGGTAAAGGTTCTTTTTTCGCGGTTTTTGATTTCGGTGGGGAGTTCACTAAGCGAGATACAACCATTAGACGACATAACCATGGCTCGCTTGATAATATTGCGAAGCTCTCGAACATTTCCAGGAAAATGATACTCCATCAGTCTTTCAAGCACTTCAGTGGCAATCTCTTTGACTTCTTTTTTGACTTCGGGTTGAAGCTGTCTGATAAACCGTGTGCAAAGAAGGGGGATATCTTCCTTCCTCTCCCGAAGCGGCGGAAGGTGAATCGGAAATTCATTTAATCGGTAGAGGAGATCAAGCCGAAAGAGATCTTTTTCTGAGTTTTTCATCAAATCAGAGTTTGTTGCCGCGATCACGCGAACGGAGGTTTTTATCGGTTGCCTCCCGCCGATTCTCTCAAATGTGTGACTTTCGAGGATTCCCAGGAGTTTTGACTGAACGTTCGCTGGAATATTTCCAACCTCATCCAAAAAGAGGGTCCCCCCGTCGGCGATTTCAAATTTTCCCTTCTGTAGGTTCGTTGCGCCGGTAAAGGCTCCTTTCTCATGTCCAAATAGTTCGTTTTCAATTAAAGTTTCCGGGATTGCCGCACAATCGACCCTGACAAAAGAACCTCCCTTTCGATCAGAGAGATTATGGATCATCTGGGCCACAAGTTCTTTGCCGGTCCCCGATTCGCCTAAAAGTAGGACGTTGATGTTTGTTTCTGCAACCGACCATACTAGCTTAATGATCTCCCGAATTTTGGAAGATGAGCCCATGGTATTTTCCAGCTCAGAAGCCCCAGCCAAGTTCTCTTTAAGATTGTGTAACTGGAATTGGAGCTTTCTATGCTCAATAGCTTTTAGTAGGAAAATCTTTAACTCCTCATTGTCAAAGGGTTTGGCCATGTAATGAAAGGCTCCTTGTTTCATGGCATAGACAGCAGTCTTGACGGTTTCATAGGCGGTCAAGATAATAACGGGAAGATGCAGGTCATGCTCCTGAATTTCCTTTAAGACCGTCAATCCGTCGGTCTCGCCAATTTTAAGGTCCAAGAGGACACAAGAAGGGGATTCCTTCTGGAGGAGGGATAAGGCAGGACCAGGGGAAGTAATCCAAATCACTCGGTAGCCTTCTTTGGTAAGGACTTTTTCCAGTGTGCGACAAAGATCCTCTTCATCATCAATAACGAGAATGGTTTCCATTGATATTTCTCTTTCTAACAGGGAGCAAAACCATCACCTCAGTCCCTTCTCTTGGCTGACTCTTAAAATCAACCTTTCCACCATGTGAGCGTATAATTCCTTCGGCAATGGGAAGACCCAATCCCACCCCCTCTTTTTTGGTGCTATAAAAAGGTTGCAGAATTTTGGAAAGTACCTCTTCCGGGATTCCCTTTCCTGAATCATGAATGATCAGACGCACTCCCCGGTGACTGTTATCTCGAGCTGCCTCAACCCTTAGTTTTCCCCCGTTTGGCATGCTATCGAGTGCATTCACAAGAAAATTTATATAAGCCTGAAGAAAACGCTTTTTATCGAGAAAAAGTTGTGGCAGGTTCCGGGCAACCGATTTGGAGAGTTTAACCTTCTGGGTTTTCGCCCGTCCATGGACCATGCGAAGCCCCTCTTTGATAATGGGTGCCAAGGACTGCTGCTTAAAGTCGACCGCCTCGGGTCTGGCAAACTCGACAAGATCGCTCACAACTCGGTTTGCAGTTTCAGAACTTTTAATGATCGTCTGAAGACTCTCCTCCAAGTCCTTGTTGTTAACAACCTCGCCTAAGCAATACTGTGCTGTTGATCGGATAATGGCCAAGGGATTGCGCACCTCATGGGCAATACCTGCGGCTAGTGGTTCCATGATTCGGTTCCGCTCCGACTCGTAGAGTGCTTCTTCAACCCGCTTGATATCGGTGATATCCCGGTAAGACTCTGCGATCCCCGTGATTTTTCCTGCAGCATCTTTTAGAGGGTAACAGGTGATCTGGTAGATAGAATCTTCCGCGTTGGCCTTGACCTTAAGAAGAGGACCAAGTTGAGAAGTCTTTTTTCTCGTTGCAAAGGTCTTGTCGGCGGTACAACTATGGCATCTCTCTTTAAACCCGTGGAGTTTGTAATAGCAGGCCTTGCCGATGAAACCTTGGTAGGAACTCCCCCCCCCCCCCCCCCCCCCCCCCCCCC
>Ga0209343_10005373_pt1 | contig 15580 bp, 16 predicted proteins | sample RifCSPlowO2_02_FD_184026 | JGI IMG/M metagenome (GOLD analysis project Ga0209343, IMG submission 184026) | Groundwater microbial communities from Rifle, Colorado - Rifle CSP2_plank lowO2_0.2 (SPAdes) (version 2) | ecosystem: Environmental > Aquatic > Deep subsurface > Groundwater | place... | reverse complement strand
CACGCCGACGCGAGTACGCGCGGCGCTGGCTTCCTCACGCGGGTGATCGGGACACGTTAGGCAGCACAGTGCGCTCTCAGGACTTCCACAACGCCATTGCACGCCACCTTGAGGGGCGTGGTATCAGTCGCAAGGTCGCGACGCGCATTGCGGCCTTGTTAGATGAATTCCTGACTTTCAGGCTAGGACCCAGTTCTTCACGAGCCTTTGACGCCTATCTCTGCTTCGCTTTCGGAAATGAGCCCGATGAGTTTGCCAATCTTCACCCTGGCAAGGTGAACCAAGAGCTCGCGTCGATCGTGAAGAGTATGTACATACGCAAACGGAAGCCCATCATCGCTCAGTGGGAGATCGGCGAGTTGCTGAAGAAAGACCCCGATATCGATTCTTCGCACATTAAGAGTTTCGGGCAGACTTTCTGCAGGGTCCTGGGCAAGCCCGTTTATCAGAGCACGCGGTCATTCCTCGATAAGGTTGCTGCGTACTGTAGGAGGAAGTCAGTCAAGAGAGTACTCGTTATTGCCCAGTGGTTTCACTACGCTCGATGTGTCAACGAGGTCAAGAGAGTTGGGTTGAAACCGGTCGTGGATCAAGAAACCATGCCAAAAAGCTTCTGTACTGAGAAGTTTGGGCAACTGTGGACCAGTAGCGAAGAGCGCCACGTGCTACACACCCTCATTTCGTCGCTGACTAAGCATAGAGAGGAAGAGAACAAAAAATGGAAAGAGGGTTAATGTGATCGGTGAGCTTTTGCTGCCTAACTCGGCGCCCAACCCGGACGCGCGGCCAGCATCGCGCCGTGTGTGCGCGCGCGCCGGTTGGCTCGACGTTAGCACGACACGTCGAGGCCCAATAAGAGATGACCGTGCCGCGCAAGTCCGAGCCAACACTGTCTGAATTAAGCCGCACCTTTGAACAGGACGGCTGGAAGCTCGCGGTCGAGATATATAAGGATCGAAGCGGAAAGTGGATGCTTCAGGTTTTTGACGAAAGAAACACGGGTACCCACTGGATCGAACCATTCGATACTGAGCAGCAGGCCCTCGATGAAGCGCTGAAGGTAATCGAGGAAGAAGGCATTGAGGCGTTCAGCGAATCGTTGCCGTACCGTGATCACTAGTGCGTACGAGGGATCGCCATGTACCGTGATTGCGCGAGGACCTGATCATGCTCAACCGCGGTGTGTTGATCGCCCGGCCGAGGCAGCCGTATCTCGATTGGGCTGCGGGTCTTGACGATTCGGGTCTCGTTCCCGATCCGGACGATGAGCAGACGATATATTTGATACCGAGCTTCGAGGACGACGAGGAGGCGTGGGAGATCGTCGAAGAGATTTATGCCGAAGTCTTCGAGCGCGAACTTGACGGGTGGCACACCGACGAGGCGGCCTGGCCGCAGAACAGGGACTTCGCGATGTTCAAGGAGTGGTTTGATATCGAACTCCACTCTGTCGTGGAAGACCTCAGCAGCGAAGAGATCATTGACGATGAGGATTGAACGTTACCAGATCCTCAGCCGACGCCCACAGACGGGCCAGGCTTGGCTGACTGTGGAGACGTTGGCGCGCGATGAGCAACGGTGGTAGGCTATTCTCATGAGTGACGCCGACGTTGCAGAGATTCTGAAACTCCCTCCCGAGGAGCGGCTCCGCCTGGTCGAACTGATCTGGGAGAGTCTCGCCGCGACACCCTCAGCGGTGCCGCTGGGTGACGCTCACCGGGCGGCAATCGACGAGGCGCTTGCCGAGCATCGGCGGAACCCGAACGACGTCCTGACGCGCGACGAAATCTTTTCCGAGGTCCGCAAGCCGCGATGATGTTGCCGGTGGTCTACCGCCGGCGCGCCCAGCAGGATCTGGTTGTCGCTTTCGACTGGTTCGAGGAACAGCGAGCTCAGCTCGGTGACGAATTTCTCGAGGCTGTGCAGTCAACTTTCCGTACCATCGAGTTATATCCCGAGATGTTCGCAGTCGTTCATGACGAAGTCCGCCGAGCCATCGTTCCCCGATTTCCCTTCGCGGTCTTCTATTTGGTCGAACCCCGACGCACCGTGGTTCTCAGGGTCTTGCATACCGCGCGCAATCCGGCGCTTTGGCCTGCGGCGCGGCGCAGGGTACGTTGATCGCGTATCAACTTTGCGTTCAGTTTTTCAGATGTAGCGCGAAGAAGTCCAGCGTGCGGCGGATCGCGTCCTCCCGCGCCTGCGGGTGCCCGCCCACCGTCGCGCCGCGGCCGCCAGGCCGGTTGAGGTTGCGCACATCCGGCCGGAAGCGCACCGGAGAATTGATCCGGTCGAAGCTGTGGTGCGCGCCGGCGTAGGTCACGATGTCCATGGCCGCCCCCTGCGACTGCGCGGTTTTCGTCAGGGCAATGCACGGCGCGGCGGGCGTCCAGTCATCGGCCTCGCCGCTCAGCACCAACAGCGGCACATAGGGTTTGTACGGCGATTTCGCGCGCGACAACGTCAGGCAGCCCGGATAAAAAGCGACCCCCGCGCGGAAGCCCCGGCTCGGGCCCTCGCCGCGCAGAGTGTAAAGCGTACCGGAGCCCCCGTTCGACCAACCGAGCAGCCCGATATGGTCCGCTTTCACGTCGGGACGGCGCGCGAGCCACTGCAGTGCCGCGTAGGCGTCCTCGACGCGCTCGCGGCCGATCAGTATCGGGCGTTTCTGGAGGCTGCAGATCGTGCGGTAGCCGCGCGGATTGAAGCTGTCCACGAGGAGGGCGGCGTAGCCATTGCGCGCCAGCAGGTCGAGCCAGTAACGGTACGAGGCGGTGACGTAGCCCTGGCCCGTGTAGAAGCCGCCACAGCCGTGCAGCAGCACGATCGCCGGATGCGGACCGGCCCCGTCCGGCCGGAACAGCAGCGCCTCGAGCCGCACCGGCGAGCCGTCGAATTCCTTGAGGGCGGGAAAATCGACCCATTCCGCCTCGTAGCCGGCGGCCCACCCCGACGACGCGAGGAGGAGCAGGGAACAGAACAGTGTCCTGACGCGGCGCATGGAAAAGGGGGCACACGCACGATTGGAAAAGGTGCGCGCCCCGATCGTCGTCTTCACAGCTTCAGCAGCGACTCCAGGTTCCGCCACAGGATCTTGTCCTTCTCCTCCTGCGTGAGGGACTGCAGGCCCTGGACCCAGGCGACGGGCGAGGGGTGCCACGGCACGAACGGCCAGTCGCTGCCGAGCACCACGCGCTCGGCGCCGACCCGGTCGAGGAGAAACCGCAGCGCTTCCTCGCTGCCGGTGACGGTATCGTAGTAGAGGCGGCGCTGATACGCGCTCGGCGGCTTGGGCGTGCTCCGGGTCGCGGGCCGGCCGTGCCAGGCGCGATCCATTCTTCCCATGGCGTAGCAGGCGGGGCCGCCGCCGTGGGCGATGCAGATGCGGATGTCCGGGCAGGCCTCCAGCACGCCTCCGCAGATCAGGACCGCGGCGACGATCGCGTCGTCCAGCACGACGCCGAGGCTGTTGAACAGCCCGTGCCGCTTGATGCGCTGCATCAGGAAGTTGTTCTGCGGCTGCGGGTGAAAGAACAGCATCGCCCCCATGGCCTCGGCGGCCTTGAACAGCGGCAGGAACTTCGGCTCGTCCCACTGCTCGCCGTTCACGTTCGTGTCGAGCGTCGCGCCCTTCAGGCCAAGCTTCGTCATCGAGCGCTCCAGCTCGTCGATGGCGGACTTCACGTCCTGGACGGGCAGGGTGGCGAGCCCGGCGAAGCGGCTGGGTTGCTGGCGCACCGTCGCGGCGATCTCGTCGTTGACATCGCGCGCCAGGGCGAGTCCCTGCGCCGCGTCGAGGTGGTAGCCGACGAACGGCATGTGGGTCGAGAGCACCTGCACGTCCACTTTCTGCGCGTCCATGTCATTCAGCCGCTCCTCCACGGTAAACCGCACCTTGGGCGAGCTGAAGCCGGTGCGCATGCCCCCGCCGACGAAGGTGCCGAGGCCTTCGCCGGGCTCGTGGCGGAACCCGAACCAGTCCGTTTTCGAGTCGGCGGCTTTCCACAGCGAGCCGGGGATGATATGGGCGTGGATGTCGATGGATCTCATGCTGCCTCGTTCTCCTCGGCGGTCGTCTCGTCTAGACCAGCGCCCCCGGCCGCTTCAGGTACTGGTCCTTGATGGCGTCGGCCGCCCAGCACGCGAGCGTGCCGATCGTGGCGGTGGGGGGATTGGCGCTGTTCTGGGGAAAGGCGCTGCCCCCGATCACGAACACATTGGATACGTCCCACGACTGCAGGTACTTGTTGACGGCGCTGGTCGCGGGATCCGCGCCCATGACGGCGCCGCCCATGTTGTGCGTGCTCTGGTACGGCACGATGTCGTAGTGGCCGGCGGTCGGCTGGGCGTGCATGCGCGAGGGATTCATCGCCCGCGCGATCTCCTCCGCCTTGCCGAGGATCCACGCCGACGCGCTTCGCTCGTTGTCGCCCCAGTCGAAGGTCATGCGCAGCAGCGGCAGCCCGTTGGCGTCGCGGTAGGTGGGATCGAGATCGAGATGGTTCTGGCGGTAGCTCTGGCACGCGCCGTGCAGCCGCACGGTGAGGTTGCGCTGGTAGTAGCGCGCCGCCGCGCGCTTCCACTCCGCGCCCCAGCGCGGCGTCCCCGGCGGGACGCGGATCGAGCGGATCGGCATCGCGCCGCCGCTCGCGACCGCGACGTAGGCGCCGCCGAAGAAATCGAGCCCCGAGTGGTCGAAGTTGTCGCCGTTGTACTCGTCGATCGCGGTGCCGCGGGCGCCGCCGCCCATGAAGGGATTGAAAGCCTTCTCCTCGAAGAAGCAGGTGACGCCTCCCGCCGACTGGTAGGAATAGTTCCTGCCGACCACCCCGCGGTTGGCGTCCGGGTCGTAGGGCCGCCCGATTCCCGAGAGCAGCATCAGGCGCACGTTGTTGAAGGTGTACGCGGCGAGAATGGCGAGATCGGCCGGCTGCTCGAACTCCCGCCCGCTCGCGTCGAGATAGGTGACGCCGGTCGCGCGCTTGCGGTCGGAGTCCAGGTTCACCTTGACCACGTTCGAGAGCGGGCGCAGCTCGAAGTTGGCCTGCTTGAGGAGCGCCGGCATCACGGTCGTCAACGGGTTCGCCTTGGCGCCCATCGAGCAGGCGTGGCTGCTGCAGAACCCGCCGCGTATGCACTGGCCCAGCATGAGCTTGTACGGGTTGACGTAGGCCTGGGTCTGGGCGGCGACCGGGTTGACGTGCGGGTGGTAGCCCAGCTCGCGGCAGGCGTTGGCGAACATCGTGCCGGCATAGGTCATCGGGGAGGGCGGGTTCGGAAACTCGCGCGAGCGCGGCCCCTCGAACGGGTTGCCGCCCGGCTGGATCTCCCCGTTCAGGTTTCCGGCCTTGCCGCCGACGCCGTAGAGGTGCTCGAACTGGTCGTAGTACGGCTCGAGCTCGTCGTAGGTGAGTCCCCAGTCCTGGCTGGTGCAGCCGGCGGGCATCCGGCTCTTGCCGTAGCGCTCGACGGTGCGGCTGCGCGTCTCGAAATCCCAGGGCAGCAGGCGCCGGGCGTGGGTGCCCCAGTGCAGCGACGTGCCGCCGACGGCCTCGCCCGGCTTGAACGAGCCCATCTCGCGCATCGGCAGCGCCGTCTCGCGCGCGTTGTTGCGAAACGTGATGGTCTCGCGCGAGAGGTCCTGGAAAATGTCGCTGTGGCGGTCGTATTTCAGCTCGTCGTAGGTGGAGGGCGACGCGAAGTCGTGCTGCGGGTCGATCATGCGCCCGCGCTCGAGCGCGACAACCTTCAGGCCGGCGTCGGCGAGCTCCTTGCTCAATATGGAGCCGACGATGCCGGTGCCGACGACCACCGCGTCCACGGGCTTGAGCCGCGTTGCGCTCATCTCGCGTTCCTCTCTTCGTCCTTGAGCTTCACGTGCTTCGGCAGGCCCTGGCTGTCGAGCTTCACCTTCCCCTGCTGGATGTCGAGGATGCTCACGGGCTCGACCCGGTACGGCACGTTGTGCTCGCCGATGAGATCGTTGTAGTTGGAGGCCGGCACGCCGGGAAAGCCGATCAGCCTCCAGCCGGCCTTGTCGCGGTTGCCGCCGTAGATCGGGTCGGCGAAGTAGCCTTCCATCGCGTTCCGCAGCAGCAGCGCGAAGAAGAGCTTCGAGGACAGGGACGGGAGCTCGATGGCGCCGCTTTCCAGTCCCTCGAGCACCTCGTCCTGCTCGCGCGGCGCGAGGTACTCAAAGACCTTCTGGAAGCGCTTCAGGCAGTGCACGTTCACCTCGCGGATCGCCGCGCGGTAAATCTCCCGCGGCGTCAGCCGCGACTGGAAGCCCTGCTGCGGCGTGCCCTCCGGCCACGGGCCGGCGCGGTAGTTGCGCCCGTGCGAGCCCCAGACGCTGGCGAGCTGCTGGTCGATGAAATAGGTGACGCCCGCTTCCTTCGCCCCCGGCCCCAGCTCATCGGCCGGGATCAGCCGCTCGACCGCCGCGTCGAGGAACCGGATCTCGGGTTGCGTCAGGTAGCCGAACGCTCGCGCTTCTTCCGTCATGGTTTGTCGCTCCGGGGCGGTTGCCGCGCTCGGGTCCGATCCACTTTATGGACCTCACGCGGCATCGTGGCTTTCACGACGCCAGCAGCATAAGCGGCGGCGCCCGCGCGCGCAATTGCGCCCGCGGTATCCCGGGATGCTATGCGCTGCGGTAACGCTCGACTTCGATGCTGTGAATTTTCATGCGAAAACGATGATGGCGCCGACGACCACGGCGCCGGCGACGCTCGCCGCGAAGACGAGCTTGTCCTTACGGCTCCAGCCGGGCGCCTTGCGCATCGCGCTGACGGCCGCGCGGGCTTCCGTGGCCGTGCCGGCGGTCTTCCCAAGGAGGTCCGGGAGCGCCTCCGTCATGCCGGTCCGGGCGGCGAGCGTGATCGTGGCCTCCAGGGAATCGAATGCCTTGGACAAGCCAAGCGCCGGAACCGGTTCGGCCAAGACGCCTTCGGCGTCTGGGGCGTTGCCGCCGGGCAACGAGCGCGCCAGGGCTTGCGTCGCCTCCGTGTCGAGCCGGGGCTGCGCGGCGGGCGCCGCCGCGGCGGATGCCGCTCCGGCCACCTCCATCTGCTTCCCGCAGTAATGCAGGTCGCGCGCGAATTCAGCGGCATCCTGGTAGCGCTCGTCGGGATTCTTGGCGAGCGCCTTGGCGACGATGAAATCGAGCATCGCCGGTGCGGCCGGGTTGAGCGAGCTCGGCGGCGGCGGCACGGTGTTGAGGATCTGGTACATCACCGACGTCACGTCCTCGCCGGTGAACGGCGGCTTGCCGGCGACCATCTCGTGGAGGATCACGCCGAGCGAGAAGATGTCCGAGCGCGCGTCGGCGCGCTTGCCCGAAACCTGCTCGGGCGACATGTAGCGCGGGGAGCCGAGCACGATGCCGGTCTGCGTCCGCACCTCGGCCTGGCGCATGCGCGCGATGCCGAAGTCGGTGATCTTGGCCATGCCGCTGCGCAGGATCATGATGTTGGCGGGCTTCACGTCGCGATGCACGACGCCGCTCTGGTGGGCGTAGGCGAGGCCGTCCGCCACCTGGGCGGCGATTTCGACCGCGCGCGCCGCCGCGAGCGGCTGGCCGGGCGACATCAGCGTGCGCAGCTCGGCTCCGTCCAGCAGCTCCATCGCCATGTAGACGACGTTGCCGCTCTTGCCGATGTCGTGGATGGTGACGATGTTGGGATGGTTGAGCCCGCCGGCGGCCTTGGCTTCCTGGTAGAAGCGCGCCTCGTATTCCGCCATCTCCTCCGGGTCGAGCGACATGAGGACGGTCTTGATGGCCACGGTCCGGCTGAGCAGCGGATCGTTCGCGCGGTAGACGACGCCCATCGCGCCCTTTCCGAGCTCGGAGAGGATCTCGTAGCGCCCGATGGTGCTCATTTCCATAGGTTGCGGAAGGGGTTCGGCTGTTCCGCCGGCTGGAACCAATGCTTGATTTCGATCCGCGCTCCGGGCTTGACGTCCACGGTACGCACGTGGGACGGAAAGTCGGGGTGCCGCAGCTCGATCTTGTGCCGCCCGGCGCCGACGCGCAGTTCGTACAGCGGCGGCACATCGCCGCGGCGCGCGCCGTCCACGTAAATCTCGCCCCACGGCGCGACGGTAAACAGGATGGTGCCGGACCCGGCTGGCGCGGGCGATCTGGGCGCGGTCTCGGCCTTGGGAGCGGGAGCCGTTGCTTCGGGAGCCCTGGCAACGGCGGGGGGAGCGCTTGCGGCGACCGCAGGCGCGCCGGGTTCAGCCGATTTCCTGGCGGGCACCGGTTTCGCGGAAGGCGCGGCACGCTTCGGCCTGGAAGCGGCGGGTGTATCGGGGGCGGCCGGCTTCGGGGCTTCCTTTACAGGGGCGGGGGCTGGCGGCGCGACGGCGACATTGGACGGCGGCGGCGCAGGCACCGCAACCGGCACGTCCACCGGTTCGCGGCCTGCCCGCAGCCCCACCGCGACCGCGAGTATGGCGACGACGGCGAGCGCGGTGCCGAGGCGCGGGTTGCGGCGCAGGTGGTCCGTGACGACCGACGTGGTGAGCGAGAGCCTGTCGAGCACGGACGCCGCCTCGCCGGCGGCGGGCCGGATCCCGGATTTCGGGGCGGCGGGCAGGCGCAGAACCTCGCGGCTGCCGGCCTGCACGGCATAGACCTCGTGCTCGCGCACGTGCTTGTCCGTGCGCGAGCCCTCGAAATGGAACAGCCGGGCGAAGTCATCCGAAACGCGGGAAACCACTTCATGGTAGGAGCGCGACACCAGGATCTGGCCGGGCTCGGCGAAGCTCATCACCCGCTGCGCGACATTGATGCCGTCGCCGATGATATTGGGCTGGCCGTTGATGTCCTTGATCAGCTTGACCGGTCCCAGGTTGATGCCGAAGCGCAGCGTCAGCCCCGGGCCGTTCGGCAGCGGCGTGGCGAGCGCCTCGCGTATCGAGAGGCCCACGAACAGCGCGTCCTCGGGATCGCCGAGAAAGTTCAGCGCCGCGCCGTCGCCGGTGTCGAGGATGATGCGGTCGTTCACCGCGACGTTGGCCAGCGCCTCGGTCAGCAGCGCGTTCAGCCGCTCCTTGAGCTGGATCTGATCGGCGACGGGCTTCTTGGAATAGCCGACGACGTCGAGAAACAGCACGCTGCAGATGAAGGTGCGGTTGCTGACAGCTTGCATTGAGGTGGCGATTCGTGACTCGTGAATAGATCACGCCGCTGCCGGTTGGCAGAACATGCGTGTTCCCTCAGCCCTGTGCCCTGGATCCCCCGCGTTATTTGACGCGCATTCCCGGCTGGGCGCCGGAGTCGGGGGACAACAAGTATATGCCAGGATCGTCTCCGGAGGCAGCAAGGACCATGCCCTCGGATACGCCAAATTTCATCTTGCGGGGAGCGAGGTTGGCGACTACCACCGTCAGCCGCCCCTTGAGCTGCTCCGGATCATAGGCCGACTTGATGCCGGCAAACACGGTCTTAGTGCCGGTTCCGAGGTCGAGCGTAAGCCTGAGCAGCTTATCCGCGCCTTCGACCAGCTCCGCGTTCACGATTCTCGCGATGCGGAGATCAACCTTGTTGAAATCGTCGATGGAAACGGTCGCGGCCGCGGCGTGCACCTCCAGTTCCTGGTGCTGGGCGTGACGCTGCTCCGAGTGGGGTTGCGGGGTCGGTTGCAGGCTTTCCTTGCTGGCTTCGACCAGAGCGGCGATCTGCCTCGGATCGACACGAGTCATCAGATGCTCATACTTGCCGATCTGGTTGAGCTTGGGCAGTTCACGATCCCACCTCAACTCGCCGCAATTCAGGAATTTCTCGGCGCTTGCAGCCAACCGGGGCAGCACGGGCTTGAGCCAGAGCGTCAGGTATTGAAAGCCGCGGAGGCCCACCGAGCAAACAGCATGAAGGTGCTCACGCTTTGCCGGATCGCCGGCGCTCTTGGCCAGCTCCCAGGGTTTTTCCAGATCAAAGTATTGATTGATATGGTCGGCAACTTCCATGGCCTGCCTCAATGCCTTGCCAAACTCACGGCCTTCATAGGCATTTTTGATGGCGTCCGAGTGCTTGGCAACGTCGAGCCCGCGGAACGGCAGGGCGTCGGGAACCGCCTGGACGCGACCGCCAAATTGCTTGGACAGGAAGGTCGCCGAGCGGCTGGCAATGTTGACGTATTTTCCGACGAGATCGCTGTTGACGCGCGCGGCGAAATCGTCGAGGTTGAGGTCGATGTCCTCCATCGTCGCGCCCAGCTTGGCGGCGTAGTAGTAGCGCAGCCACTCGGGATTGAGTCCCTGCTTGAGGTAGCTCTCCGCGGTGATGAAGGTGCCCCGCGACTTCGACATCTTTTCGCCGTTCACGGTGAGAAAGCCGTGCGCGTAGATGTGGTTCGGCGTGCGGTATCCGGCCTTTTCCAGCATCGCCGGCCAGAACAGGGCGTGGAAGTAGAGGATGTCCTTGCCGATGAAGTGGATCATCTCGGTGCCGGCGTCCTTGCTCTTCACCGCATCCGTGAATTCGGCGAAGTCGATCTTCTTGCGCGCGCACAGGTTCTTGAAGCTGGCGAAGTAGCCGATCGGGGCGTCCAGCCACACATAGAAGTACTTGCCGGGCGCCCCGGGGATCTCGAACCCGAAATAGGGCGCATCGCGCGAGATGTCCCAGTCGGTCAGTCCCGCCTTGAACCATTCGTCCAGCTTGTTCGCGGCCTCGTGCTGGAGCGTGCCGGCGCCGCGGGTCCAGCGCTTGAGGAAGTCGGTGCACTTGCCGAGCTTGAAAAAGAAGTGCTCGGACTCCTTCTTCACCGGTTTCGCGCCGGAGATCGCCGAATAGGGGTTCTTCAGATCGGTCGGCGCATACGTCGCGCCGCAAACCTCGCAGGCGTCACCGTACTGGTCCTTCGCGCTGCACTTCGGGCACTCGCCCTTGATGAAGCGGTCGGGCAGGAACAGTTTCTTGACCGGATCGAAGTACTGCTCGATTGCCCGCCTCTCGATCATCCCCGCCGCGTCGAGCTTGCGATAGAAGTCGTACGACAGCTCGCGGTTCTCGTCCGAGTGGGTGGAATAGTAATTGTCGAATTCGACGTGAAACCCGGCGAAGTCCCGCTTGTGCTCTTCGTGCACGCGCGCGATCAGCGCCTCCGGCGTGACGCCGTCCTGCTCCGCGCGCAGCATGATCGGCGTGCCGTGCGTGTCGTCGGCGCAGCAGTAATGCACCTCGTGGCCTTGCATCCGCTGGAAGCGCACCCAGATATCGGTCTGGATGTACTCCACCAGGTGGCCGAGGTGGATCGCCCCGTTGGCATAGGGCAGGGCGGAGGTCAGGAAAACGCGGCGCGGCATAGCATCGAATTGTAACCGATAAATCCTTGCTCCCAGAATGGTTTAGCTGCGAATTTCCCATAGGCGCAGCACGCATATTCGTCTAGAATCGCGCCCAACACGCTGATCGAGGAATCGCCATGGCCGTCACGGAGCAACAGGTTCAGGAAGCGCTGAAGAACCTGACCGATCCCAACACCCGCAAGGACTACGTATCCACCAAATCGGCGCGCAACATCAAGGTGGACGGCGACAAGGTATCGGTGGAAATCCTGCTGGGCTACCCGGCGAAGAGCCAGCTCGAGCCGGTCCGCGCGGATGTGACGAGGGCGCTCAAGGCCATTCCGGGCGTAGGCGGCGTGAACGTCAACGTGCAGATGAAGATCGTCTCGCACGCGGTCCAGCGCGGCGTGAAGCTGGTGCCGAACATCAAGAACATCGTCGCCGTCGCGTCCGGCAAAGGCGGCGTGGGGAAGAGCACGGTGGCGGTGAACCTGGCGCTCGGGCTCGCTGCCGAAGGCGCTTCGGTTGCCGTGCTGGACGCGGACATCTACGGCCCCTCCCAGCCCACCATGCTCGGCATCCGCGGGCGGCCGGAGTCGCGCGACGGCAAGTCGCTCGAGCCCATGGAAGGCCACGGCCTGCAGGCCATGTCCATCGGCTTCCTTATTGATGTCGAAACGCCGATGGTCTGGCGCGGGCCGATGGTGACCCAGGCGCTGGAGCAACTCCTGAACGAAACCAAGTGGCGCGAGGTGGACTACCTGGTGGTGGACCTGCCGCCCGGCACCGGGGACATCCAGCTGACGCTGGCGCAGCGCGTGCCGGTGACCGGCGCCGTCATCGTTACCACGCCCCAGGACATCGCCCTGATGGACGCCCGCAAGGGGCTCAAGATGTTCGAGAAGGTCGGCATCCCCATCCTTGGCATCGTCGAGAACATGAGCACGCACGTCTGCTCCAAGTGCGGTCACGAGGAGCACATCTTCGGGGAAGGGGGCGGGGAGCGGATGGGCAAGGACTACAACGTCGAGTTGCTGGGCGCGCTGCCGCTCGACATCCACATCCGCGAGCAGGCCGACTCCGGCAAGCCGACCGTCGTTTCCGACCCCGATGGGCGGGTGTCGCAGATCTACAAACAGATCGCCCGCCGCATCGCCGTCAAGATCGCCGAGAAAGCCCAGGACCACACGGCGGCGTTTCCGAAGATCGTCGTCCAGAACACCTGACCGGGGCGGACGCCCGTGCGCATGATTGTGTTTCCGCCGGCATCGCTGTAATATTCGTATTACAAGGCCATGAAAACTTTCGTGCCATGACTCTCACCGTTCGCCTCGATCCGGAGCTGGAACGCAAGCTCGAGTCCGCCTGCAAGCGCCGGCGCACGACCAAGTCCGCCGTGGTGACCGGCCTCGTTCAGGAATTCGTCGCTCGCGAACCGGAGGCGAGCGCGTACGAGGTTGCCACGCGCCTGGGCGTCATCGGCTGCGACGATACCGGCCCGGCGGACGCGGCGGCCAACGCGAAGCAGTACCTGCGGCGCCGGATCGGTGCGAAGCATCGTCGTTGACACCGGCCCGCTGGTCGCGCTGTTCAAGCGGCGTGACCGCGATCATGCCCGCGTGCAACGATTTCTGCACGAAAACCCCTGTTCCCTTATCACGACCTGGCCTGTCATTACGGAAACCTGGCACATGCTTGGCGAGCCGGCGCGGCTGCCGTTCGCACGCTGGGTCGTCGCGGGCGGCGCTGCGGTGTTTGAGCTGAGGGCGGAGGACCACACCGCCATGCTCGACCTGTTGGAGAAATACCGTGATCGCCCGATGGACCTGGCGGACGCGTCGCTCGTGCTGCTCGCCGACCGGCTGGGTCTGAACGAGGTGCTTACCATCGATCGTGATGACTTCGATGTTTACCGGCTGAAAGGCGGTAAGCGGTTCGTTCAGGTACTGGGCAGCTTATAATCCGCGGCAGCACGCAATTCCTCAATCCTGATAGCTCAATACTCAATCCCGATGTCAATAAAATCCGACCGCTGGATCCGCCGCATGGCGGCGAGCCAGCGCATGATCGAGCCGTTCGAGCCGGGCCAGGTCAAGGAAGCGCGGGGCCGGAAGGTGGTGTCGTTCGGCACCTCGAGCTACGGCTACGACGTCCGGTGCGCGAACGAGTTCAAGATCTTCACCAACATCAACTCGACGATCGTGGACCCCAAGGCGTTCGACGAGAAGTCGTTCGTGGACTTCAGGGGCGATGTCTGCATCATCCCGCCCAATTCCTTCGCCCTGGCCCGGACGGTGGAGTACTTCCGGGTGCCGCGGAACATCCTCATCGCCTGCCTCGGCAAGAGCACCTACGCCCGCTGCGGCATCATCGTCAACGTCACCCCCCTCGAGCCGGAGTGGGAGGGGCACGTGACCCTCGAGTTCTCGAATACCACCCCGCTCCCGGCCAAGGTCTACGCCAACGAAGGGGTGGCGCAGGTGATCTTCCTCGAGGCCCAGCCGGACGACGTCTGCGAGACCTTCTACAAGGACCGCGGCGGGAAGTACCAGGGGCAGCGGGGCGTCACGCCTCCGAAGGTTTGACCCGTCCACGTTCTCGCGCCGGCGCCGACATCAGCGGCTGTCACAATTCTCTTCCCGCGCGCTCGGCGCGTCGTTCCGGTCGAAGCTTCGGCGCCGGTCGACGGCAACTCGACCGTTGCGTACTCAACACGCCGGCCGGAAGTCTTTTTCCAAAAACTTGCAAAAACTCTTGATTCCTGGTACCGCACTCCTATAATTCGCAAGAGTTTGCAAATTTGTGACGCGAGCGGGAACTTGATGACAGGCACCATGACATTGGCAACGAAGGGCCGCCTCACGGCGGAAGTGGCTGTACGCGACGTGCCGGAATCCTAGGTCTCAAGGAGAGCATTGATGGCCGAGCGCCCTGTCGCCCTCAAGAATTCGCAAACCACCCCCGAAACCGAGCAGTCCCAACTCTTCGATACGCATCCCGAAGTCCGCCTGGACTTCAAGCACGTCCGCAAGGCGCTCAAGCAGGGCTACACCCGGCCCTTCCTGCTGGTAGACACGAACATCGTCCGCACCAAGGTCCGCCGCTTCAAGTCCGTCATGCCGCGGGTCAGCCCGCACTACGCGGTGAAGGCCAATCCCGATCCCCGGGTGCTGAAGGTGCTGATCGAGGAGGGCACGGGCTTCGAGATCGCATCCATCGCCGAGCTCGATCTGCTGCTCGAGCTGGGGGTGCCGGCCGCCGAGGTCTATTACAGCAATCCAATGAAGTCGCGGGCGTATATCGATTACGCCGCAGGCAAGGGCGTCGAATGGTTCGTGCTGGACAGCCTCGAGGAGCTGAGGAAGATCCACGGTATCAAGCCCGACGCCAAGCTCTACGTTCGCATCGAGGCCCCGAACGTGGGCAGCGACTGGCCGCTCGCGGGCAAGTTCGGGATGAAGCCGGGCGAGGTGGACGCGATCGTCGCCGAGGCGGCTGCGCTCAAGGCGGATCTTGCCGGGGTGACCTTCCACGTCGGCTCCCAGTGCCGCAACCCGGAGAACTGGCGAGTCGGCATCCAGAGCGCCAAGCGGCTGTTCAAGAAGATGCGCCTCGCGGGCTTGAAGCCCCGCCTGCTCAATATCGGCGGCGGCTACCCGGTGCGCCACGTCAAGCCCATCCCCTCGATCGAGAAGATCGCCGAGGTGGTGAACCACGCGTTGCGCGACGTGCCGCAGAGCGTGCGGGTGATGGCGGAGCCCGGCCGCTACTTCGTGTCCGACGCCGGCTATTTCGTGTGCCGCGTGGTCGGCACCGCGACCCGCTCGGGCAAGCGCTGGATGTACTGGGACGCCGGCGTGTTCGGCGGCGTCATCGAGACCACCGAGGGCCTGCGCTACGACGTGCAGACCGACCGCAGCGGCAAGCTCATTCCGTGGAACGTCGCCGGCCCGACCTGCGACTCGGTGGACGTCTGCATGCGCGACGAGATGTTTCCCGAGGACCTGCGCGAAGGCGATTTCATCTACATCGCCAACGCCGGCGCCTACACCACGGCCTACGCCAGCAACTTCAACGGTTTCCCGCTGCCCGAAGTGCGCGTGATTTAGGCAGTGCCCGATCCGGCAAGGAACGCGAGTCGAAGTGACTCGCTTTTTGATTTGTGTCGCGTTTTCATGTTGCAAATTCGCAACATTCCATAAAACTCTTAAGAAAGTTTGCTATTTAATTGATTTGTAATGACCTTATCCAATATCATTATTGCCACCAAATCTTATAAACAAGC
>Ga0209343_10005367_pt1 | contig 15590 bp, 19 predicted proteins | sample RifCSPlowO2_02_FD_184026 | JGI IMG/M metagenome (GOLD analysis project Ga0209343, IMG submission 184026) | Groundwater microbial communities from Rifle, Colorado - Rifle CSP2_plank lowO2_0.2 (SPAdes) (version 2) | ecosystem: Environmental > Aquatic > Deep subsurface > Groundwater | place... | reverse complement strand
GACGGTCGCATCGGCAAGCCGTAGCGCGCGCGTCATGCAGTAGTGCGCGCTCAATCCCGCGGCGCCCACCGCCACCAGCCACGGCCACACGTACAGCGGCGGCGTGACCCACTTGCCCATCGCCGGAATCAGCGCCAACGGCAACTGGATTACCGTCATGTAGAACAGGATCGACAGCGCGGACTCAGTCGGCGCGAGTTTTCGGGTAAAGACGTAGGACAGCGCAAAGCCGATCGCCGCTCCCACCACGGCCAGTGCCGCCGGATTGATGACCTCCAGACCCGGCCGCAGAATGATCAGCATGCCCGCGACGCCGCACGCGATCGCGACCAGGCGCGGGCGCGTCATGCGCTCCGCGAGCAGCAGTGCCGCGAGAATGGCGGTCCACATCGGCGTGGTGAATTCGATGGCGAACACTTCCGCCAGCGGGATCATGGCAATTCCGTAGAACCAGCCGAACTGCCCGCCGAAATGACCGACATTGCGCACCATGTGCAGTCCGAAACGCCGCGTCCGTATTTGCGCCCAGCCGCTCTTCGACAGCAGTGCGCCGACGATGAACAGGCCCACCAGACTGCGAAAGAGCAGGATCTCGAACGTGCTCATCCCGGCACCCGACATCTCGCGGCCGCCGAGGGCCATCGCGGTAAACGAAGAGAGAGCGCCCAGCATCCACAGTGCGGCGGTGATGACCGGGTGGCGGGTCGGCTCGGTGCTCATGGGCAATCTAGTGTCCTGTTCCGCGAATTCGCTCGATAGTGCGCGGGCCGAACCTCGGCTGCCGACGAGTTTGCGTCCGTCTTCGTCATTTCCTGTAGCGCTCGTGCAGCTCCACCGGCCGCTCTGCCCGCTTGCGGACACGGATGTTGAGCGTTTCGACCAGCACCGAGAATGCCATCGCGAAGTAGACATAGCCCTTCGGGATGTGATGATCGAAGCCGTCGGCCACCAGCACCACGCCGACCACGAACAGGAATGCCAATGCGAGCATCTTGATGGTCGGGTGGTTCGACACCACGCGGCTGATTCCCCCCGCGAAAGCCATCATCAGCGCAACCGAGACCACCACCGCCGCGACCATCACTTCGATCCGGTCGACCATGCCCACCGCGGTGATGATCGAATCGAGCGAGAACACGATATCGATGACAACGACCTGCGCGATCACCGCGCCGAACGTGGTGCCCGCCGCCTTCGCGGACCGTCCGTGTTCGCCCTCGAGCAGTTGGTGCACCTCCATGGTGCTCTTCCAAAGCAGGAACAGGCCGCCGCCGATCAGGATCAGGTCGCGCCCCGAAATTTCCTGGCGCAGCACCTCGAACAGCGGCTCGGTCAGGCCTACCATCCACGACAGCAGCATCAACAGCCCGATGCGCATGAACATCGCGAGGAACAGCCCGATCCTGCGCGCCAGCTCGCGTTGCCGGGAAGGCAGCCGATCGATCATGATCGAGATGAAAATAATGTTGTCGATCCCGAGCACCAGCTCGAGAGCGGTCAGCGTCACGAAGGCGATCCACATCTGGGGATCGGCAAGCAGTTCCAGCATTGTCAGCCTCTACAAAATCGGGCGTGCGCCCGTTCGAATGTGACCTCGCGCCTGCAAGGCACTCAGGCGGCGCGAAAACCGTTCGACTATCCCGCCGAACCATCGACAGCGTACCAATGGCCGGACGAAAATCGCAAGACGCGCATGCCGAGGCGGTTCCGAGCCCGCCGCCGTCAGAACTTCTGCACCCACGCGCGAATGCCCTGCATGATCATATCGACGGACACGGTTCCGACGTACAACGCCATGATCCGTCCGGCGATTTCGATATACCGCTTGATCAGGGATGCGCGCTGGGGTCGCATGACGTCGTACGCGTGCTTGAGAACGAGCATCACGGCAAGGAATATGACCACGGCCGCAACAACGGCAATGCAGGCACTCAACGCATCCAGCCGCTTGCCGATGACCACGCTGGCGCTGATCGTCCCCGGCCCGATCAGAACGGGCATCGCGATCGCGCCGGCGAGGTGCTCCGACTTGCCGCGCAATATTTCGATTGCCGTCGGTCCGTGGAAGACGAACTGCACGCCGATGAGCAGAAACACGACGCCTCCGAAAATCTGAAACGAGGCGAACTCCGCCTGCACGATGCTCGAGAAAATCGCATCGCCCAGAATCGCAAAGCAGCAGAAGACCAGCGCGGCAATGAATGCCGCGTGCGTCAGCACACGCGCAAACTGCCTGGGGTCCAGCTTCTCCACCACGTCCACGAGGTAAAGAACAACCAGGAAGGGGTTGAGAAGTACGAGCAACAGGGCCGAGGATTTGATGAAGTCAGTCATGTCTTTCCGAACACTGCGCGCCGCTTGGCAGCCAGCCGGACGCGGCCGGCCCGCAAAAAGGGGCCGCATGAAAGGGAAGCTCTGTGCGAGCGACCGAGCCGTTGCAAGGGCAGGACGTCACCTGCGTCACTCGCCCTCCCAGTAATCGACGCTTTGCGATTCGCGACCCAGATAGCGGAACATCTTGGGCTTTTCCTCGCCCGGCGCGACTGCGGCGACGTTGTATCCAAGCTGTTTCGCGCCGATGCCCGCCCCGATTCGGCCTATCTTCGCGTCGTAACGGTCCGCGGCCGGACCCGTGGGAGCGGCCGCGCGCGGCTGCAGTTCGATATCTGCGATGTTGACTACCGGCTTGGCCATGGGAACTCTCCGATTTGCGCCGCGACGACGCCCCGCGGTGGGCGTCGCGGGGGTCTCATTGCAGCTTGATTTCGCCGTCGAACGAGACGTTCAGCTTCAATCCGGCAACCTCCAGCGTAACCTTGGCGGGAAACGTTTCCGTTCCCTTGATGGAGCCATCGGCGACCGCCTGCGTCACTGCCTGCTCGATGTGGCGCTGCGAACTCACGCCGACGACCTTGAGCAACTTGCGGATGCTGAGGTTGAAGATTTCTTCGTTCATGTGGTCCTCCTTTCTGGTTCGACAAACAACGGTAATGGTACCGGACAGTTCCGCCGGCCGGCACGGCTCAAAGAAGACGTTTCATCTTTCATCTGCGCGACCGATGCGGCCTCGGCGGGCGTCGCCGGGTGAACGTTGAGCTTCATCAGTCAAGAATCCGGTGTCTGAGTCTGCGGCGCCATCGGCCCGCCCGCAGCCCAGGGAGGGTGTTTCATCGCTTCAGCTGCCGTGAGGGGATGTCGTCGTGCCGTGCATGTTACTCGAACGAAACGGGGCCGAAAGTACGCGATAGAGCCAAAGCATGGCCCCCAGAAACAGCAACGGCAGAACGATGGTCTGAACGATGAAAAGCGCGGCCAGCCTGACGATATGCTCAATCCAGCCGTCGGCCCTTTCCTTCAGTGCCGCGATCTTCTTCCCAATATCCGTACTCTGGGCCCACCAGCGCTTAAACCTCTCCACGAGACCTTCGTCGGCCCGCAGGTCCACATCCGGAACGTCGGCGCTCTTGACCTGGACCTGGGACGCCTCGTAGCTGCTCGCGAGGAAGAGCCGATAAGTCGCTTCGCCTCCAAGCGCCGCGATCGGAACAGCGAAGCGCAGACAAAGAAGCCCCAGCAGCAATCGGAGCAGCCATTCGGGTGCAACGCCATTGCGCGTGTGGAAAACGCCCCAGGCGAGAAATAGCACCGTCAGAAGCATCGAGACCGGCCACGCGCCCGATATTTCGATCAGAAGTCGCTGCGTCGCGAATGACAATGTAGCTGCCAGCATCAGCGCTGAAAACTGCTCCACGATATCGTCCAGCGGTTCGAGCACCGCGCCCATTTGCAACGAGGCCCCGGCGCCCACCTGAAAATTGACCGACGCGCTCTGGAGAACGCTGATCGTGGCATTCATCGCCCTCGCGGCGGCGAACGTCGCGAATGCCCGTTTCAATCCCGACTCCGTGTACTGCTCCGCGACCGTATCGAGCGGACGAAACCACGCCAGGGCCAGAAACAGCGCGAGAACCATCGTGCCCAGCATCGTCGGCCGCCGCATCGGCATCACCTGTCCATCAATTCAGCGGCGCACCGGCGAGGCCGATGTATGCCGGAACCCGGCGTCCGAGTTCACCGGCGCACGCTTGCGCGTCTCCGCGCCGGTTTGGCGCCCGGGGCCGGCCGCGCCGCGTTCCGAACGCCTTACTTGATGATGCAGTGCTTCGCATAATCGGCCGCCTCGTTGAAGCTCCAGTCCCCTTTCGGCTTTTCCTTCAAATTGGCACACCAGCGATCACTGCCTACTTCCGGCGCACAGCCGCCAAGCCACAGCGCCGGAAGCACGGTCAGCGCGAACACGGTCAGGCGAATTGTTCTTTTCATGTCGCTAATATCCTCCTCGATGGAGAGCGATCGCGCCCGGCCAGACGCCGGTCACTAGCCTTGGTGCATGACCGCTGTCAATCAACAGCATACCCCGATGCGTCCCGCGACCGGTGCCAACTGCGTTACGTTATCCATGATGCACCGGCTCGCCGATGTTGTGAATCGAATGGCTCGTCGCCCGCCATGCGGCCGCCTCGGGCTGGATGCGCGGGCGGAGACCTCGAACGCGTCCGAGACCGAGGATATGCGCCCGGCGTCCGGGTAAGCCATCCCGTGCGGCCGCCCGCCAGATGATCCACAATGTTTCTCATGCCAAATTCCCTGGAGACACGTCGTGAACAGCCTCCCGCGTAAGGACCGCCGCCGCTTCCTGGAAGCTGCCGCTTTAGGCGCCGTCTGCGCGGCGCTTGGGGGTCTGCCCCTCGCGGCTCGCGCCGCCCGTTCCCCCGGCGCCAGGATGAAAATCGGCATTGTCGGTTCGGGCAGGGTCGGCGGCACGCTCGGCGAAGTCTGGGTAAAGGCCGGCCATCAGGTCATGTTTTCATCGCTCGACATCGAGCACGACAGGGCGCTGGCGGCCAGACTCGGACGCAACGCGCGCGCGGGATCAGCGCGGGAAGCCGCTGCATTCGGCGACGTGGTGATGGTTTCGGTTCCGTACCGCGCACTGCGCGCGGTAGGAAGGGAGCTGGGCGCATTGATCCGCGGCAAGGTCGTAATCGACACGTGCAACCCGTTCATTTCGCGCGACGGCGAAATCGCGGCCTGGGCAAGGCAGAAAGGTGTCGGACTCGCCTCGGCGGAATTGCTGCCGGGTACGCGCCTGGTGCGCGCGTTCAACGCGATAGGCTATTCGAGCATGGGAACCGCGCACGAACAGCCGGGACGCATCGGCATGCCGATCGCCAGCGACGACGCCGAAGCCGTCGCGACGGCCTCACGCCTGATACGCGACATCGGCTACGAGCCTGTGCTGGTCGGCGGGCTCGCCGTGGGCAGACACCTGATGCCGGGGACGGCGCTCGCCGGGGAGCACACGCCCGACGAAATCCGGCGTATCGCAGCAACGCTCAACTGAACCGGGCGATCGCGGACCGTCCGGGCTGCGCTGTCAGCCGCCCTTGACCGCGCCGAAGGCAGCGAAACAGGAATTCTTGTGCAGAAGATCGACGCGCGTGAAGCCGACGCTGCGCAGCAGTTCGAGCTGAAAGGTCACCGGCCGCGGCGAGTCCTCCTTGTCGATGTACGCGAACACTTTGCGGCGGTATTCGTCTCCGTCGAGCGCGGTCAGATACTGTCCGTAACGCCGCCACATGAAACTTTGCACGGATTCATGCTCGTGACGGACCAGATCGGTGATCCAAACGCTTCCGCCGGGTTTGAGAATACGGAAGATTTTTTCAAACGCAGCGACCCAGTCGGCGTCGTCACGAAGATGATGCAGCACGGCGGCCGCGAGAATCACATCGTAGGTCTGCGGCCGGAGATCGACCCCGCGGAAGTCGCCGCGGATGGCCGTGATGCGGCCTTTGTTGACGGCAGAAAACCGCTCGAGCGCGCGGTTCAGCATCGGCTGGCTGAGATCCAGCAGATCGGCAGCGAAATCCGCGCCAAGTACCTGGCGCAATTTGATCGAGTTGTTGCCGGCGCCGCAGCCGATGTCGAGCACGCGCGCAATGGGTGAAGTCACCGCGACGGCGGCTTCCGCGATCAGCTCCATTGCGAGGGGAGCATCGATGGTCGCGGCCTGGCCGGTTTCGAGCTGCGAAAATCGCTCGACGTCGCTGTCGAAGCGTTCGCGTATCTCGTCGACGGTCGATTTCTGGTTCAGCGGCGTGGACATCGTGTGGCTTGCTGCGTCTGACGCATCGGCGTGCCGCGCTCCCGCGGCGCATGCACCGGCTCCAGCTTAGCTGCCTGCACTTACGCGGACAAGCGAAAACGCTTCTGCAGCAAGCTAAGACGGCGCTGCATTTCCGCGCTTGCAAACCCCAGCGCGCGGATGGCCTCGAGCCGGGGCCGCGCCGAAACCCCGGTGTAAAAGGACGAATACGCTGCCAGCCGTTCGAGTTCCTCCAGAACGCCTGCGAGAACCCAGTTTCCCGGTGCGTCGCCTGGAACGAGGGTGTCGAACCGCTTCCCCGGCGCGAGAAACGGTTCATTCAAGTCCACCCGGTTGCTTTGAGAGATCGCGTCGCTCAGTTGGTCCAACGCATCCACCGCGAGCGAGCGTTCACCATAATCGCGCGCCACCCGCGCCAAGCTGGCCAGACGCAGATGCGAAGGTTGCCGCTCACAGAGTGACTTCAGAAGGCCGAAACTGGCCTCCAGCGCAGCGAAGCGTTCGGCCGGAGGAAGTGACGCATCCCGGCTCACCGCGTAAAGGGACAGCGCCTGATCCACCTCGCCGTGGGCGCCGGCTGCCATCGTCTTTTCCCAAAGCGCGGCGAGACGCATGCCGTAGGGCAGCTTGGCAATGGTGTGACGCCAGCCGTAGGCACCGCCCTTCAGCAGTTCTCCCGAGGCGCTTGCTTCTGTCCGGTGGGCCGGGCGGCGGCCCTGAGCGTCCGCCAGGAGCCCCTGCGCAGCAAGCTGTTCGGCCCGGTCCCGTTTGCAGCAGAACAGGTTCAGCAGGTACTCGTCCGGCTTTGCGTCGTGATCGAAGGGAACCAGGAAACCGAGTCCAGGCACCAGCCGGTAGGACTCGTAGCCGCGTGCGGCGAATTCCTGCGCCAGCTCCATGTGCAGGCCGTGGCCCACCTTTATCTCGTACTGAACCAGCGGTGAAAGCTCCGCGAGGAACTTTTCGCCTCCTTTGATGATGTTGCTCTCCTCCCCTTCCGCGTCCACTTTCACCAGATCGATATCCCGCCAACCATAGCGTGTCAGGCATTCGTCCAGCGTCACAAGCGGCACGGTCTCGCTGGCGCTTGCGGAACGCGCGTCGCGCATCAGCGCATTCAATTCCGAATTCGGGTTCAACGACAATCGGGCGGTGCCGCTTGCGCTGGAAAGAGCGCTTCGATCGAGTGCGATCTGCGAAAAGCCGTTGGCCGCAATCGCCGCGTCAAGCAGGCGCGCAGTGTCGGATGCCGGCTCGAAGGCCCAGATTCGCCCGGTCGGACCCACTGCCTTTGCCATCGATAACGTGTAGACGCCGTAGTTGGCACCGATGTCTATGGCTTTCTGCCCCGTTTTCAGCATGCGGCGGACGAACTGGATTTCATCTTCGAACCAGTCCCGCTGCTCCAGCAGGATGTAGGGCGTGATCAGATCCAGCGTGTCCGGGACGACGATTGTTACGCCGTCAACCAGTTCGATTGTGGCTGTCGAAGGCATCGGTTCAAACGTCACTCAGTCCGGTGCAGATCGGATCGTCATCGTTCGGTCGACACGCCGAGATCGAGCCTCACGTGCCGCACGCCGGACGCCGAATTCGGGTATTGCTCGCGCGTCGCCGCGAAACCGCGATTTCGAGTGCCATGCAAGGCGCGACGTTGAAAGCCCTCATGATGAGCAGTCGCGCGTCAGGTTCGAAAGCGAAAACCGCAGCGGCTTGTTCGTCTTCTTGACCAGGATCGCGACCGAAGGATACGTGATCAGCGTTGCGACCACGCAGTTCGCTGCGGGCCTGACAAAGAGAACGTCGATCAGCAGCGACTCGGAAAGTTCGCTCACCTTCCGCACGACCACGCTGTAGCCGCCGCTTGTCTGCATGCCCAGTCCTCCTGCCACCAGCTGATAGGTGTCGAAATCGATGGCCGGCGCCGTAACAGGTTCGGCAGGGACTGTCGTACCGCGCTGCAGCAGCTCGCCGTAGAACGCGTTCCACTCGGAACTCGTCGTGATCGTCCTGCTCCATGGTGTTTCGCTGCCGACCTCCGAGGGCAGGTTCAGTACGACATGGGAAAGAAGTTCGTATGAACTGGACTCCGCGCGCGCGATTGCCATCGCCGAAACGGCGACCGCGGCGGCGAACAGTCCTTTCAGGAACTGATGTCTCATGTGGGTCTCCCGATAGAGCCGTTTTCACGCTGTTTCAGGTCGGGCGCGGGGGGAATGCTGTAGCTGCCGGTCACGTTCGCCACCAATTGCCGATCTGGGGCGTCCGTCAGCATCCGCACCTCGGCAAAGCCCATGCTGCGCCCAAGGCGCAGCACCGTTGCCTCGGCGACGATAGCGGTATTGGTGGCAGGCCGCATGAAGGTCGTTGTAATGTCGACCGTGAACACCGGGCGATATTCCCCGAATGCCGAGCACAGCGCAATGACCATCGCCGTATCGCCCAGGGCCATCAGGGCCTGACCCGAGACGATCCCGCCCGCGCGATGCAGCTTTTCATCGAAGGGCATGACGAGCGTCGCGGAGTCCCCGCTGGTCGCACGCACCTGCAGATGCAGCTCCTGAACCCAGGGGGCAAAATTGCGCCGCAAAAGCTCTGCTGCCTCCTCAACGCCGATGCCTGGCATGGCCCCATTCTCCCTGCTGATCGCGCGGCTGCCAAAAGGAACGGGTAAAGACCGTCCCGGTCCTCGCGTTCGCCGCTCGTGCTGCACGCTACACCGGAACGCCCAGACTTCGCCCGCGCGCCGTCGACGAACATGGCCGAAAACATGCCTTCGAATGCCGCTTGGGCGCTATTTCACGGCCGTAAGCCCCTGCACACCATGCCGCTCGATCGACCGGGCCACGAAGCCGGATGCAATCATTTCTTCGACGAACGCCTTTACATACTCCGCCGCCGCACGCCGTTCCCGCGGAGTACCGATGCCGTGGTTCACCGTCATGAACGTGCCTTCGAGCAGACGCGCATGGGGCACCCTGCCCATTGATTCAAGCAGCGCCGGTCTCAATCCCGCCGCCGCGTCCGCCCTCCGCTCATTGAAGAGATCGAACGCCGCCTGCAGGCCCTTCGTCCGGATCAGTTCCGCGTTGCGCAGCGTCCGTGTGAGGTAAAGCTCGTAGCCGGCCTTTTCCGATGCGCAGACACGTATTCCGGGCATGTCGACCTGCTCGATAGAGTGAAGATCCGAATCCTCGCGTACCAGATACGTCGCCTCGATTTCGGTCATTGCCGGTGAAAACGCGATTTTCTGCGCTCGCGCCGGTTCGATGGCGAGAATCGCGACGTCCCATTTCCCGCTATCCACCGCGTCCGCGACCTCGCCCGGCGTCGCATAGACGGAGAACTCCAGCAACACCCCGAGGCGTGCCGCGAGTTCTCGCATCAAATCCACGCTGACGCCACGCAGCTCGCCGGTCGCCGCGTCCTTGATCGTGAACAACGCGTTGCTGAGGTTCATTCCGGCGCGGAGTATACCCGCAGGTGCAAGCTCCGAGCGTGCAGGATCGGGCCCGCCCGCGGTCGTCGTGCCGCCGCGGACATGTACTCTGATCAGCCTCTCGGTCATCAGCCACGCTGCAAATAATCCGCGCATGCGCCCCCCCTGATGTCTTACGCTCCCGACAATTCCTTTCCCGCGCCCTGCACCGCCTCCAACCAGAACTGTACAAGAATGGGGTCAGAATCCGTAAAGGCGCGATTGCCGCCCGAGACTACGTGTCTTTCCTGTGAAGCTTCTGCTGTAACCAGCGTCCCCAGTGCGTACGGTAGACGGGTGTCAGTTCGATGCTGCCGATCAGCGCGAAATAGATCAACCCCTGAACCCGGACTCTCAGGAAATTCGCTTTGTCCCCCGCTTACGGGCGAACGAACGGGACGTGGCGATGAGCTTCTAGCCGGAATTGCGCCATAGTTCCTGACTGGCGATATGCGCCCCTTGCACGAGCGACTGCAGCTTGTGCGAGAGGATGCTCAGGTGAACGGTCGGCAGCCCCGCAATCGTGCCAAAACCGCAGTCCGTTCCTGCGATGACGCGCTCGCGGCCGACCACGCTCGCATAACGCCTGATCCGGTCGGCGACGACTTCGGGATGTTCGACCAGAACGCTTGACTGGGTGACCACGCCCGGGATCAGCAGCTTGTCGTCGGGCAGTTTCACATCCTTCCATACTTTCCATTCGTGCTCGTGGCGCACGTTTGCCCCCTCGATCGAATAGGCGCCGGCGTTGACCTTGAGCAGGAGATCGACAATGTCCTTCAGCTCCAGGTCGTGGATGCGCGGGCCCACGTCGATGCCGTAGCAGGTGTGGTAGCGAACTTGCTCCTGCGGAACACCGCGAAGCGCATGGTTGAGGATTTCGATCTGTTTATGCGCCCACTTGCGCCATTCGGCGAGGCTAAGCTGTGGCTTCCTGAGATATTCCGTCAATAGCTGCGGGTCGTCGATCTGCACGATGAGACCGGCATCGACAATCGTCTTGTACTCCTCGTGCATCGCATCCGCGATGGCGAGTGTGTATTCGTCCTCCGTTCGATAATATTCATTCGTATTCCAGCTCCGAACGTTGGTCGGCGAAGTCGAGGGCATGAACGCTTCGGCAACCGAGACGCCCCCGAGTGCGACCGTCAGATTTTCAATGTCGTCTTTGAGCTGCCGATGACCTTTGTAGGTGATCCGGCCGGTACATTTCAGGGCGTTCGACCTCAACCGAAATTGGGACAGAGCGCCAGTGCTGGTGTTCGTGCCCTGCTGATAGTACTCGGGAAAGGATAGCTGTTCGCGCGAACCCAGCCAGGGATTTCCGCGCTGCCGGCCGGGGTCCGGCTCGAAGCCGCCGAGGCGGGCATTCACGTACCCGATAAATCCCGCCTTTCCAAATTCGCCGTCGCTGACGACGTCGATACCCGTGCGCGCCTGCTCGCGAACGACGTCTGCCACCGCGTGACGCAGCTTTTCGCCGGAGCTTCCATCAAGCGGGGTTCCTTCCGATCGTGCGTAGATCATTTCCAGGAGATCGTCCGGACGCGGCAGACTGCCAGCATGCGTCGTGAGTATTCGATCCGTGCTTCGCTTCATTGCAGTATCATCTAAAGCGCTCGCCCGCTCGTCGGGGGAGCAGACCATCGTCGCGACACGCGTGGGGACACGCGTCGCAGAACCCGCGCGCGTCTGTTCCGGCACCCGGGCCCGGCAGCCATGAACGGCAATCCGTTCAGGCTCCCTCAGGGTGCTGGCGTTGCCAGTTCCAGCCCCTGCACGGTGCGGAAGTGCGTATCAAAACTCAATAATGGCAAGCGGTGCTGTCGCGCCAGCGCGGCGATCCACAGATCGTTGGTGGGAATCGGTGTGCCCCGCCTTCGCAAGTCCCCGAACACCTCGGCGTAGAGGTGCGCTGTCTTTTCGTCGGGCTTCATCAGATGCACGCGCGGCGAGGCCATGAACTGCGCCAGTTGGTGACGGTTCCTCGGTGCTCGCGTGCCGGCCGCAAAGCCGGCAAGCAGCTCCGCCAGGACTATCAGCGGCAGGTGAATTTCATGGGCGCTGCGCAAGGCCTTTACCGATCCGGGTTCGCCGCGCAGAAAGCCGCTGTAGACGTTGGTGTCGATGATAAACGCGTTCATTTGCGAACCCTGCGTTTGGCCGCGGGTCTGGCTGCGGGTTTGACGCGATAGGCGGCTTGAGACTGGGCGGCCCACAAGCCTGCGTCGATTTCCGCGAAGGGCGCAATGGCCGCGGCAAACTGCGCGGCTTCTGATTTTGACCATGCACCCGCAAGTGCGTCCAGATCGTCGAAGGTCTGCTCGCCCGTCGCGTATTGCTCGCGCAGCGTTTCGATGATCAGCCGATTGACGCTCAACTTGCGGCGGCGGGCGCTGGATTTAATGCGGGCGAGCGTGAGCGCATCCAGGCCGCGCAGGCTGAGGTTGTTGGCCATGATCAGTTCCAGAGTGATAGCAAACTGAATAATGCTATCAAAGAGTGGCTGCGGAATCCAGCGCTCGCATCGGAGGCGACGGTGCCTGCCTGGCTGGTGCAGGGACTGTATTAATTGATCGAGCGCCGGCTGCCTGGCCCCGGGAGGACGCCGAATTCTACCTGCCAAGAAGCGCTCGCCGGGCGGGCAGCCAGTTCCGAATTTCGCTACACCCCTACCCCGTCGCCAACGTCGGAGTGGTCCAGCGCACTGCTCAATATCGTCACCACGTCACTCGGCTTTTTGGCCACCGCGTAGCTCCAGCGGCCAAAACTGCCTTCGGCGTTGACCGCGTTGACCCATCGCAGCGCGGCCGCCTTCTTGACCTCTTCCTTCGGATCGAAACCCTTGGTCTCGACAATCACATGCCGCTCGCCGTCGCCCGACAGCCGGACGATGAAGTCCGGCCAATACGGGCGCGACGGGATGGCCAAGAGTCGTCGCCCACTCCTTGCGCAGCGCGATGTCGGTATGCCCCTCGACGTAAAGCACGCCCGGCTGGGAAAGCGCCATCACCACATCCTGATTCGTCAGCACCTTTAGAGACAGCAACAGGCGATTGCGCTCGACGCTATCCGCTATCGGGCGCGGTACATTCAGCACCGCGCACAACTCGCGCGGCTCGACGGAGTTGATGATCACTTCGGAATGGGTCGCAACCACAAGCTGGGAGCCCTCGCGCAAAGCGACTTTCTTCAGCTCGCCATAAATCGCGTCTTGGAGAAGTACATGAAGGTGGGCATCCGGCTCATCGACGAGCAACACCGACCCCGGACGACTGTTCAAGAATGCGAGCAGCATGAGCACTTGCTGAAAGCCGCTGCCCGCGCTCGCCACGTCGTAAGCGGGACCGCCGGCCGCCATGCGGTACTCGATCATGATGTCCGGACCGCTTGCGTCAGGCGGCAGCAACTCGTAGCCGAACATTTCCTTCACCGAAGCGACGAGAGTGGTCCACTTTGGCTGGTTTTGATGCGCCTCGACCAGAAGGTTTCTGACCACGTCGCCGACCTTGCCCATGCCCAGCAACTGCGCGATCTTCGGTGGCTGCAGCACGGGTTCGTCCACGCCCAGCCCCCCCATGGGGGGAACATAGACCGCTCGCAGGGTTTGATTGCGCAGCACCTCGGCATCGGTCGCTATTGTCGGCCGCACATAAATCTGCTCTGCGCTGTCAGTAGCAAGCTCCATGCCCACGCTCCATCCGCCATCGCCCCTGGCTTCGATCTCGATATTGCCGCCGTTGTAGTCGCGTGCGTGCCAAAGAAAATCGAATGCGCGTAGCGGAACCGCGGGAAAAACCTGGCGAGTAAGCGGCACGGTGACATAGCCGTTGCGCTTGTTGTAATCGTTTCGCCTTTTCCAGACGTCCAACGCGAGCGACCATGTGGCAATCGCCTGAAGCAGCGTGGTCTTGCCGGTATTGTTCGGCCCCGCAAGCACTATGTGCCCCGGAAGGTCGAAGGTGATCTCCCGAAACTTCTTGAATCGCCGGATGACGACGGTTCGGATCATTTCATATCCGACTTCTCGTTGGGCTGATGTTCGTGTGCGGATCACGATCATTTTAGACGTGGACGCCTCGATGCGCGATGCGTCGCTGGTGAATTGTGTTTGCCGGCCTCGCCGGTGCAGACCATGGCTGGAGCGGGAGTCATCGCCCCTCACGCTCTGCGGCTGCGGTTGGAGTGCATGCTTACGTGGCGCACCAGATGCTCATAGCAATCGGGAATGAACCATCTGAACGCGAAGGCCAAATGCCCGGAGATGCACGTATGGCGTGGGTTTTCGGCCGACTGCCCCACGCATCTCGAGTGGTTAGCCTCGTAGGAAAGTCTGTAAGCTTCGCGCGCCGCGCAGCGTTTCCGGTAGCACCGCAGGGATTCGAGCCGGTCGGCTTGATAGATCTTGCCGATGAGCCGCGGGATCGTGAAGACGTACGGCCGGTACGGCACCGGGGCGAGGGCGCGCTCCTCCACCGGTTCGGCGTAGGGGAGTTCGCGCTTCTGGTGGCACCACGAGCAGCAGCACGTCTTGGGCGTACGCGAGCGCGAAGGCGTGTTGGGGTGCAGGACGTGCATTTGTTCGAGCGGCTGGTGTCCATATCGCGTCAGAATCGCTAGAATGGCTCCGGAAAAGTGGAGAATAGTCATGCTCACAATTCACAAGAAAGTCCTGCTCGACGAAGCCATGAATCCTGTCGCAGTCCAGATTGATTACGCCGATTGGGTTGAGATCGCCCGACGCTTGGGAATCGAATCGAAGTGTGGCGAAAGCACTGCCCTGCAACGGTTTGAAGGCACCATTTCCATGACGGAAGACCCTATGGCGTTCCAGACGCGCGTGCGTGAAGAATGGCAATGAGGTATTGCCTCGATACGAATACCGCGATCTATTTCCTCGCCGGGCGCCTGTCCGAGCCTCTTCCCGAGGGCGAGTGGCTGATCTCCGTTAAAACGTAGGCCTGAACTCCGATGCTGGCTTGGGTCTCCGGAATTGCCCCGGCGCGCTCGCCCATGCCCCCGGTTCCGCAAACAGCTCCCCGCCCTCGAAAGGGAGCGATACCCCTTCCTGTAGAATCGCGCCCGTGTCAGCCGCTTCGCTTGCGCCTCTTCTCACGCCGCACGGCCACCTGATTCTCGGACCGGAGCAGGACGCCCCCGCGCTCACAGAAGAGCTGTCGCAGCGCATCGAGGCATCCTTCGCGCGCGGCTCGGGCCACGGCCTGTTGCAGCTCGGCGCGGGCGAAGTGGGCTCGGCGCTGCCGCCGCTGTTTGCCTGGTGGCGCGAGTTCGGCTCGCGCTACGTCACCGCAGTGTGCGCATCTCAGGATGCCGCCGAACGCGGCGCGCAGGAAACGATCCGTGATGCCCCGGCAATAGCGGCGCCATCGCCCGAAGAACTCGAAGCGCTGGCGTCGGACGCGCCGCCGATGGCCGGTGCGGAATATCTGAACGCCCGGGTGCTGCGCTCCCTGTGGGAGGAAGTAGATACGGCATTTCGGGCGGAGCTCGCGCAGTCCAAACGCCCGCTCCAGGATTTTCTCAAAGCGCGCAATCCGGCCTGGAATCTGGTCGGCCGGGTGCACTTCAATCTCGCCGAAAACCGCAAGGACGCAGAAGCCCCGTTCGCCTTTCTCGCGACCTACACCACGCGGCTCTCGGCGCACGCCAGGGCGCAGCATCTGCCGCTCGGGCAGGCGCTACGCGAATACGCGGGCGCGAAGAAGCAGGGGCGGCTGCTGTCGCTGCTCATGCCGGTACAGCGCGCGGGGGAACACTGCGCGTGGCTGCGTGAAATGGTCGATCGGGGCGAGATCTTTCATCCGCTACGGTGGAGCCCCCAGGAGGCATTCCGGTTTCTCACCGACGCACCGCAACTGGAGGCCGCGGGCATTGTGGTGCGAACGCCCGGCGCCTGGAGAGCGGGCCGCCCGCCGCGCCCGC
>Ga0209343_10005366_pt1 | contig 15590 bp, 17 predicted proteins | sample RifCSPlowO2_02_FD_184026 | JGI IMG/M metagenome (GOLD analysis project Ga0209343, IMG submission 184026) | Groundwater microbial communities from Rifle, Colorado - Rifle CSP2_plank lowO2_0.2 (SPAdes) (version 2) | ecosystem: Environmental > Aquatic > Deep subsurface > Groundwater | place... | reverse complement strand
GCTCGATCGGGGAGTCGGTGACGATCGTGACCGGGTTTATCTTCATCGTGTGCGTGCTGGCGTTCCGGCGCGGCATTGTCGGCGAGGTGCTGGCATGGGTCAAGCGGCCGGCGGCACATTAGCCAAGCGATCGCAAGCCGATGTCAAAAAGGGAGCGTTATAAACGCTCCCTTTTTTATTGGTCTGCTTACTTGCTTACAACCAAACGGAATATTCCTTCCTAAAGCGCTGCGGCGTAAATAGCTCTCGCGTCGTCGCGCGACAGTTCGCGCGGGTTGTTGGTCAGCAGCCGTGTCTGCAACATCGCGTCGTCGGCCAGCCGGTCAAGATCGGACGATGCAATACCGACTTGCGTTAACCGGGTTTCAATACCGACCCGGGCGGCAATATTTTCTAGCATTGTGATCAGTGCATGGCTGCGTGCTTCGCTGCTGCCTTGCGCGTCGGGCGCGACGATCTGAGCCAGTTCCGCGTATAGCGGCGCCGCGTTGGGGGTATTGAATCGCAGCACATGCGGCAGCACCAGCGCATTGGATAGTCCGTGCGGCACATGAAAAATGCCGCCGATCGGATAGGCGAGGGCATGCACTGCGGCAACCGGCGCATTGGAAAAAGCTTGTCCGGCAAGCATCGCGCCGAGCAGCATCGACTGGCGTGCATCCAGATTTTTGCCTTGCTCGCACGCAGGAATCAGGTTGTTGACGAGCAAGGCAAGTGCGCGACGCGCCAACATATCCGACAGAGGATTTTTTTTAACGCGGGAGGTGTAGGCTTCAATTGCGTGCACCATTGCGTCGATGCCGGTAGCTGCGGTGACTTTTGCCGGTAATCCGATGGTCAATTCCGCATCTAGAATGGCCAGGTCGGCGTAAAGCTGCGGCGACACGACACCCATTTTAGTGGTTTCACCAGTCGTCACAATGGAGATTGGTGTAACCTCGGAGCCGGTTCCAGCGGTAGTGGGCACTTGCACTAATGGCAATCTGCCGCCTTTGACATTACCGATGCCGTACATGGTATTGAGTGGCTGGTCGCTGGCAGACAAGACAGCGATCAGTTTGGCGACATCCATCGAACTGCCGCCGCCCAAGCCGATGACCAAGTCAATTTTGTTTTCTCTGGCATCCTGTGCCGCTTGCAGCACGATGGCTTCCGGCGGATCGGCCAATACGTCGGAATAGATTCTTACCGATAAATTTTCCGCTTTCAAACTGGCGACGGGCGTATCCACCAGTCCCGTCTTCAAGAAGCCGGCATCAGTCACGACCAATGCATTGCGGACATTCGGAAAGTGCTGTTTGACCAAAGCGCCCAAGCGTTTGGCCGCCCCCAATTCGCACACGATATTCGGTACGGTGCTGAAAGTAAAAGCATTGAATGTATCCATCAGTTGTCAGTCTCCTTTGACCGGTATTGTAGCAACTCGCAATCGATGGCGCGGATTGAAAATGATGAAATAGTTTGGATGCGGGCAGGGGTTGCCACAGGTAAAATGACAGGCGCCCAACACCAGTTTTGATTTCCGATCCATGCAACTCAACCGCATTCCGCGCCCTCCGATGACAGTCATTTTTCAGCGCCCGATAATTATTGCGAGTCGAACCGTGTATCGCTGTCCATCCGGGCTTTCTTGACATGCCCGATTTTTTCTTCATTCTTGGTGCGGCTGCATTTTTGGCGGGATTGATTGATGCAGTGGTCGGCGGCGGCGGATTGATCCAGATCCCGGCTTTGTTCGCGGCTTTGCCGAACACGGCTCCGGCCACCTTGCTTGGCACCAGTAAGCTCGCCGGTGTTTGGGGCACAGGCGCTGCCGCGATCAGCTTTGCGCGGCGGGTCCGGATCGAGTGGGGTACCGCGGCACCGGCATCGGCCGCCGCGTTTGCCCTGGCTTTCCTGGGCGCTTATACCGTCACCCATATTCCTCCGGACTTTATTCGAAAGCTGCTGCCTTTCATTTTGGTGGCGGTTGCCGGCTATACCTTCATGCGCAAGGATTTTGGAAGCATCCACAAGCCTTTGCATAACGGAATGAAAGAGAAAGTCATTGCTGTCGCAATAGGGGGAAGTATCGGGTTTTATGACGGATTCTTTGGACCAGGAACGGGGAGTTTCTTGGTGTTTTTATTTATCCGCTTTTTCGGCTTCGACTTTTTGGGGGCTTCGGCAGTGGCCAAGATCGTCAATGTCGCATGCAATTTTGCAGCCTTGTTGTGGTTCGGTTATAGCGGTCATTTGTTGTGGCAGCTGGGGTTGCTCATGGCGATGTGCAATGTGGCAGGTTCTGTTGTCGGCAGCAATTTGGCGATTCGGCGCGGAAGCGAATTCGTGAGAGTCGTTTTTCTATATGTAGTGTCGGCATTAATCCTGAAAACCGGATATGACGCGTTTTTCAAGTAGCGTTGTGGATGTTTCACGTGGAACATTTTCCCGGTGTGATCTGTCCAAATTTCCGGCTATTGATACTCATGGATTTATGTTCCACGTGAAACAAATGTCAGACTAATTGCTCGGACATGAGTAAGGGCGTTGAAAAAGCCTTTATAATCTCGCCTCTGCTCCTGCCTCATTGCGCTACACCTATGTTATTTCCTATAGAATTTGACGTTATTGTTGTTGGCGGCGGTCATGCCGGTACCGAGGCCGCGCTCGCTTCGGCGCGCATGGGGCAAAAAACCCTCTTGCTTACCCACAATATTGAAACGCTGGGCCAGATGTCTTGCAATCCGTCAATCGGCGGCATCGGGAAGGGGCATTTGGTCAGGGAGGTGGATGCCATGGGTGGTGCAATGGCAATTGCCACCGATGAGGCGGGCATTCAATTCCGTATCCTGAATTCTTCCAAAGGTCCTGCTGTTCGCGCTACGCGTGCCCAAGCGGATCGGATTCTCTATAAACAGGCGATCCGTTCACGACTGGAGAATCAGCCGAATCTATGGTTGTTTCAGCAGGCCGTTGATGACTTGATGGTGGAGGGTGATCGCGTAGTCGGCGCCGTTACTCAGGTCGGTATTCGGTTTCGCAGTCGGGCGGTGGTGTTAACTGCCGGCACTTTCCTTGACGGGAAAATTCATGTCGGCTTGAATAATTATTCGGCGGGCAGGGCTGGCGATCCGCCAGCGGTCTCATTGTCGGCGCGGCTGAAAGAATTGAAATTGCCGCAGGGACGTTTGAAAACCGGGACCCCGCCGCGCATCGACGGACGCACCATTGATTTTTCAGTGATGCAGGAGCAGCCCGGCGATCTAGATCCGATTCCGGTATTTTCCGTCATGGGATCGGTCGCCATGCATCCGCGGCAGTTGCCATGCTGGATCACGCATACCAACGACCGCACCCACGATATCATCCGGGCCGGCCTCGATCGCAGCCCGATGTACACCGGCGTGATCGAAGGTGTCGGCCCGAGATACTGCCCATCGATCGAAGACAAAATACACCGATTCGCCGGCAAGGCATCACACCAGATTTTCCTGGAGCCGGAAGGCTTGACCACCAACGAATATTACCCGAACGGTATTTCGACGAGTTTGCCGTTCGACGTGCAATTGGAATTGGTGCGCTCGATGCGTGGCCTGGAACAGGCGCATATTTTGCGGCCCGGCTATGCGATCGAATACGACTACTTCGATCCGCGCGGCTTGAAAGCATCGCTGGAAACCAAAATTATCCAAGGCTTGTTTTTCGCCGGACAGATCAATGGCACCACCGGCTATGAAGAGGCGGCGGCACAGGGCATGCTGGCCGGTTTGAACGCCGCGTTGCAAACCGGGGAGCGTGATGCATGGACGCCGCGCCGCGACGAAGCGTATCTGGGGGTGCTGGTCGATGACTTGATTACGCAAGGCGTATTGGAGCCATACCGGATGTTTACCAGCCGAGCCGAATATCGTTTGAGCCTGCGTGAAGACAATGCCGACATGCGGCTGACGGAAATCGGCCGCGGACTCGGCTGTGTCGGTGATGTGCAATGGGCGCTATTCGAGAAAAAGCGCGAAGCGGTTGCGCGCGAACTCGAACGTCTCAAATCGACTTGGATCAGTCCGCGTATCGTTGCCGATGCCGAAGCACAACGTGTTTTGGGCAAGGCGATAGAGCGAGAGTATGCGCTCGCTGACCTGCTGCGCCGGCCGAATATTGGTTACGATAATCTGATGACGCTGCAAGGCATCGACGGCCAGAGTTTTGCCGGTTCCGAGCCGCTTGATGATGCCGTCAAGGAGCAAATCGAAATCCAGCTTAAATATGCCGGCTATATCGATCGCCAGGCGAAAGAGGTCGAGCGGCATGAGTATTTTGAAAATTTGAAGCTCCCGGCCGATTTCGACTATCTTGCCGTTGCTGCGTTGTCGATGGAGGTGCGGCAAAAGCTCGACAAGCATCGGCCCGAAACGCTAGGCCAGGCGTCGCGCATTTCCGGCGTCACGCCCGCAGCAATTTCATTGTTGCTGGTGCATCTGAAAAAAGGCGGCTTCAAGGAATTCGCGGCAGTGCCGATAGATACCCAGGCTTTGGCCTGAGAACGGGCACGCAATGAAAGAATTCGATCGTGTCGGATTGACGCAAGCACTGGTGAAGGGCGCGACTGCGCTGCATCTGGAATTGAGCGGCACGCAGACCGCGCGCTTGATTGACTACCTTGCGCTTTTGTCAAAATGGAACGCCGTCTATAACTTGACCGCAGTGCGCGACCCGGCCCACATGGTCACTCAGCATTTGCTCGACTCGCTGGCGGTGGTAACCGCGTTTTCAGGCGCGAGAAATGTACTGGATGTGGGTGCCGGAGGCGGACTGCCGGGAATGGTCCTGGCGATCTGGGCCGCCGAAGCGTATCCCGCCATGCGGATATCGATGATCGACACGGTGCACAAGAAAACCGCATTTCTGACGCAAGCAAAAGTCGAACTCGGCCTGACCAATGTCAGTGTCCATACCGCACGAGTAGAGCAATTGCAGACTCCGCAAAAGTTCGATGTGATTACGTCGCGCGCATTCGCCGATCTATCCGATTTCGTCAAATGGTCGGCGCATTTGCTGGCTGACGGCGGACAATTCATTGCGATGAAGGGGGTCGCGCCGCAAGATGAAATAATGCGCCTGCCGTCGGAGTGGAGGGTCGCCGAACTGAGATCGTTGACTGTGCCCGGCCTTGGCGCCGAACGCCATCTGGTTTTCATCGAACCGAGCGCATTGCTTCAGCAAGGATGATTGGAAAATGAACCAGGCGCTTCATCTATTGGGCATCACCGATGCATGGCAACTGATTGCCGCGACCATGGTATTTCTGATGCTGCCAGGGCCAGGTACGTTCTGTGTGCTGACTTGCACTGCGCAGCGAGGCGTGCGCGGCGGCTTTGCCTCACTGGCAGGACTTATGCTCGCCGACGCGGCGTTGATGCTGCTTGCCGCACTCGGGCTTGCCGCGCTGTTGCAAGCCAATCCAATGCTGTTCAAGGGCTTGCAGTACCTGGGCGCCGCCTATCTGGTTTATCTCGGTTTAAGACTGCTCTTTGCGCGAGGCGAAAGCGTTGCGGCGGCAGTGCCGTTTTCCAATGCGGTCGATTTTCAGCGTGGATTTTTGGTTACCATCATCAATCCGAAAGCGATTGTGTTCTATATGGCATTTTTCCCGCTCTTTATTGATCCCATCATGCACCAGGGCAGCGCCACATTCATCGCGATGGCGGCAATCATTTCCAGTTGTACCTTGTTATATGGAAGTTTGTTGGTATTGGCGGGAAACGCTACCGCGGTCCGGCTCAAAAACAATCGACGCATCGCAACCCTCGCATCAAAAGCGGCCGGCATATTTCTTGTTGGTTTCGGCATTAAATTGACTACAAACTAAAGCAATCCATGGCAAAAATTTTCTGTGTCGCCAACCAAAAAGGTGGAGTAGGGAAGACCACCACGGCCGTCAATCTTGCTGCCGGCCTTGCCCAGCACAATCAACGCGTATTGCTGGTCGATCTCGACCCGCAAGGCAATGCGACCATGGGCGCCGGGGTCAACAAGGCGGAACTCAAGACATCGATCTACGAAGTGCTGCTCGGCATGTCCGATGTCAACGAAGCGCGCAAGCGGTCCGAGACCGGGCGGTTCGATGTGCTACCGGCAAATCGCGAACTGGCTGGCGCCGAAGTTGAAATGGTCGAACTGGATAATCGCGAAAAACGTTTGAAGAATGCGCTGGCAGCGGTTGAGGCGGAATACGATTTCATGCTGATCGATTGTCCGCCCGCTTTGTCGATGCTGACCTTGAACGGCTTGTGCGCCGCGCACGGCGTGATCATTCCGATGCAGTGCGAGTACTATGCGCTGGAAGGCCTGTCGGACCTGGTCAACACCATCAAGAAAGTGCATGCGAATCTCAATCCCGATCTCAAGATCATCGGCTTGCTGCGCGTGATGTTCGATCCGCGCATGACCTTGTCGCAACAGGTTTCCGCCCAACTGGAAGAGCATTTCGGCGACAAGGTATTCAAAACCATCATTCCGCGCAACGTGCGCTTGGCCGAAGCGCCATCGTATGGCATGCCAGGTGTCACCTTCGATCCTATATCGAAAGGGGCGCAAGCCTACATCGCGTTCGGCGCTGAAATGGTCGAGCGAATCAAATCAATTTAAGACAATACAGGTTCTGAACAATGGTCACCAAAAAACCCAAGGGCCTCGGCCGCGGTCTCGACGCACTGCTCGGCGGCTCCAGCAACTTCAGCGAGGCGGCGCCCGCCATTGCCGGCGCGCCGCTGACCCTGCCGGTCAGCGAACTGCAGGCCGGCAAATACCAGCCTCGCACCAGGATGGATGAGGGCGCGTTGAATGAGCTCGCCGCATCGATCAAGGCGCAAGGCGTGCTGCAGGCAATCCTGGTACGCCCGGTGGCGTCAGGCAACGGCGCCACCGGCTATGAGATCATCGCCGGCGAACGCCGCTTTCGCGCAGCGCAGCTGGCCGGATTGACTGAAGTGCCTGTACTGGTCAAGGACGTTGACGATCAGGCTGCGGCGGCGATGGCGCTGATCGAAAACATCCAGCGCGAAGATCTCAATCCATTGGAAGAAGCGCAAGGCATTCACCGCCTGATCGCCGATTTCAATTTCACGCACGAGCAGGCGGCCAGCGCGGTCGGGCGGTCGCGCAGCGCGGTATCGAATTTGCTTCGGCTGCTAAACCTGGCCAAGCCGGTACAAACCATGCTGATGGCAAGCGATATCGATATGGGGCATGCGCGCGCATTGCTGGCCGTCGACGCGGCAATGCAAATTACACTGGCGAATCAAATCGTCGCCAAGCGCATGTCGGTGCGTGACGCGGAAAAGCTCGTGGTAAAAACCACCATCGAGCAATCGACAGGCGCCAAACCGCGTACGGCAAGCAAGGAAAAGTCGCGGGATATCGCACGCCTGGAGGAAGAACTTTCCGATTTGTTGGCAAGTTCTGTTGCCATCAAGCTGAGTGCCAGGAACAAAGGGCAACTGATCATCGATTTCGCCGATCTCGATGCGCTGGACGGCATCATTGCAAAAATGCGCGGATAGGCGGACATGAACCGGCCCGCCAGAGACAATATGCATACTAAAAGGCGATAGCCGGATTGGTCGGTCGGCAACCGAGCATTGTATGTACCTCATTCGCAAGCCGGCTAATTGCGCCCACGCAAAGGTTTGACGGGCACTGTGGAAAACCCTTATAATCCCGTGGCTTCACAGAACACTCTCAACCCAAAGCTCCGCCAGAAATTCCCGCAAGCCCGGACCGGGCACTCGAAAGAGTCGCCACGGGTTGCATAATTTTGGACAAGTATGCTGCGTCTAGTCCTGTTGCAACTCGCGACTACCGTTGTCGCCGGCGCCATCGCCGGAATGCTCGGCGGGATGCACGCGATGTTTTCCGCGGTCTTGGGTGGCTTGTGTTGTGTGGTCCCAAATGCGCTGTTTGCGTTGCGCTTGTTTGCGAATGTGCAAAAAGGCGCGGGCGCCAATCCAATGACATTTTTCATTGGCGAATTTATCAAGATTGCATTGACGGTTGCGCTGTTGGCTGCAATCGCCTGGCTGTACCGCGATTTGAACTGGCTGGCGCTGATCGCCGGGTTCATCGTGGCACTGAAAAGTTACATTATTTTATTGTTTAGGCACTGACATGGCATCTTCAACGGCTGTAGACGGCGTTGCGCACGCGCCAACGCCCTCGGAATATATCATCCATCACTTGGGGCATTTGTCTACCAAGCACCAGGATAAGGTCGTCGATTTTTCCATCATTAACCTCGATACCGTGTTCTGGTCTGTCGCGATGGGCATCGTTGCCTGTACCCTGATGTGGCTGGCCGCGCGTCGCGCAACATCCGGCGTACCGGGCCGTTTTCAGGCATTTGTCGAGATCATAGTGGAAATGGTCGAAGACCAATCCAAGGCGATCGTTCACGGCAATCGCACCTTCATCGCGCCGCTGGCATTGACGGTATTCATCTGGGTGTTCTTGATGAACTCGCTGGATTTCCTGCCGGTCGATTTGTTCGCGACGATTTTCAGCTTCCTTGGTTTCCCGAATGCGTATCATCGCGTGGTGCCGACTGCCGACTTGAACGGCACGATGGGCATGGCGCTCGGCGTGTTCACTCTGATGATCTATTACAACATCAAGATCAAGGGTGTCGGCGGATTTGTTCATGAATTGTTCTGTGCGCCATTCGGTTCGCATCCGGCACTGTGGATTCCGAATCTCGGCTTGAACATCATTGAGTTCGTCGCACGAACAGTATCGCTGGGCATGCGACTGTTTGGAAACATGTATGCGGGCGAACTGGTGTTCCTGTTGATCGCGTTGCTCGGCTCCACCGCGACCTGGTGGGGTTTCGGCATGCATGTATTCGCCGGCACGCTGTGGGCGATCTTCCATATTCTTATCGTGACCTTGCAAGCCTTTATTTTCATGATGCTGACGCTGGTGTATCTCGGCCAGGCGCATGAAGGGCATTGATCCGGTCTTGAAGCAAGTGCAGTTTTCGCAGTATTTTGGTTTTAATTTTTTGACTTTGACTATCTAAGGAGTTCTCATGACTAACGTCGCTTTCGTCGCATTGGCTGCAGGTTTGATCATCGGTTTCGGCGCTATCGGCGCATGTATCGGTATCGGTATCATGGGCGGCAAATTCATTGAAGCATCGGCTCGTCAACCCGAGTTGATGAATACCCTGCAAACCAAGATGTTCCTGTTGGCAGGTCTGATCGATGCGGCGTTCCTGATCGGTGTCGGTATCGCAATGATGTTCGCGTTCGCCAATCCGTTTACCGGCTAACTCAAAGCTTATCCGTCGGCTCCGATTTTTCAGAGCCAAAAGATTCGCCACACGTTAATCTGAGAAGGAAATCACCGTGAACTTAAATGCAACATTGTTTGCGCAGTTCGTGGTCTTCTTCATCCTTGCGTGGTTCACGATGAAATTCGTGTGGCCGCCGCTGATGAAAGCGCTCGACGAGCGCGCGCAGAAGATCACGGACGGCTTGGCTGCCGCTGACCGCGGCAAGGCGGAAATGGCTGCCGCCGCAAAACGCGTTCAGGCAGAACTCGCGGTTGCCCGCGACGAAGGCCAGAAGCGCATTGGCGACGCTGAAAAGCGCGCCCAGGGAATCATTGACGACGCCAAAAGAACCGCTTCCGAAGAAGCTGCGCGCATTATCGCCGCAGCCAAAGCCGATGCGGAGCAGCAGGTAACCCGGGCACGCGAAGAATTGCGCGGCCAGGTAGCCGGTCTTGCAGTCAAAGGCGCCGAGCAGATTCTGAAACGCGAAGTCAATGCAGCGGCACATGCCGAATTGTTGAATCAACTCAAGGTAGAGCTGTAATCATGGCTGAAATCGCAACGATTGCTCGCCCTTATGCAGAAGCGCTGTTTCGCGTGGCCAAGTCCGGCAATCTGTCGGCATGGTCCGATCTCGTTTCCGAGATGGCGCACGTTGCAGCTCATCCTGATGTCAAGGCAATGGCGCACAACCCGAACGTGTCCGATCAACAGATCGCCGACGTATTCTTGTCTGCGCTCAAGTCCCCGGTCGGCGCCGAAGCCAAAAACTTCATCGGCATGCTGGTGCAGAACGGCCGACTGACCTTGTTGCCGGAAATCGCAGGTCAATTTCAACTGCTGAAGAACGCACAAGAGGGTGCAGCCGACGCTGAAATCGCCAGCGCGTTCGAATTTTCGGACGGTCAACTGAACGACTTGGTTACAACGCTGGAAAAGAAATTCGGCCGCAAACTAAATCCGACGGTCGTTGTCGATAAGTCGTTGATCGGCGGAGTGCGCGTGGTGGTCGGTGATGAAGTGTTTGACACTTCGGTACGCGCCAAGCTGCAACAGATGCATGTTGCTTTAGCTGCCTGAGTTTTCAACACTCGGCGGTCAGAGCCCTAGGTAAGCACAGAGATTATTTTTAGGAGTTAGTATGCAACTCAACCCGTCTGAAATCAGCGAACTGATCAAGAGCCGGATCCAGGGGCTCGGCGACACCGCTGAGATTCGCAATCAAGGCACGGTTATTTCCGTAACCGACGGCATCGTCCGCATTCACGGTCTGTCCGACGCGATGCAAGGCGAGATGCTGGAATTTCCAGGCAATACGTTCGGCCTCGCGCTGAACCTCGAGCGCGACTCGGTCGGCGCCGTTATCCTGGGCGAGTACGAGCACATCTCCGAAGGCGATACGGTCAAATGTACCGGTCGTATTCTGGAAGTGCCGATCGGCCCGGAGCTGCTCGGCCGCGTGGTCAACGCGCTCGGTCAGCCGATCGACGGCAAAGGCCCGATCAATGCAAAAATGACCGCGCCGATCGAAAAGATCGCGCCGGGCGTTATCGCACGTCAATCCGTTTCACAGCCGATGCAAACCGGCTTGAAGTCAATCGACGCGATGGTGCCTATCGGTCGTGGCCAGCGTGAGTTGATCATCGGCGATCGTCAAACCGGCAAGTCGGCGGTAGCGGTCGATGCGATCATCAACCAGAAGGGCCAGGGCATGGTGTGTATCTATGTCGCTATCGGCCAGAAAGCATCCACCGTCAAGAACATCGTGCGCTCGCTGGAACAGCATGGCGCGATGGAATACACGATCGTGGTCGCCGCAACCGCTTCCGAGTCGGCAGCGATGCAATATGTATCGGCTTACTCCGGCTGCGCGATGGGCGAATACTTCCGTGACCGCGGCGAAGATGCGCTGATCGTGTACGACGATCTGTCCAAGCAAGCGGTCGCGTATCGTCAAGTGTCGCTGCTGCTGCGCCGCCCACCAGGCCGCGAAGCGTATCCCGGCGACGTGTTCTATCTCCACTCCCGTCTGCTCGAGCGCGCAGCGCGCGTGAATCCCGACTACGTCGAGAAGTTCACCAACGGCGCAGTCAAAGGCAAGACCGGTTCATTGACCGCATTGCCGATCATTGAAACCCAGGCTGGCGACGTGTCCGCATTCGTTCCGACCAACGTGATTTCGATTACCGACGGCCAGATCTTTTTGGAAACGTCGCTGTTCAACGCCGGTATCCGTCCTGCGATCAACGCCGGTATTTCGGTGTCGCGCGTCGGTGGTGCTGCTCAGACCAAGGTCATCAAAAACCTGTCCGGCGGTATCCGTACCGACTTGGCGCAGTATCGTGAATTGGCTGCGTTTGCGCAGTTCGCTTCCGACCTCGACGAATCGACTCGCAAGCAGCTGGAGCGCGGCGCCCGTGTAACCGAGCTGCTCAAGCAAGCACAGTATTCACCGCTGCCGATTTCGCTGATGGCCGTGTCGCTGTTCGCAGTGAACAAGGGATTCCTCGACGACGTCGAAGTCAAGAAAGTACTGCCGTTTGAAGCAGGCCTGCATGGCTACATGAAAGCCAGCCAAGCTGCATTGCTGCAAAAGATTGAAGAAACCAAGCAACTCGACAAAGACGGCGAAGCTGCCATGTCCGCCGCGATTGCTGATTTCAAAAAATCCGCGGCGTACTGATCACAGCACAAGGAGTAAGCACTCATGGCTGTAGGCAAAGAGATACGCGGCAAGATCAAGAGCGTAGAAAATACGAAGAAGATCACCAAGGCGATGGAAATGGTCGCCGCATCCAAGATGCGCAAGGCGCAGGAGCGGATGCGGGCGGCTCGTCCCTACAGTGACAAGATTCGTAATATCGCTTCCAATCTCGCCGCGGCAAATCCGGAGTACACGCATCCGTTCCTGATCAAGAAAGACAAGTCGAAGACCGTCGGCATTATCGTGGTCACGACCGACAAGGGCTTGTGCGGCGGCTTGAACACCAACGCGCTGCGCCTCGTGACGAGCAAGTTGCGCGAAGTTGAAGGACAAGGCAACAAGATCGAAGCGGTCGCGATCGGCAACAAAGGGCTGGGTTTCCTGAACCGTATCGGCGCGCGCGTTGTATCGCACGCGGTACAGATCGGCGATACACCGCACCTGGACAAGCTGATCGGCCCGGTCAAGGTTTTGCTTGATGCGTACCAGGAAGGCAAGCTCGATGCAGTCTACCTGGTGTACACCAAGTTCATCAACACGATGAAGCAGGAGCCGGTGCTGGAGCAGTTGCTGCCGCTGGCGAGCGATCGGTTGCAGGCCGACAAGGGAAACCATTCGTGGGACTACCTGTATGAGCCTGATCCCGCGACTGTGATTGATGAGTTGCTGGTGCGCTACGTCGAAGCGCTGATTTATCAGGCGGTCGCTGAAAACCTCGCTTCCGAGCAGTCGGCACGGATGGTGGCGATGAAATCGGCGAGCGATAACGCGGGTAACGTGATCGGTGAATTGAAGCTGATCTACAACAAGACGCGTCAAGCAGCGATTACCAAGGAACTGTCCGAGATCGTCGCCGGTGCGGCTGCGGTTTAGTGACAAATGCGTTGAAAAGAATTTAAACTTTAATAATTGAAGGAACGAAAATGGCTGATGGCAAAATCGTTCAGTGTATCGGTGCTGTGGTGGACGTTGAGTTTCCCCGCAACGCGATGCCTAAAATTTACGATGCCCTGAAGATGGCTGGCTCCGAACTGACCCTGGAAGTACAGCAGCAGCTTGGCGACGGCATTGTCCGTACCATTGCGCTGGGTACATCCGACGGCCTGCGTCGCGGCATGACGATCCAGAATACCGGTAACCCGATCATGGTGCCGGTCGGTAAAGCGACGCTGGGACGCATCATGGACGTGCTGGGCAATCCGATCGATGAATGCGGTCCGGTGAGCAGCGCGCAAACCGCGTCGATCCATCGTAAAGCACCAGCCTACGACGACTTGTCGCCATCGCAGGATTTGCTTGAAACCGGCATCAAGGTGATCGATCTGGTTTGTCCGTTCGCCAAAGGCGGCAAAGTCGGTTTGTTCGGCGGCGCCGGTGTCGGCAAGACCGTCAACATGATGGAATTGATCAACAACATCGCCAAGGCGCACAGCGGCTTGTCCGTGTTTGCCGGTGTGGGCGAGCGTACTCGTGAGGGTAACGACTTTTACCACGAGATGGCGGAAGCCAAAGTAGTCGACCTCGAAAACCCGGAAAATTCCAAGGTCGCGATGGTCTACGGTCAGATGAACGAGCCGCCGGGCAACCGTCTGCGCGTGGCGTTGACCGGATTGACGATCGCCGAAGGCTTCCGCGACGAAGGTAAAGACGTGCTGTTCTTCGTCGATAACATCTACCGCTTCACGCTGGCCGGTACCGAAGTATCGGCGCTGCTGGGCCGTATGCCTTCCGCGGTGGGTTACCAACCGACGCTGGCCGAAGAAATGGGTCGTCTGCAAGAGCGTATTACATCGACCAAAACCGGTTCGATCACATCGATCCAGGCCGTCTACGTTCCAGCGGATGACTTGACCGATCCATCGCCCGCTACCACCTTTGCTCACCTCGACTCCACCGTGGTTCTGTCGCGTGACATCGCATCGCTCGGTATCTACCCTGCGGTTGATCCGCTTGACTCGACTTCGCGTCAGCTCGATCCGCTGGTCGTCGGTCAAGACCACTACGACACCGCGCGTGCGGTGCAGGGTACGCTGCAGCGCTACAAGGAATTGCGCGACATTATCGCGATTCTGGGCATGGACGAATTGGCGCCGGAAGACAAGCTGCTGGTCGCACGTGCACGCAAGATGCAGCGCTTCCTGTCGCAGCCGTTCCACGTCGCTGAAGTGTTTACCGGTTCGCCGGGCAAATACGTTTCGCTGAAGGACACGATCAAGGGCTTCAAGATGATCGCATCCGGTGAACTGGATCACTTGCCGGAGCAAGCGTTCTACATGGTCGGCACGATCGAAGAAGCGATTGAAAAAGCGACCAAGATTCAATAATCGCTCGACATGCGGCGCGGGCAAAACAATGCCAGCGCTGCTGTCCGTATCGGTCCATCGATGAATGAAATAAGGTCTTAACATGGCAAACACTATTCACGTTGACGTTGTCTCCGCAGAAGCGCTGATCTTCTCGGGCGAAGCGGAATTCGTCGCGTTGCCGGGTGAAGCGGGCGAGCTGGGCATTTATCCGCGGCACACCCCCTTGATTACCCGCATCCGTCCGGGTGCGGTACGCATCAAGGTGGTCGGCCAGGCAGAGGATGAATTCGTTTTTGTCGCGGGCGGCATTCTCGAAGTCCAGCCTCATACCGTCACCGTACTGGCCGACACCGCAATTCGCGGTGGCGACCTCGACGAAGCAAAAGCCGCGGAAGCGAAAAAATTGGCCGAAGAAGCATTGGTCAATCGGGAATCGAAAATTGATTACGCAACGGCGCAGGCGGAACTGGCGGTTGCGGTTGCTCAATTGGCGGCGATTGCGAAGCTGCGCCAGAAACGCTGATCGCAGTGAAAGCAGTACAATAAAAAGCAGCTTCGGCTGCTTTTTATTTTGCGGAGTACGCAAATGACCAAGACCAACAATTCCATTCCAGACATCCTGCAACGCAGCCGAACCATCGCGGTCGTCGGCCTTTCGGCAAAGACCTCCCGCCCGAGTCATGAGGTTGCAGACTACCTGCAGCAAAACGGCTATCGGATCATTCCGGTAAACCCTGCATATGCGGGCACTTACATCCTCGATGAATATTGCTACGCTTCGCTTCAGGAAGCAGCTTCCGCACTATCCAAAGAAAAGATCAAGATCGATATCGTCGATTGCTTCCGCAAGTCCGATGCAATTTTGCCGATCGCGGAAGAGGCGATCGCGATAGGCGCCCCCTGCCTGTGGATGCAGCTAGGCGTCGTCAACGAAGAAGCAGCCGCCAGGGCGCGTGAGAACGGGCTTGAAGTCGTCATGGATCGCTGTCTCAAGATCGAGCATATGCATGCGTTTAAATCCGGATGAACACGACATCGCAGCAAACATGCGAAACCTGTTCGGCGTCTGTTGAAGGTTAAAGCGAAAAAAGGGCGCAACTCGCGTTGCGCCAATCAAGGAAAGAAAAACACGGATTCCTTATTCAGTCATTGCACGCCTGTGACCGACCACCGGACTGGATGGTCGGCCACAGCGTTCCCGCCGTTTACTTCACGCGGCCTTCCTTCCATGCCTGCAACAGCTTGTCGTAGGCAATGGTTTCCCCCTTCGGTT
>Ga0209343_10005365_pt1 | contig 15594 bp, 17 predicted proteins | sample RifCSPlowO2_02_FD_184026 | JGI IMG/M metagenome (GOLD analysis project Ga0209343, IMG submission 184026) | Groundwater microbial communities from Rifle, Colorado - Rifle CSP2_plank lowO2_0.2 (SPAdes) (version 2) | ecosystem: Environmental > Aquatic > Deep subsurface > Groundwater | place... | reverse complement strand
ACAGATTTAATCAGGCATTTTCCAACAGGAGGGGATATTGAACTGTTATCTCAGGCATATATTGAACTTGGAGGTGCATATTATGGTATGGAGAGATACCATGAGGCGCTCATCTCTTACCGCACAGGTATTGAAAAGGCACGGGAAAGGGAAGGGACAGAGATGGTCCGGTTTATGATAGGGGACTGTTTGTTCAGGTTGAATAAGAAGGATGATGCAAAAGAGATATTCACAAGGCTATCAAAGGAATCTACCGGACTTGTTAAAGAATATTCCCAGGAGAAACTTAAGGATATAGCAATGAATATTTCTATGTGAAGTTCGTAAACAATGATGAAATCAGATAATTTACAAAATGAGATAGAAGAACGGATCGAGTCCCTCGGTGGTATTGTTACTAAGATCGTTCACGATATCAGGAACCCCCTGGGGAGTATTGAACTGATAACCTCACTCTTACGGAAAGAATTAAATAATGATTCAGATAAACAGAGGTTAATAGATCATGTAATTTACGGGGTTAAGAATATTGATAACATATTATCTAATCTCCTGCACTTTACAACCATACCAAGACCTAAGTTAAAGAAAGTCAGAATTGAAGATGTATTGAACAAGTGTCTTGATGTTTTATCATATACAATAATCAAGCATCAGATTACTGTTATTAAAGATATTCCACAGAATCTCAGGATATTATGTGATGAAACACTCATGAGACAGGTATTTGTAAACCTTCTTTTAAATTCAATCCAGGCTATATCTTCAGGAGGTGTCCTGTCTGTCAGGGTATCAGAGGATGAAGTTGAAAGCGGGGTTGAAATAAATATTAAAGACAGCGGCAGCGGCATTCCTCCGGAATACATAGAGAGGATCTTTGACCCGTTTTTTACCACTAAAAATAAGGGGACAGGACTGGGATTGACGATTGTCCACAACATAATAAAAGTTCACGGAGGCAGTGTGAGGGTTCAAAGTAAGTTAGGGGAAGGTACAACATTTATCATAAGGTTACCTGAGGAGGTTGAAACCTCAAACTGTATACAGTAGGGGGGGATTTTTATGAACAGTCATGAGCCAGGGCTCACAAAGGACAATGAAAATGGGCGTAGACGTAGGGACAGACCTAAAGGTCTGTCCCTACAGCGTGGTGTTCGGGGGGGATTTTTATGAATCAAATTATACTTCTGGCAGATGATGACCATGATATGAGATACGCGTTGAGAGAAACCCTGACAAGATGTGGATATGCCGTTGATACAGCAGCAGAAGGCGGTGAGGCCATTGAGAAATTCTCGGAAAAAAGATTTGACATGGTCATTACAGATGTAAGGATGGTAAACAGCAATGGTATTCAGGTATTAAAGGAGATAAAGAAACGCTCACCGGATACCCCTGTAGTCCTGATAACAGCATACGGGACTATTGATAATGCTGTAGAGGCAATGAAACTCGGGGCCTTTGATTATCTTATAAAGCCTTTTTCAATTGAGGCGCTGGAAGATGTTGTAAAGAGGGGAATAAACTCTGCGGCTGCAACAGATAAAAATATTTCTGTTGGAAAGATGAAATCAGAGATTATATCAAATGATACAAAGATGATAAGGATCCTTAAGATAGGAGAAGATGTGGCATTAAGTGATGTTACAGTAATGATAGAGGGTGAGAGTGGTACAGGCAAAGAGGTGCTTGCCAAATTTATACATAACAGGAGTACAAGGGCAACAGGACCTTTTATTGCAATCAATTGTGCTGCTATACCTGATGGACTGCTTGAGAGTGAGCTCTTTGGATATGAACGCGGTGCCTTTACAGGAGCGCTCAATAAACGCACAGGGAAATTTATCCAGGCCCATACAGGGACTCTGCTGCTTGATGAGATAAGTGAGATGAGCCTCCCGCTCCAGGCTAAACTATTAAGGGTATTGCAGGAAAGGGAGGTGGATACCATAGGCGGCAGGGAACCTGTGGATGTGGATATAAGGGTTATTGCAACAACAAACAGGTCACTGAAGAATGAGGTTAAAGAGGGGAAATTCAGGGAGGATCTCTACTACAGGCTGAATGTATTCCCTCTATGCCTTCCGCCCCTCAGAGAGAGAAAGAATGATATACCTCTGCTTGTGGAATATTTTATCAGGAAACATAGAAATATCAGGGGTAATAGATCCCCTGTTACTGCGATATCAGGAGATGCAATTGAAGTATTGTTAAATCATGGATGGAAAGGGAATATAAGGGAGCTTGAAAATGTAGTAGAGAGGGCAATCCTTATGACTGTAGCTGATACAATCTTCCCCGAACATCTGGTAATAGATGAAAGGACAGAAGGAGAGAAGCCTGCATCAATGATCAATGCAGGTGTATCAGTATATGAAATGGAGCGGGCATTGATCATGAAGACCCTTGAAGGTGTTGAAGGGAACAGGACTAAGGCAGCAAAATTATTGGGAATAGGTGTCCGTACATTAAGGAACAAATTGAAAGAGTATCGTACTGAAGGGATGGCATAAATTGCCTTCGGTAGGAAAAATTGTGTCTATAAAAATTAATATAAAAAACAGGGTTGTTAAAAATAAAAATCACAACTGTATGAAACTCAACAGGAATTTAAATTTAATTTTTATGGTATGTCTTTTGCTATTACCATGAGGAAGCTATGACCATAAACTTGTTTGACAGGACAGTATCCTTTTTATCAAAGTCCCTGGACATGATGAGCCTGAGGCATCAGCTCATTGCATCGAATGTGGCGAATCAGGATACACCTAATTATAAATCAAAAGAGATAAATTTCAGGAATGAGCTTGAGAAGGTATTAGATGTGAAGCAATTGAGCGGTGATTTCAGGACTAATCCGGGACATATGCCATTAAACAGTCCTGACATCTCCGGCATAGATAGTAGTCTGATTACCGAATCAGGCCCCGCATATAGTTATGATAATAACAGTGTAAATGTAGAGGTTGAGATGGCCAATATGGCCAGGAATACAATAATGTATAACGCAGCAGCACAGGTTATTACTAATAAATTCAGATGGCTTTCATTCGCAATAAAAGAAGGGAGATAATTAATGGATATTGAAAAGATATTTAATATCAGTGCGTCAGGTCTTGAGGCCCAGAGGGTCCGGATGAATATCATTTCCGGGAATCTGGCAAATGCCCAGTCTACAAGGTCTGCAGACGGGGGCCCATACAGGAGGAAGGATGTTGTCTTCTCTGAGGTGCTTGGTGAATTTACAGGAGGGGGTTCAGGGGAGGTCAGGGTCAGTGAAGTGATAGAGGATCAGAGGCCTTTCCAGGTGATATACGACCCGCAGCATCCTGATGCCAATAAGGATGGATATGTGCAGCTCCCAAATGTGAACCTGCTCGAGGAGATGGTAAATATGATGTCTGCATCAAGGTCATATGAGGCAAATGTTACTGCAATAAATTCTGCAAAGGGCATGGCACAGAGCGCCCTCGAGATAGCGAGGTAATGTATGAATGATATCGGAATAAAAGGGATAAGCAGGATTACGCAGGATATATCTGCTAATAAACCTGATAAGGCCGGCGGTTCTAATGATGATTTTATGGGTGTGTTAAAAAACTCAATAGAAAAGGTTAATAAGCTCCAGTTAGATGCAGACCATGCGTCACAGGAACTGCTCCTCGGCAAAGATACGAATATCCACCAGGTAATGATAGCAGTAGAAAAGGCAAACCTTTCATTTCAGTTAATGATGCAGGTTAGGAATAAGGTCATAAGCGCATATGAAGAGATGATGAGGGTGCAGGTATAAATCTTATAAAATAATATGGCTATATCACCAGAAGAGTTACAGAAAAGGCTGGCAGCAATCTCTACAGGAAAGAAGTTATCGGCAATTGCAGGGATTGCCATTGCAATTGCTATTATTGTTGTGGTCTTAATATGGTCAAACCAGCCTGTCTATCGTCTATTGTATTCCAACCTGTCACAGGAGGATGCCGGTGCTATTGCTGAGAAATTAAAAGGGATGAAGGTACCACATGAGATCAGGGAAGGCGGTGTAATAGTGGTGCCGGAGGATAAGGTACATGAATTGAGGCTTACGCTTGCAGGCGATGGCCTCCCCACAGGCGGAGGTGTCGGGTTCGAGATATTTGACAGGACCACGATCGGTATGACGGACTTTGTACAGAAAATTAATTATAGAAGGGCGCTTCAGGGGGAGCTTTCACGAACAATAGGCCAGCTTTCAGAGGTGGAGTACGCAAGGGTCCATCTTGCAGTGCCTGAAAAGTCGCTGTTTTCTGATAAGAAGGAACAGACAAGTGCCTCTGTTGTATTAAAACTGCGGAACGGGAGGACACTGTCGCAGAATCAGGTCCAGGGTATTGGCCATCTTGTTGCAAGCAGTGTGGAAGGGCTTAATCCTAAAAATATTACTATTGTAGACACACACGGGAATGTACTATCAAGACCGGTAGATGATCCTTATGGAACCAACCTTTCAAATTATCAGGTAGAGTATCAGAGAAACCTTGAGAAATCCCTTGAGGAGAGGGTTCAGAGCATGCTCGAGCATGCAGTGGGAACGGGCAAGGTAGTTGTACGTATCTCAAGCAACGTAGATTTTAAGCAGGTGGAGACAACAGAAGAGAAGTATGACCCCGAGAATGCAGCAGTCAGGAGTGAGCAGAGGACACAGGAGAGTTCTTCCGGGTCTTCCAATAATGCATCAGGGGTACCCGGTGTACTTTCAAACCTGCCAGGGGCGAGGGCCGAGAATCCACAGGCAGCAGGGGGAAAAGGTGGAAACTCTTCCCAGTCAAACAAGACACAGGAGACTATAAATTATGAGGTTAATAAGACTATAAACAGGATACTTGAGCCTGTAGGAACAATGAAGAGGTTATCAGCAGCCGTACTCATAGATGGAAACTATGAAACTGCAAAAGACCCGGATGGTAAAGAGGCAAGGAAGTATGTGCCGCGTACTGAAGAAGAGATTAGAAAATACACAGAGATAGTAAAGAAGGCTATTGGATACAGCGAAGAAAGGGGGGACCAGGTAGAGGTGGTCAATATACCCTTTGAATCTAATATATCTTTAGCTGAAGAGGCACCGGAAGAAAAGAGGAAGTTTCAATTATCTTCTTTATTCCCGGTCTTAAAATATGCCGGTGCAGTTGTTGCCATTGCACTGCTCTTTTTATTTATTATAAAGCCTCTTATGAAGACTGTTCTTAACCCGGGAAACCCTCTTGAAGGATTCCCCGGCATTGTTGGGGGAGAGGGTGCGTTTCCCAGGATACGGGATCTGGAGGCAGCAGCCTATCCTCAGATCCAGAAGGATTCAGCAGATGCAAGGGTAAGGGACGAGGCAATAAAGATTGCAAAAGATAACCCTCAGCATACGGCAAAGTTAATAAAGTCCTGGATTAGTGAGAAATAAGAATAAATAAATATGAGTGAAGATAAATACAGTGGATATGAAAAGGCAGCGATACTCCTCCTGTCATTGGGTGAGGATGTGGCCTCTGAGGTGATGAAGAATTTTGAGGCAAAGGAGATAAGGGTTATCGGAAACTATCTATCAAAGACGAATAAGATAGATGGTGAAAGTGTAAAATCAGTAGTAAAAGAGTTCTGTGATATAGCCAGATCTCCGGAAGGATTTATATTCGGAGGTGATGATTATCTCCGGTCAGTTCTGACAAAGGCACTGGGGAATGAGAAGGCCACAAAGGTTATGGAGAATCTTGCAATAGCTTCAGAGGATAAGGGACTTGAGGCATTAAGATGGATAGACCCGCGTGGTATTGCAAATCTTATAAGAGGTGAACATCCCCAGACTATCGCGCTTATACTTGCCCATCTGGATCCTGATCATGCAGGACAGGTAGTAACATTATTGCCGGATGCCATAAGGGGTGATGTTATGTTAAGGATGGCCACTATAGAGAGTGTTGCACCGGGAGTAATAAAGGAGATTGAAGAGGTGCTGAATAAACAACTCCAGATGGGAGGCAGTGTAGTAAATAAAAGGGTAGGCGGACCTGATGTGGTTGCATCAATCTTAAACTATATGGACAGGGCCAGTGAGTCCGCGATCCTGGGTAATATCGAACAGAATTTTCCTGAAATGGCTGAGAAGATCCGGCAGATGATGTTTGTCTTTGAAGATCTCATAAATGTAGATGACAGGGGTATACAGGAGATATTAAAAGAGGTAAGTAAGGATGACCTTGTCCTTGCTATCAAGGGTGCCGGAGATGATATGAAGGGAAAGATATTCAAGAATATGTCAGAGAGGGCCTCTCAATCCATTAAAGAGGATATGGAATCAAAAGGTCCTGTCAGGGTGAGTGAGATAGAGAAGTCACAACAGGCTATATTAAAAATCGCAAAGAGGTTAGAAGAAGAAGGGAAAATAGTCATAGGAGGTAAAGGTGGGGAAGAGGTCGTCGCCTAATAACAGGATAGTAAAGACAGATGATAATTCAAGGGATATAAAACCATTCCGGTTAAGTGCTGTCAATGCAGCTAAAGGGAATCACTTATTCTCATCTAACTATGAAGGAGATAGCGGGGCTAAAAATAATGAGGAAATAGCCTATGAGAAGGGGCTCAGTGATGGTATGAATGCAGGCAGGTTACAGATATTAAAGGAGATAGAAAACGAGTTAAAGCTGTTGAGGTCATTAATAGTAGGGATAGAAAAGATGAGAGAGGAGATATTCAGGAATATAGAGTCGGTTGTTGTTGAGATGTCAATATCAATTGCAAAGAAGATCGTATATGAAATAACTGAGAATGAGCGTGAGGTAGTGGTGACTACTGCGAGAGAGGCTATTAAGAAGGCATCTGACAGGGAGATGATAAAGATAAAGATAAATCCTGTTGATTATGAGACCCTGAATAAAAACAGGACAGCCCTCCTTAAGTCCCTGGATGGTATAAAGAGCATTGTTATTGAAGAAGACCCTGCAATACAACCCGGCGGATGTCTTGTTGAAACAAACCAGGGTGATATCGATGGCAGGATCGATTCTCAGATGCGTGTAATTGAGGATGAGATAAGAAGGAGAAAGACAGAGGCGAAAAAAATATCATAGGGGATAGAACTAAAGATGTTAGCCTTGGAGAAATATCTTAACATAATAGAAAACATAGATCCTATAAAGGTTTATGGAAAGGTTACGCAGATAGTAGGTCTGATAATTGAGGGCCATGGTCCTGTATCTTCCATTGGTGAGCTCTGTGATATATATCCGAAGGGAAGTGATGAGCCTATTGAAGCTGAAGTTGTTGGTTTTAAAGACGGGAAGATACAGCTCATGCCGCTAGGTGATACCAGAGGTCTCTCCCCTGGAAGCAAGATAGTGGCAAAGAGGTACAGGGCCTATATTAAAGCAGGCGATGAGCTTCTCGGCAGGGTGCTTGATGGACTTGGGAAACCTATAGATGAAAGAGGGGAGATAAAGGGGAATGTCTTCTATCCTATCTATAATTCTCCGTTAAACCCCTTGGAGAGGAGACGTATAGAAAGGCCCCTTGACCTCGGTATAAAAGCGATAAATGGGCTTCTGACCTGTGGTCAGGGGCAGAGGCTTGGGATATTTGCAGGGAGCGGTGTTGGAAAGAGTGTTTTGTTAGGCATGATTGCAAGGAATACAGATGCTGATGTCAATGTAATAGCCCTTATAGGGGAACGGGGGAGAGAGGTAAAAGAGTTTTTAGAAAAGGATTTAAAAGAAGAAGGTCTGGCACGCTCGGTTGTTGTTGTGGCCACTTCGGATCAGCCCCTGCTTGTCAGGATCAGGGGGGCTTATATTGCTACTGCTATTGCAGAATATTTCAGGGATTGCGGTAAGAAGGTTATCCTGATGATGGATTCAGTTACAAGATTTGCGACTGCCTTAAGGGAGGTTGGGCTTGCTGTTGGGGAACCGCCAACTACAAAAGGTTATACACCCTCTGTGTTTTCAACGCTTCCGAGGCTGCTGGAGAGGGCTGGTACTTGTTCCGGAAATGGTAATATAACAGGCCTGTACACAGTTTTGGTAGAAGAGGATGATTTCAATGACCCCATAGCAGATGCTGTAAGGTCTATATTGGATGGCCATATTATATTGTCGAGAGATTTGGCAGTGCATAATCATTATCCTGCTATAGACATACTGCACAGCATAAGCAGGATCATGGTTGATATTGTTCCGGATAAACATATGGATTATTCGAGGCGATTGAGGGAGATTGTGGCAAGGTATAAAAAGGCAGAAGACCTGATCAACATTGGAGCATACAAAAGGGGGAGTAATACAGGTATAGATTATGCCATTGATATGATAGACCAGATCAATGGATTCCTTCGCCAGGGGATAGACGAAAAGGTTAATTTTGAAAGGAGTCTGGACAGTTTATACGGACTGTTTGGAGGAAAGGCGCAATAATGAAGCCAAAAGAGCCGAGGTTTACACCCCTCCTGAAGTATAAGTCATTTATAGAGGATACAATGAGGCAGGAGATGTTGAACGAAGCAGAGAAGCTGGCCCTTGAGGAAAAACGCATCTTTGCATTAGAGGAGATCTGGAGTCAGGCAGTTGAAGAATTGAAGGAGAGACAGACAAGGAAAGGTGATCCAAATGAGATACTTATGTATCACACATACCTGAATCATTTATCACTCGATATAGATTCTCAGCGTAAAAGGGTTATCGAAGCCATGGAGAGATTTAATGAGAAAAGGGAGTATCTGATTGAGGCAACAAAGGAAAGAAAGATAGTTGAAAAGGTAGTGGAAAAGGGTAAGAAGGGGATGCTTGATGATGCTAACAGAGAAGAGAAAAAGGTCATGAATGAAACGGCTCAAAACAGATATTTGAGGGACAATTGCTGAATAACAGGACCCTTATTATATATCCATCTGTACTGGTAATCTTTTTCATAGTGGCTTTTATCCTGATACCTGCTTTGGCCCAGCAGAAACAGGATAATATTAACGGGGTAATGATAGATAGTGAGGGAGAAGAGATAAAGGTAATTATGAAGGCATTGGAAGAGAGAGAAAAAGAATTGGTAAAAAGGGAAGATGCCCTCAGCAAGGAAGAAGAAAGGCTTAACATGCTAAGAAATTCAATTGAGCAGTCCCTGAAACAATATTCAACCATGAGGAGCAGGTTACAGAAGGATCTTGAAGCCGGCTCTGAAAAAGATGATAAATCCGCTCAGGGTGTGACACGGATTGCAAAGATATATGAATCAATGTCACCTGGAGAGGCTGCGCAGAGGATAGAGAAGATGGAAGATGATATGGCAGTGGAATTATTAGCAAAGATAAAGAACAAACAGGCAGGGAAGATAATGGAGGCCATTTCTCCTGAAAAGGCGGCCTTTCTTACAATGAAATTAGCAGAGAGAAAGGGGGGGAAATAGATTGACTGTTCAACAGGCAGCAATAAAAATGACTCAAACGAATGAATTGGAATCATCTAAGGCTAATAAGGCTAATAAAGGTAATAAAGATAATAAAGGTAATGGGCCTAATGAAGCCGGTGATAGAGGTGAAGACCTGTTTTCCTCATTACTCCTTCTGGCATTATTAGGGATGAATAAGACCGGGACTGATAATCGTGTGGATTTCTCTCCTTCAAAAGATACCGGGGAGAATCCTGAGAAGGGGGAGGATATTCTATCAGCAATTTCCGGTGAAGATATAAAACAGGCAGATTTAACAGGAGGGGGAACTGACGTCAAGTCAGATATTCCAGACCCCATGAGCCAGGAGAGGATTGTTTCTCCGGCAGCAGAAGGATTTAAAGACATTACAGAATTATTCAGGGAAATTGATAGTCAGGATAATTCCTCCAACCATATTGATACTAAGGATAAACATATACCGGTTGAGGGTAGTGATTTGATAGCCTTTTCCCCGGATGATTCTATCCTTATAGATACTGATAATAACACACAGCCCTTTCATACATATATAGAGAAGGCAAGTGTCGTACAGCAAATATCCAGAGAAATGGTACATACATTCCAGATTGGTTCGAACAGTGCCAGAATAAGGCTTGAGCCCCCGGAATTAGGAAAGATATATATAGAAATATCAGTAACAGATGACAATGTTAATACCCTGATGTCTGTTGAAAATCAGGAAGTTAAAGAAATTATTGAGACGAGTTTAAGCCAGCTCGAAGATGAGTTAAAGAACCACGGCCTCAATATAGACCAGTTTACAGTTGAGATGAATGAAAAGGGGTCCGGAGATAGATTTGTATCTGATAGTCAGGGGGAAGAGTCCGGCTCGGGGAGGAGGACTTCCAAAGGCCCTGACAATCACGTCATCAATCATATAAATACCAGCAGCCTTGTTACAGTTAGCAGAGGTTTAATCAGCATATTTGCCTGAAATAAAAAAGGAGGGTTTATGATAACAACTGTCAGGATGTAGGGACAGACCTTCAGGTCTGTCCAAAACAGGCATAGAAGTGGACAAACCTAAAGGTTTGTCCCTACGAGCTCGGGAATTTTCACGGTAAACTAAAAAAGGAGGGTTTATGATAACAACTGTCAGCAAGCTCGATTCATACCCGACTGACACAGAGACAAGGAAGGTTAAGAAGGAGCTTGATAAAGATGATTTTTTAAAGCTCCTCGTAACGCAGATGCGGTTTCAGGACCCATTAAAACCCATGGATCAAAAAGAATTTACCACCCAGCTCGTCCAGTTCTCAAGCCTTGATCAGCTCTTCAGCATAAATGATGGGCTAAATACACTTACTGATAGTCAGGGCAGCGCTAATGATTTTGAGACAGTAAATTTCATTGGCAAAGAGATAACTACCACGGGGAATAAGGTTGTTATGGGGGAAGGAGGGCCGTCAACCTCTATTGGGTATTATCTTAATACAGATGCTTCAGAGGTGTCTGTTCAGATATTCGATAAAGAGGGGAGGAATATCAATACCATAGAGCTTGGACCGCAGGAAGATGGAGACCACATTCTCGAATGGGACGGGAGCGACGACAAGGGCGAGACGATCTCTCCAGGCGAGTATACATTAGTTGTTACTGCCAGGGATATAAAAGGTGTTGAATCAAATGTGATGACAAAGATAACAGGAATAGTAACAGGCGTATCATTTGAAGGGAGCATGCCATATCTCATTGTAAGTGGTATGCATGTGCCTGTAACAGATATTTCAGAGGTAAAGGATGTTACTCATTAGAATAAAAAAGGGGGTGAATAAATGTCAATCTTAAGTTCTATGTATGCAGGGATCAGCGGGATTAATGCAAATGGTGCAGCGATCTCTATAATTGGCAACAATATTGCCAATGTCAACACAGTAGGGTTCAAGGGGAGCCGTGCACATTTTGCTGATGTATTGACCCAGAGTCTATCAGGGGCAAGCGGAAGGACACAGATTGGACGCGGTGTTATATTAAGTGATGTATCCCCGACATTTTCCCAGGGTTCCTTTGAGGTGACATCGAGCGGTCTTGACCTTGGGATCGAGGGGGATGGCTTTTTCCTTGTCAGGGATAATGAGGAGTCTACCTATTATACACGTGCAGGCCAATTCAGTATAAATAGTGATGGATTTGTTGTTAATCCGGAGGGATATTTTCTACAGGGATTCCAGGCAGATACTTCAGGTGCTGTCTCAGGAACAATAGATGACGTGGATGTGTCTTCAACAGCAACTCCCCCGAATATGACTTCCGGCGTTGTAATCACAGCAAATCTGGATTCGAGGGTTTCACCTATAGTCACAGGGTTTGATGAAGATGATTTCTCAAACACATCTCACTTTTCCACTGCTATGACTGTTTATGATTCACTTGGTAATGGACATCTTGCCACAGTTTATTTTACAAAGGTCTATGAGGATAATGCCGGCGGCACGGGTAATTACTGGCAGTGGAATGCTGTATCTGATGGGTTAGCAGGTACCGATGTTATGGCGATGGGTTATCTACAGTTCGATACAGGCGGTGCACTTGTGGCTGATGATGTGGCAGACATGGACATTAATCCCACAAGTCCCCGACCACTCGATGTTCCTCCTTTTCCTGGTCTGCCTGCTGTAATGTCTGATTTTGATTTTGACGGCGGCGTAACACAGAATCAGGTGATAACATTTGATTTTGGTGCAAGTCTGACTGATGGCGGTTCAGGTTTGGATGGCGTAACACAGTTTGGGTCCAATTCAAGTACATTCTTCCAGAATCAGGATGGATATTCCTCCGGATCACTTAAAAGCATAAGCATAAATCAGGATGGAATCATCAGCGGACTATACACAAATGGTCAGACAAGGACACTAGGCCAGGTTGTTCTCGGTACTTTTAATAATCCACATGGGCTGATAAAGATGGGGAAGAACCTATATAGAGAATCTTATGATTCAGGTCAACCTATTATAGGATCGCCGAGTTCAGGTGGCCGCGGAAGACTTCTCTCCAATTCTCTTGAGCTTTCCAATGTAGACCTTGCAGAAGAGTTTATAAAACTTATTACTGCACAGCGTGGTTTTCAGGCCAACTCCAGGGTAATTACCACAACAGATGAATTATTAGGGGAACTGGTAAACCTGAAGAGGTAATCATGTCCTTTTTTATCTTAGCCCCGGTAATTAAGCCGGGGCTGCAATCGTCAAGACTGTGACATTACCGAATATGACTTTGACGCAGTTCATTTTACTCTTTGGAATAGTGAATTCAAAATACCTTGATTTATAAGGATTATTTATATCTGTTAATTATAGTGTTGCTGGCACATACATTGCAAAAAGTATATATGACATAAATGATAGAGGCTCTTGCAAAAGTCCTGAAAGAGAAGAGTTTGTCATTCCCACGAAAGACGTAGGGACAGACCTTTAGGTCTGTCCAACAGGAAAGGGACAAACCTAAAGGTTTGTCCCTACAGCGTGGTGTTCGGGGGGATTTTCAGATGAAAATGCATAACTGGTTTCAATTATAACTGGCCGGGGGAAACATGGCAAATGAAGAAAAGAAAGAAGGCGAAGAAAAGTTAGATAAAAAAGAAGAAAAAGAAAAGGAAAAAGAAAAGGCTGCAGAAGGAGGCAAAGGGAAACGCAAAATATTTAAATTGGGGATCATTGGCCTTGCTGTACTAATGGTCCTTGGCGGTGGATTCTTTGGATGGAGGGTATTTTCAAAGAAGGGCGGAAATGAGGGTGAACATGCAAAAGAAGCCGCGGTATCTGAGGAAGAAGAAAAAAAGGATGCACCAGGTCATATGATTGCACTTGATCCTTTTATTGTAAATCTTGCTGATACTGCTGAAACAAGATATCTGAAGATAACTATAAACCTTGAGGTGGAGAATGAAGAAATATCTGCAGAGGTTGGAACGCGAACACCTCAGTTAAGAGATGCATTATTAATGTTACTTACAAGCAAGGCATCAGGTGATGTTAAGGATATAGCAGGTAAACTTAAATTGCAGGATGAGATGGTAACGAGGGCAAATAATTTTCTACAAACAGGAAAGGTAAAGGCGGTCTACTTTTCTGAATTTGTAATGCAATAAGAATATGGAAAAGATACTTTCGCAGGAAGAGGTCAATGCATTACTTCGCGGCATCGATAACGGCGATGTTGCTACTAATGCCGCCCCTTCAGATTCTCATGGCGTACACCAGTATGATCTTACAAGTCATGACCGGGTGGTGCGCGGGAGGATGCCCACACTTGAAATAATCAATGAGCGTTTTGCGAGGCTGTTTCAGGTCAGTATGTCTGCCTCATTAAAAAAGATAGTCGAAGTGCACCCGGCTTCTTTAGAGATAACAAAATTCGGTGAGTTCATGAAGCATATCCCGCTTCCTTCATGCATAAATATATTCAAGATGGAACCCCTCAAAGGTTTCGGCCTCATGATTATTGATCCGAGATTAGTCTACTTATTGGTGGATAATTTTTTTGGCGGCAAGGGTCAGACACATGTAAAGGTTGAAGGAAGAGACTTTACTCCTATAGAGCATAGGATTATCAACAAGCTTGTAAATCTGTGCTTTCAGGATATTGAGAAGGCATGGAGACCTGTCCATCCCATTAACATACAACTTAGCAGGACAGAGATTAATCCGCAGTTCGCATCCATAGTTACTCCATCAGAGGTTGTTATTGTTATCGAATACAATGTTGAGATAGATTCCATGCCCGGTAAGATATATCTTTGTATTCCGTATCCTATTATTGAGCCTATAAAGGAGAAGCTGCAGGCAGGATATCAAAGTGATCATTATGAAGTTGACCACAAATGGCTGGACAGATTCAAGGGGCAGATGATGGAGTGCCCTGTTAATATCACGGTAGAACTTGGCGGGACAACGATCAGGGTGCGTGATGTCATGAACTTAAGTGTTGGTGATGTAATCATGCTCGACAGACCGGTTGATGAAAATATAATTGGTAAGATCGAGACTGTGCAGAAATTCTACGGAAGGCCTGGCCTGTACAGGGGGAATCTGGCATTTCAGATTCAGGCCTTGTAAAAGTTAACCACATATGAAATTACAGATATAGTTTTTATGAGGGGGTAATCAGAATGGATGAACAGGAGTTGGCGGATCAGTGGATGCAGCAGGTGAATAATGAATCCGGTCAGGCAGAGGAGAAAAAGGAAGAACCCAATAATGAACCTAAGGACGATGCTAAGGCAGCCAATTTCACACCTCTTAAAACAACAGGAACCCAGCACAGTATTAATAATCTTGACTTTATCCTTGATGTCCCTTTACAGGTTTCAGTCCATATAGGATCAACAAAGATGCTGATCAAGGATCTCCTTCAATTAGGACAGGGGTCTATCATAGAGCTTAACAAGATGGCCGGAGAGCCCATGGATATCCTTGTTAATGACAAATTGATAGCGCGGGGTGAGGTTGTTGTTGTTAATGATAAGTTTGGCATCAGACTAACGGATATTTTAAGCCCCACTGAAAGGGTAGAGCAGTTGAAATAGATCAGAGGAGAATGAAAACCCCTCACCCTTCCCCTCTCCCCTAAGGGGAGAGGGATAGGGTGAGGGGGGGGGATTTTCAGATGAAAAGGTCCTTATGGTTTTTTATAATATTGATATTGCCCTTGTTAGCCTCTGGTTATTCTCTTGCCAGACCTGGTAAGCCTGCTTTATTAAAGGATATTGATATTATGACGTCAATAGATGGTACGAGGATTGAATTACAGTTCATTGGTATACCTGATGAAAAAGGTATCACACATCAGAAAGATTTTATACAGGTCGAATTTTCCAATGCATATATTGACCCTCCCAAAAAATGGCTTGATGTTAACGATGAGACAGTAAAGAAATTATTTGTCTACCAGTTCAATCGTGACACAGTAAGGGCAAGGCTTTTAACAAACGGGAAGCCGGAGGATCTGATTGACAGGGTCAAATTATCAAGGAAGGATGGCAAAGTAGTTATCTACTATAGTATACAGGAAGTAAATTCTGCATTACCTGTTGAGACCGTTGCGAAAACAGCGAACACAAAGGCCGATGAAAATCCCCCTCCCCTTAATCCCCTCCCACAAAGGGAGGGGAGATTAGAAGGTATACCAGGTATTCCC